>Ga0315339_1002282_pt1 | contig 14810 bp, 12 predicted proteins | sample ASW17metaG_FD_204514 | JGI IMG/M metagenome (GOLD analysis project Ga0315339, IMG submission 204514) | Ammonia-oxidizing marine archaeal communities from Pacific Ocean, United States - ASW #17 | ecosystem: Environmental > Aquatic > Marine > Oceanic | place: USA: California | collected 2016-12-05
CAGGTCCAGGCTGATAGCAGCGCATCGAGCACCTCAAACTTGCGATTCGGTGCCAGACAAGGAATCACAACCGATCCATCCACTGCAAGCGCAACACTCGCCAACGACACTTGTGGGTAATTGAAAGGGAGGCCGGACGGTTACCTTAACGCGTACCGGTTCCCCGAATCTCTGAAAGCGTTTTGGCGGCAGTTGAGGCTTCCGGATCGAGTATGACGTGGAGGAGCGACGGCTTGCCAGACCCCACAGCCCGCTCGAAGGCAGGCGCGAATTGGTCCGTGGTTTCTACCCTCTCGCCATACGCTCCAAAGGAGCGCGCGAAGGCAACAAAGTCAGGTCCGACGATTTCGGTAGCGATAACGCGATCTGGAAAATCACGTTCCTGATGCATGCGGATTGTCCCATACCGAGCATTGTCGATTACGATCATCACGATGGCGACATCATATTGGATGGCAGTGGCCAACTCCTGACTGGACATCTGAAAGCAGCCATCGCCGGCAAAGCCGACGACGGCTCGGTTGGGAAAGCGGAGTTTTGCGGCGATCGCCGCCGGCGTGCTGTAGCCCATCGAACCCGACGTCGGCGCTACTTGGGTGTTGTAACGGCGAAAGCGCGCGAAACGGTTGACCCAGCCGCTAAAATTTCCGGCTCCGATTGCGATAATCGAATCCGCCGGGAGGCGATTGTTGAGCCAGTCGACGATCTCGGCGAACTGGACCGCACCCGGGTGAGCAACCGGTACAATCCAGGCGAGATAGTCGGCGCGCGCTTGGCGTGTATCGTCACTCCAAGAAATCATACGCGGAGGCTCAACATCCTCGAGAGCGGCGACGAAATCGGTCGGGCTCGCATTGATGGCAAGTGTCGGACGATAAAGGCGGCCAAGTTCCTCCGGCTCGGCATGAACATGGACCAGTGCTTGCTTGGGTTCGGGAATATCAATGAGCGTGTAGGATGATGATTGTAATTCGCTCATACGGCCGCCGATGAGAAGCAGCACATCGGCCTCACGAATGCGGGCGGCAAGTTTCGGATTGATGGCGATGCCGACATCGCCAGCGTAGTTTGCATGATCGTGGTCGAACAACATCTGGCGGCGAAATGAACAGGTTACGGCCAAGTCAAAGCGTTCGGCGAAGCGCTTGATGCCGGCAACCGCCGCTTCGCTCCAGCGCGAGCCGCCAAGGATGGCGATTGGCCGCTTCGCCGCCGACAGCATTTCCTTTAATTGCCCGATCTGATTGGGGCCGGGATGAGTCTCGACCTGCACCCAGGGCTGCGAATTTTCAGCCGCTGTCATTTCGCGAAGCATGTCCTCAGGCAGAACAATTACAACCGGACCGGGGCGACCGGAGGTTGCCTCGTAAAAAGCACGGTTCAGGATCTCGGGCACGCGGTCGGCTTGATCGATCTCGAAAACCCATTTGGCGACCTCACCAAACATCTTGGTAAAATCGATTTCCTGGAACGCCTCGCGACCACGCATCGAGCGCCCGACTTGCCCGACGAACATAATCATCGGGGTCGAATCCTGGCGAGCGACATGGAGACCGGCGGAGCCGTTGGTGGCGCCGGGGCCACGGGTCACCATAGCGATGCCGGGTTTTCCCGTGAGCTTGCCCCATGCCTCGGCCATCATTGCCGCGCCGCCTTCCTGACGGCAAACGGTAACCGGAATCGTCGAATCATAGAGCGCGTTGAGAAGAGCAAGATAGCTCTCTCCCGGGACGCAGAAGATGCGTTCGATGCCGTTTTGTTCAAGCGCCTCGACGATGAGGCTAGCCGCGGATCGCAAATTTGTAAGTTTCATGTTCGCTGGATCTTTTCTTCGAGAAGCTTCGCTCCCGCCGATTGGCGGCATCCCCAACCTAGCAAGGTGGAGCGCTGACTCAAAGAATGATCCATCGGGATGACAAGAAACCCGAGTCGCAACGGTCAGATATCTTCGACGCTGATGACACGGAACGTATGGAGTTCGCCCTCGTCGTCGCGGATCGAGATGTACTCTCCGGGAACAAGAACATGGCTCGACAGTTTGAATCCGGATTCGTCACCCTCGTCGCCACCGATATCGTAGTGGAAACCCCATGATCCGCCGGGTCGATGAACAAGATGACCAATATCGTCCTCCTCGCCGCCCCAGGAACGCACAACACGACACTGGTCGCGATGCTTCTTCCAGCCTTCGGCGTCAAGATGACCATTCTCGTCGAGCGGAGCGACAAAGCGGTAGTAGTGCCGCGAACTCCCCTGCGGAAATTCCTTTGTACGGGCAAGATGCAGCAAGACCTGCTTAAGCCCGGCAGTATTGTTTGCCTTGTCGCTCATCGTTTTCCTCCGATCGATTCCGACCAAATCTGAACAAGACACTCACGGGCGGCATTTCGGACTTTCCCGGAGAGCGAAGCCCATGAAAAAGTGGCGTTGTGTTGTCCCGAATGCGATAGAATAAGAAAATGCAGATGAGTATTTGATCCATCTCAATTCCACGTGGATGGCGGTAGCGCCTTTTCCCATTCACAATGTCCCAATCAGAGGAATCGCCGCTCGATGCTCCGTTTCGCCACAAGTATCAATCTGATGTTCAACGAGGTGCCGCTCGCCCAGCGCTTTGCCGCGGCAAAGGCAGCCGGCTTCGAGGCGGTTGAGGTTCAATATCCCTATTCAATCTCGATTGAGGATATGAAGACTGCGATCGCTTCAGCAGGCGTTGAAGTGGTACTGATGAATACACCACAAGGCGACGCGGCAGCCGGCGAGCGCGGTCTTGGCGCGGTGCCTGGTCGCGAGGCCGATTTCGAGCAAGGCTTCGCCAAGGCGCTCGACTATGCCAAAGCCGCTTCATGCAAGATGATCCATGTGACCGCCGGTGTGCCAGCTGAAGGTTCCGATCCGGCGGCAATCGACGCGATCTTCATCAGGAATATCAAAGCGGCGCTCGCCGCCTCGGCCGGCAGTGGCATCACGCTTCTCCTCGAAACGCTAAATCACCGTGACTTCCCCGGCTACCACCTCATCAAATTTGCTCATGCACGGCGCTTGATCGAAGCGGTCGGCGACGAGAGACTGGGTTTCCAGCTCGACCTCTACCATCGGCAGATGAATGATGGCGGCCTCGAGCAGGCGCTTCGCGACTATATCGACATTGCCCGGCACATCCAGATCGCCGGCGCCCCGGCACGCAACGAACCCGACACCGGCGAGATCAACTACCGTCACCTCTTTACGGTCATTGAGGAACTCGGCTGGACCGGCTGGATCGGGGCCGAATACCGGCCAAAGGGCGATACAATTGCCGGGCTCGGCTGGATGAAGACGCTGCTACCCTAGTCGGACCTTTGGCTGACAACGCGGCGATCAACTTAGATAACGCCGTGACCAATCTTCATGGTTTTTCTCATCCTGGGCGTGACGACTTGGTCCGAAATGTGAATGTCCCAGATCTCCGCATCATCATGTGCCTGATAGGCTTCAAAAAGTTCCGTGAATTGCCCAACATCAGTCACCCTTGCTCCACGCAGGCCAAACCCTTTGGCAATCGCAGCGAAATCCGGCCGGCCAAAAATCGCGGCAGAATCGTCAATTCCCTCTTGGCGTAGCTTATGAATTTCGGAACCATAGGCACCGTCATTCAACACGCAGATCAGCAGTTTGAGACCATGGCGACGTATCGCCTCAAATTCCTGGATATGCATCAACAGGCTACCGTCGCCCTCGAAGAGGATAACGCTACCATTGTTGCGCGCCGCGGCCACACCGACTGCATAGGATAAAGAGTTTCCAACGGCGCCAAAATCTCGCATGTGGTGATAGCGCTCTGGTTGCCAGCCACGCATCGTCGTATGGAAATAAGATTGATGGCCAGATCCGCAAACCGTGTCGAAATCTTTGGGAAGCACACGGTCGAGTTCGTCAACAACGACTCTCGGATCAAGCAAACCTGGCGCAATCTCATAATGTGTTGCGTCCGCCGGCTCCTCCTTAATACGGCGTGCCAGCTCGGGCGTTCTTACGCGTAGTTCCGTGGCAGGGCGATTGCCCAATCTCTCGAGTATCGCCTTGACCGTGAGTTTTGCGTCGGCGCGGAGATAGTAGTCGGCAACGCGCGCGCCATGCTGGAAGCCGGTTGGATCGACATCAATCTGTACTACCTCGGCTTCGGGAAACATCGAGCCGCCATCGACCGTGTAATATGTCATGCTCGCGCCGATGGCGATTACAAGGTCAGCCTTAGCGCCGAGTTCGCGGGTAATTTGACGGGCAAATCCGCCCGACACTCCGAGACTGAATGGATTGTTGTCATAAAGACCGCGCGCCAGCAGCGTCGTTGCAATCAGGGCGCCAGATCGCTCTGCCAGTTCTTCGACCTCTCTGCGTGCTCCGGAAATCAGCACGCCCTTGCCGGCAAGAATTATCGGGTGTTTTGCCTTTGCAAGTTTCTCAACAAGCACATCGACCTGTTTCGGATTGGGCAGTATGGGTTCTAGTTCGGGAATATTTGCCGATGACGGCTGGTAAGGGCCGAGATCGGGCATCGGCTGCTTTTGAAGATCGTAAGGCACGCCGATCACGACCGGTCGGCGCTCGTGCCGGGCGGTGTAGAAGGCTTCGCGCACATATTGATGCATCCGCCGGGGCGCATGAGCTGAAATATAATGCGCGCCGCACGCCGCCGCGAATGGTTGCTGGTCTATCCGTTGAACGTACCACTTGGCGTTCACCGGCACCTCGCCAGCAAAGACGACGAGCGGAACCCGTCCACGCACGGCTGTCGTCAGTGCCGTCATGATTTGCGTAAACCCAGGTCCGCAGGTAACCGAAGCAACACCAACCTTACCTGTCGCGCTGTGATAGCCCATCGCCATGGCACAGGCACAATGCTCGTGACGGACATGGATCATACGCATGCCGTCCATATTCTTCATTGTTGTCGCCCAGTGCATGTTGCCGTCGCCCATCAGCGTGAAGAAGGTTTCCACCCCCTCTGCCGAGAAGGCCTGGGCCAATTCTTCATAGATCGTTGTTTCGGGCATCGAGCGCTCCCTATTGTCGAGAAAAAAGTGCGGGGCACGGCCTGACCAGCACCGCACCCGCGGACCCGCGGACCGCGACGAGCATAGCGAAGTTCGTGGCGGAAAAGAAATATAGGAACAGCTGGTTGGTTTTGAACCAATGACCTCCGGACCCACAATGCGCGCATCGACTGTTGGATTCTTTTCGACGCAGGAAGAAAAAAATTTTGACGGACAGTTATGTGGCCCGGCATTTTGAGTTCAGACTACTGAATGCACCGCAATATCTCCCGACCCGATCGACGTCCGTTCCGAAAATAGATAGTCGTGAGCCATTCCCACAAGGAACCCCTCGCGAAAAAGTGCCATCTCCTCAGAGTCGCGAAACGTCGATTGAGTTGGCCAAAGGTTTTTTTAATCTATTAGTCCGCATACTGAAGCGCGGACACTTCCTCCCATGTTCGCGAACTTCACGCCGCCTCAGCGTTGGAATTCTACTGAGGCGGTTTTTTTGTGATGTGCGAGTATGATCACAGCCGCTCACTTGCCGCGAGGGGTCGCTTCGATTTCCATTCCCCCTTCAACATACATTCCCGCGATAGGCTTCCGAGGCGGTCGGACGGACTCCCGAGGTCAGTAAATTGTGGCAAGCCGTCCCACTATCCAAAGCCTCGTGCGGCGAGGCCAACCTGATTGATTGGGATGATACTATGAATAATCAGGACGAAAAGCTGAAAGCCAAAGTGAAAGGCTGGATGTATATCGCAGAAGGTGTTGTCGCAGTTGCCGGTGGTGTTTTCTTGTTGTGGATCAGCATTATCACGCCATTGCTGCCCATCGCTTTCGGCCTGTTTCTTTTTGTTGCCATGCTCGTTCCAGCCATCTGGTTCATTCGCGTCGGCAAACGCTCTGTCGACAAGGCAAATGAACTTTGAGCGGGATCGTCGGACAGGTCGTTGGCGGTGTAAGACCGAACTTTCTTGAGCTGGGATGGGAAGCTCCATAACTTCCGGCGATGGGCAATCCCTTCCGATATTTCAACAGCTCGCTCATGGTGCGCCATGTGGCACCTGCGGAAGGTATGTAGGAACCGGTCACTGATCCTTTTTTCTTGAGAACTCAATGGAGACTGCGCCGATAACCGGCGGAGACTGCATCTTTGGCCGCATTTGTGAAATCCAAATTGACTAATTCTCACCAATAGGAAGCCATTTGGCGTTCATTCTATGGGAGAAGTTCGGCCCCGCGCGCATACAATTCGAAAGCCGCTACACGCAAAAAATTGCGCTGAGAAATTTGCTGTGCTCGTCCGTTGACGAGAGGTAATTCAGCATCTTCCGCATACCCCGGCGCGGACCAACGCCCGTTGCGACATGACCACCCGGCAGCCGCTGAAGCAAACTGATGACTTGACGAGTGCGCTTGGAAAACGCCCCAAACGTTTGTCTCGCAAGTCACAGCCGCAAATTGGAGCGCAACTCCTCAGGATCGCTACGGGAAAGCCGGTGTATTGCCTTTCGGATGGGTCCGAGTCACGCTCAATTTGTCGCGAGCGCTCCAGTGGCGGAATCCGGTTCAAATCTCGTCGGCAAGCGTTCCAAGCCCTCTGATCGCGATCAACTGCGAGGCGATCACCGAAACCGAGCGTTTGCGTGTGATCTGTGACGGGGTCCAATGATGCCGGCGGCCCGTGGCGGGTGGTTCTCGCTTGGAACAATCGGAGGATATCGAGATGCTAAAGCGTATGTTCATCAATCCAAAAAATATGCGGGCGCGAGTTCAGAAAACCGAAGAATGCCCCGAGGGCGAGCTGCTCTTCTCGTCGATCATCGTGATCAGTGACGATACCCACACCCACATCTATCTGGCCGGTCAGGTTGGCGGCGTTCCCAATGGCGAGGTCGAGACTGACGAAATGCGCGGGCAGATCCGCCAGACCTGCGAAAATATCGGCATCGGTCTGAATCATGTCGGGGCAACGTTCGATGACGTGGTGACGTCGACAACTTATGTAACCGACCTGCAGGAATACTACGCGGTCTCGGACGAGCGGTTCAAATATTTCAAGAATAATCGGCCCGCGAGCACGCTTATTCAGATCTCCGCCCTGGGTCATCCCAGGTGCAAGATCGAGATTACCTGTGAGGCGATTATTGAAACGGAACGCCTGTCCGTCTCCGATGCGTTGCTCGACGAGAGCGGCGGTTTCCTCATCACCGAATCGTTGAGATACCCCGACGAAAAAGACCTCGATCGCAAGTGAGAATACAGAAGCGCAAGCCGTTCAAGCTTGCGCGCGCTGGCGACGGCGGTATCGGGAAGCGGATCTGCTAGCGGGGCCGCCTCTGAGAGCGGCGATCAGAAAACCGTTTTTGACACAGAACATGCGACGATCACTGCACGAAGAAGTGTCATTGATCCGATCGAAATCGGTAGGTGAATGCCATGCCGAGCCTTTGACGGCGAACACGTGAATCGTTTGGCTTCAAGTGACACGGCCCAGGCCTCACAGCTAAACGCCGGCAACCTCAAGGTCACATTCTTCGGCTTTGCGGAGCAATGCCAAAGCAGTTGCAAGCTGCACAGTTCGCTACGGAAAAGCCGGTGTATTGCCTTTCGGACGGGTCCGAGTCACCCTCAAGCCACCGCGAGGGCTCCAGATGGGGAATCCGGTTCAAATCTCGTCGGCAAGCGTTCCAAGCGCGCTGATCGCGATCAACTGCGTGGCGATCATCGAAACCGAGCGTTTGCGTGTGATCTGTGACGGGATCCAAAGATACCGGCGGCCTGTGGTGGGTGGTTCTCGCTTGGATCAAAAGGAGGATATCGAGATGCTTAAGCGCATGTTCATCAATCCGGACAATATGCGGGCGCGGGTGCAGAAAACCGAGGAATGCCCCGAGGGCGAACTGCTCTACACGCCGATCATCGTGGTCAGTGACGATACCCATACTCACGTCTATCTAGCCGGTCAGATCGGCGGCATGCCCAATGGCGACGTCAAGTCAGACGACATGCGCGCACAGATCCGTCAGACCTGTGAAAACATCGGAATTGGTCTGGCCCATGTCGGAGCCAATTTCGATGACGTTGTGACGTCGACAACCTACGTGACCGATCTTCAGGAATACTACGCGGTCTCAGACGAACGGTTTAAATATTTTAAGGGTAACCGGCCCGCAAGCACGCTTATTCAGATCTCCGCCTTGGGAAATCCCAAGTGCAAGATCGAGATCACCTGTGAGGCGATTATTGAAACGGAGCGTCTGTCCGTCTCCAATGCACTACTCGAATAGCGGGGTGGCTCCTGGAAGGTCTCGATCGCAAGTGAGAACTCATAAGCTCAAGCCGTTCAGGCTTGCGCGCTTTGACTTCAGATATGGCTGGCAGCGCCGGTTCCGATAGCCCCGGAAATAAGGCCCGCGATGAAGCTTCCAAATTTCGACTATCGCGCGCCGGCTTCACTTGACGAGGCTGTCGGTCTTTTGGCCGCAAACAACGACGCACGGATCATCTCCGGCGGGCAGAGCCTTGTGCCCATGCTTGCTTTTCGCCTTGCCTATCCCAGCATGCTTGTCGATTTGCGCAACATCGCCAATTTGGAGCGGATCCAGATTACGGATGACGGGTTGAGAGTCGGCGCGAGGGTGCGTTGGTGCCAAATCGAGTGTGATGCCCGACTGTCCGACAGCCATCCGCTTTTCCAGTACATGATTTCTCATGTAGCGCATTATCAGATTCGCAACCGCGGCACGGTTGGCGGCAGCCTTGCTCATGCAGATCCGGCGGCTGAGATGCCCGGGCTCGCTGTCGTTTGCGACTGCAATATTATCGTCGTCGGGTCCGATGGCACGCGTAACATCGCTGCCGGGGATCTGTTCGCGGGGCCTCTGAACACCACGCTCGAGCAGTCCGAGGTTATTACCGAGGTGCATTTTCCGGCCTGGCCCGCACAGCGTCGGTGGGCCTTCATTGAAATTGCCCGGCGCAAAGGCGATTTCGCGATGGCTGGAGTTGCGATCTACTACGATCCGGACGCTCACGGCAAAGCCTCGAATGCCCATGTTGGTGTGATCGGCGTGACGGCCACGCCTCAGCGGCTGAACGAAGTTGAAGCAGCTATCAACGGCAGAACAATCTCGGAAGAGCTGATTGCCGAGGTCAAAGCAATCGCGTCCGGTACCGTTGAGCCCATGTCGGACATTCACGCAGGTGCGGACTATAGGAAATCCTTGGTGGGAACACTATCGGCGCGCGCCATGCGCCGTGCCGCGGGATTGGAGCGAGAAGCACCATGAAATTCGCCGTACAGTTCGAACTGAACGGCGATGCTGTAGAAGTGAACGTAGAACCGCGTATGACGCTTGGAGATTGCATTCGCCACGAATTGGGCAAAACCGGAACACATATCGCGTGCGAACATGGTGTGTGCGGGGCCTGCACGGTCATTGTCGATAACGAGGCGGTGCGTTCTTGCCTGACCCTGGCCGTCCAGGCACAGGGATCAAAGGTTGTGACCGTCGAAGGGTTATCCGATGATGACGAATTGACGCCACTTCAAAAAGCATTCCGCAAGCATCACGCCCTGCAATGTGGTTTCTGCACCCCTGGCATGATTACCACGGCGCATGCCCTCCTCAGCGCAGAGCCCGATGCGAACGAGGAGCGTGTTCGCGACGTGATGTCAGGCAATATCTGCCGCTGCACAGGATATCTCTCAATCATCGCGGCCGTCATGGAGGCGCGGGCGGCATACCGGCCTCAAGAAGAAGTAAGCGCAGAATGACCGCGCACAAGCCCCTCGTCGGACAGCCCGTCGAGCGCGTCGAAGACCCGCGCCTGCTCCGGGGCAAGGGTCGCTATACAGACGACATTCATCGCGAAGGCATGCTGCACGCTGCGATTCTTCGAAGCGCCGTGGCGCATGGTCGTATCCTCGAGATCGACGCCACCGAAGCCCGTGCGTTGCCTGGTGTTCATTCCGTTCTGACAGCCGACGACTTGAACAGTCCCGTGCCTTGTATTCCGATCCGGCTGTTCCCCAATCCGAAGATGGACCCGTTCCGCCAACCCGTCATCGCGACAGGCAAGGTGCGGTATGTCGGCGAGGCGCTTGCCATCGTCGTTGCTGACAGCGCGGCTATCGCCGAGGATGCGCTGGAACTGATCTCCGCCGAGATCGAACCGTTGAATGCGGTTGCCGACATGGAAACGCACAGCGCCGACAAGACACTGCTCTTCGACGGCCAAGACAGCAACCACGTCTGGAAATACGACGCCACTTTGGGCGAAGCGGATAAGGCGTTCGACGGCGCGCACTACACGCGGCGTGAGCGTTTCTACGTGCATCGCCATACCGGCATAACAATGGAAACCCGGGGCGTCGTTTCGGAGTGGGACCCGGTCGCCGGCAAGATGACCTGCTGGGGGGCGGCTAAGGTTCCATACCAGAACCGTAAGATGCTTGCCGAAATGTTGGGTCTGCCGGAAGCGTCGGTCGAGTTGGTAGAGGGCGATACCGGGGGCAGCTTCGGCGTCCGCGGAGAGTTCTTTCCCGAAGACTACCTCGTGCCCTACGCCGCCAGGCTGCTAAACCGGCCAGTGAAGTGGATCGAGGATCGGCGCGAACATCTGCTGGCGGTCTCGCATGCCCGCGATGTTGCTTGTGATATCGAAATCGCCTGCGACGCGGATGGTCGGGTGCTTGCAATTCGCGCCAATGCCGTTGTCGATATTGGCGCCTACATCCGGACCGCAACGACGATCACGCCGCGCAACGTGGCGACTTGCATACCCGGACCTTACCGTGTGCCAAATTTCTCCTCGACAGTGTCCCTCCTGGTGTCGAACAAATCACCGACCGGAACATATAGGGGGCCCGGAAGATTTGAAGCGGACTTCTTTCGCGAACGTATGTTCGATCTGGTCGCCGCTGATTTCGGCATGGATCAGGTCCAATTCCGCCGCCGCAACCTGCTCACCGAAGAAGAACTGCCGCACCCCCTTCCCTCGGTCAGCCCCGATCCCCATGACAGCGAGCTTGACAGTGGCGCTTACGAAGAGGTTCTCGATCGCTGCCTGAAGAAAATCGGCTGGGAGGAGAAGCAGTCAGTCCAGGGCCAACGGATCGATGGTCGCTATCACGGACTTGCGGTTGGCTGCTTCGTAGAAGGTGGCGGCGCCGGGCCGAGCGAAAATTGTCGAATGGTTCTAGAAAAGGACGGGATGGTGTCCGTCTATGTTGGCTCTTCGGCTGTCGGGCAGGGTTTGCAGACCATAATGTCGCAGATCGCCGCCGACGCGATGGAACTGCCGCTGGATAGAATCCGGCTGTTTCACGGCAGCACATCATTCGTGAAGCAAGGTTTCGGCTCCTTCCACTCTCGCTCGACCGTAATGGGAGGCAACGCGACGCTGATCGCCGCAAAAGAGCTCAAGGCGCAGATTCTTGGGGCCGGGGCAAAAATACTGCAGGTCTCTGGTGAGGATGTCCGCTACGAAAACGGGGCTGTCATTTCGAACAGTGGCGGTTCGGTCGGACTGGACGCACTTGGCGAAAACGGCCTCTCCTATGAGGCGACATTCAAGAATTCGAAGCACACATATTCATACGGCACTCATGCTGTGCATGTCGCGGTGGATTCTGAAACCGGCGAACTGGAGCTCATCGATTATGTGGCGATTGAGGACGCCGGGCGAATAATCAACCCGCTGACCCTGCATGGACAGGCTGTAGGCTCCATCGTGCAGGGTTTGGGTGGCGCGCTCCTCGAACATCTCATCTACGACAGCGAAGGCCAGTTGCTGGTCGGCACGCTTGCGGATTATCTCGTACCGCTTGCGACCGATTTCCCCAATATTCGATCTGAATCGATTGCGTTACGTCGATCTCCGAACCATCCGTTGGGAGCTAAAGGCGCTGGTGAGGGCGGGACTATCCCGGTCGGCGCTCTGATCGCGAATTCTGTTGCTGCGGCACTGGCTGATTTTAAAGTCCAACCGTTTGATTTGCCGCTTTCGCCAGATCGGATCTGGCGGCTGATCGAGAACGCTTCCGATACGTGATCCACGCGCCCGGCTACACAGGACCACCTCTTCTTGCATTGCCGATCATAGTGGCTCCGGCAGCCATTGCACAGGCAATGCCGCTGGCGACGAGCGCTGCGAACATCCCGACGATATCTGCAAGCAAGCCCACTGCGAACGAGCTGATCGCGACGCCGCCGATTACGAGCACAACCCATAGGCTCATGACGCGAGCGCGATAATCGTCGCTCAGGGCGACTTGAATCGACGCCTGAAGATCGATCTGATTGATCGTCAGACAGGCGCCGAGCGTGAAGACCATCGCCAGTGCGACGAGCCAGCTCGCCGTCGCGCCCAACGCAATCACACTTGCACATCCTCCAAAGATTGCGAAATACACTGCAAGCGAAACCCGTGACCCCGACGGCGCAGACCTCCGCAGGGCGACAAAAATTGCCGCAATAACCGCTCCGGCCCCGGCAGCAGCCAGCATCTGGCCCAGTCCTTGTGCGCCACGCTGAAAATTACCGTCGGAAATCGCTGGCAGGATTTCAAGAACACCACTCACAGTGATTGAAAACACAGCCGACAGGATCATTGCCTCACGGATAACCGGATGCCCTGCAATGTGCCGAGCACCATCAACAATCTCGGCGAGGAAACCCTTGCGCTTGGGGCTAGGCGCATAGCGATCGCGCAATTTCACGATGAACAGCACCGCCAGAAACGGAAAAATCATCGCCAAATTCACGATGATCGCCACGTCGGTTCCGTATAGATCGATAAGAACTCCGCCAATCGCCGGGCCGATTAAGCGCGCCGTATTGAAATTGACGCCGTGGATGGCGATCGCATTAGCCAGCGCTGACCTTTCAACCAGTCGCGGGACCAGGATGAAGCGGACCGTGCGGTCGGCTGTCGACGTGATGCCAATTGCCAACGCAACCAAGCTGAGCAGCCCGATCGTCAGCATCCCCGCGACGCAGAAGATCAGCAGCGTCGCGATAATAGTGATCAGGATTGATTGGATGACGATGATGGCACGACGCGGATCGATTGAATCAAGAATGATGCCAAAGATCGGGCTCAATACGATCGGAGCGTATAAGAGGAATGACAACAGCCCGACCCATGAAGCGAGTCCGGTGAGCTCCCAGCCAAGCCAGCCGATAATCACGCGATTGATCCAGATTGCGTTCGTCGCCGAAAGGTCACCGGCCGTAAAGATGACGAAATTTTTGTTCCGGAGCGCCGAAAAGCGCATATGTGATCAATCCCTGTTCGTCGCTGGTTTGCTTCTTAGGCTCTATAAACCACATGAGCTGGTTCGGTCTGCAATACCCAACTTCAATGCCATTGCACATCGGCCAACGGGGTCTGTCCCGGATAGTAGCAGGAGTAAGGATTGCGTCCGGCGAAAATCGCCATGGTACTCGCGGGATACCAAGGGAGTGCTCTGGTAGGGCTCATGGGGGAGAAATGACCCGACCGTGCTGGTGTAACTCGTACCTGCAATATCTGCCGTGCTGCCGATATCAAAGACGCGATCGGAACGGTCAGAGGAAAATCACGGGAAAATTAGTTGTGGAGAAGTACCAAGCCGGCGTTTTGACAATGCACGCGATCAGACGGCCATTGTCTTTCGCAAGTCGCGAACAAAATGGCCGGGTTGCTGTTCAACGAGACCCCCTTTGCTGGCGCGCGTGATGGTCCGTATCGCTTCGGCCCTGGTGGCGAAGTCGCGCGCGGCCTCGCTTGGTGCAGTTATGCGTTTTCCTGGTCGCGGAAGAGCGGAGACGAGAAGCTGTGAATAGGGATGAAGGGGATTTCCCATCACATTGCCGGATGGGCCTCTCTCAACGATTTGGCCGGCGAACATGACGGCCGTTTCTTCGGCGAAATAGCTTCCGGTCTCAATATCATGGGTGATGTAGACAAAGGCGATGCCGCGTTCGTCTTTTAGTCGCCGCATCAAATCAAGGACGGAACGGCGGATCGATACGTCGAGCATCGATGTTGGCTCGTCTGCAACAATCAGTTCAGCACCAACCGCCAAAGCGCGGGCAAGGTTGACGCGCTGGCGTTCACCGCCGGAAAGTTCGTGCGGGTATTTTCCAATCGCCTCATCCGGTGGAAGTTCAACCTCTTGCAGAATTCGGCGAACCTCCAATTCGGTGTCGCCGGCGTGCCCATGGAGGTGCAACGGCCGAGCGAGGTGGTGGCGGACCGTGTGGGTTGGGTTGAGGGCCGAAAACGGATCCTGAAACACCATCTGTACGGCGTGGGCGTATTCGAAACGCGCTGATCGCCCACGGATCTGCGAAATGTCCTTACCGCGATAGAGAATGAGCCCCGACGTTAGTCCAAGCAGGCCGGCGATCGCACGGGCGCAAGTGCTTTTCCCCGAGCCGGATTCACCAACGAGCGCTAGCGCCTTCCCCTTGTCCAGGCAAAGGGAGACGTCCCGCATTGCATGGACCAATGCGCGATTTGCGAACAGAGAACCGCCCCCAAATGTCTTGCTCGCACGGTCGAGCTTTATGAACGGAGGCGTGCTCACAGTCCCACCGAATTTGTGATTGGCGCTGGATTAAGGCGAGCCATCGCCTCCCACAATTGTTTCGTATAAGCGTGGTGAGGCTTAGTGTACTGCGGCCCGGTTTTGAGACACCCGTCTGAGCTTATTCAAGCGGCAAACTTTAGACCGTCCACCGCGTTGTGTTCAAGTCGGCATTGATCTGCTCGTACCTGTGCTGGGGTACGATATCC
>Ga0315339_1002286_pt1 | contig 14799 bp, 12 predicted proteins | sample ASW17metaG_FD_204514 | JGI IMG/M metagenome (GOLD analysis project Ga0315339, IMG submission 204514) | Ammonia-oxidizing marine archaeal communities from Pacific Ocean, United States - ASW #17 | ecosystem: Environmental > Aquatic > Marine > Oceanic | place: USA: California | collected 2016-12-05
TCACAACAACATCTCGACGCGGTCGCTCGCCAACTCAACGGACGACCACGTCAGACGCTAGAGTTTGAAACGCCCGCGGAACGCTTTAGCGCTTGTGTTGCATCGACCGGTTGAGCTCGCAGTTGTTTCCGTTGCGCGTGGTGTCGCCGGGAGGTTTGGCAAGTACCGTCGTGACTGTTGCCGTGGATCCCAACTGAGTCGGAAGGGGTCTCCAGTCGGTTTGTGTGCGGAGATCGCGGCTGGCAGTCGGGCGAGTCACTTCCGCGGAGGGGGATCGTCGGAAGTCCATGCGAAGCGATTCCTCCTGTGAGAAACTCTCTGCAATCATGAAGACCAACGAACGCATCGACCGACGAAGGCTTGCTGCGCTCTCAGCGGGTGCGCTCGCGTTCGCCACGACGAATACCGGAACGGCCCAAGCTGCCCCTGGCGAGGTGTACAGTCTTACGGTCTGTCCCTGGACGGCGGAAAATCCGCGCCACGATCATCAGCAGATCTTCCCGTTGCAAGACGGCCGCTTGCTGCTCGTGTGGTCGGAGTACTACGTGAATCGTCCCTCGAACATCTACCGCTCACCCTACTCTGGGCCGGGTAGCCGCGACGACACGCCTTGCCGTATCTCGGCCCGCGTGTCCAAGGACAAGGGTCGCACCTGGAGCGGACGCATTATCCTGCAAGAGAATGTCTGGGGGCGCAACGTCAAGCAGCCCAACCTCGTGCGGACTCCGTCCGGCGACGTCGTGTTCTTCTTCACTTCCTGGGAACACGATATGCATGAGCGGCGGATCATGATGCGGCGTTCCAAGGACGACTGTGAAACCTGGAGCGAGCCCCAACAGATGTCGCCGCCGGGTGGGTTTTATCCGATCAACGCGGATCATATCTCGGTTCACAGCTCGGGCCGCATCATCCTACCCGCATTCTGGAGCCCCAAGATCTGGGCGGAAGGGGAACACTTCCGTGCGTTCTGCTTCTATTCCGACGACGACGGACATACCTGGCAACAGAGCAAGAACCGCATTGATCTTCCCAAGCGCGGCGCGGAAGAACCGGCCATCGCGGAGGCCGAAGACGGCTCGCTGGTCTGTATGCTGCGTACGACGCTGGGCAAGATCTACCAGGCGTTCTCAAGCGACCGCGGCGAGACTTGGTCCGAGGCAAAGGCGACGGTTCTTCCTTCGCCTTCCTCCGCCAGCGCGCTGAAGCGCATTCCCGGCGGCACTGATCTCCTGTTCCTGTGGAACAAGGCCACCCCATACGCCTTGAGCCGCCCGGGGGGCAAGAGTTTTCACTATCCACGGAACCCACTCAGCTCAGCGGTCTCGCGCGACGGTGGAAAGACCTGGGACAACATCAAGAACATCGAGAGACGGAAAGGCTACATTAGCGGCTATCCTTCGGTGATGTTCGCCGGGGATGAGGCTCTCGTTACCTACTACCATGCATCCGAATCAGGTTCGCGGGATTCGGATGTCCGCCTCAAGATCTTCAAGACGGCCTGGTTCTACACCTGACCCAATCGGTTAGGATTCAGGCGCGACAAGGGGGAAGAGCCATCTTAGATCTAGAAAGCGAACTCCCAGTAGGTTTCGTGTCCGCGACCGGTTAGCCGATGATCTTGTCGTATTCAGCGTGTGTCCCAATCCAGAACCAAAGAACTCCGTCTGAAACCGCGGTTCCGACGGCCCGGTGGTGCAGTCCGACCCGAGCGGACCGGAACCCACCCACCTTCTTGAAGTGAAGCGACGGATGTCGAGGGTCTGCCTTCAGCAGGGCGAATGCCTTATCGGCGGTCTCCCTTACCGGCGAAGGAAGAAGGTCGTATAACTCCCAGAAATCCGGTCCGGCATAATGGTTCACAGCTTCGTGGATTGCCCGGTACGGTGGCCCTGAAGCGCTCGTTCCGCCAAGGTGTCGAGTTTCCCCGCTTGCACATCGGATTCAAGCTGACGGTCCCAGAGTTCAGCATCGTATCTGGCGAACCAACTCCGAAATGTCGTCAGTTCTTCGGGAGAGAGCTTTTGGACCTGACTTTCGATGCTATCCACTCTGCTCATACTGCGCCTCCAGCGTTAGCTATCCGTCCTTCTGATTCCGCCCTGTACAACGGTTACCGCAGTGGCCTCTGATTCTCCAAGCTATTCTATCCTGCCGCCGTCGGCGACTCTTCCTCTGAGTACGCCGACGAGGCACACCTTCTGAAACAATAAGCCCGATCTCGAATGATCTCTTGCATCGCAGTCTCGACCGGCAAGCACGGAGCCAACATTGAAATCGCGCTATCTTCTTACGCAGGAGGCCCACCCCTCATGACACGACGAACCTTCTGTGCGCTAGCCGGGCTTGCACCCTTCGCCGCCACGAACGCATCATCTTCCCCAACCCCCGCCGCCCACAATCACCCTCCGCAGAAGATCACCAAGATCGAGACCTTCATCCTGCGCGACCCGCCCGTTCGCGATAAGCCCGAAAGCGACTTCGTCTCGATGACGCCCATCGGGCGAATGACCAATCGCACCGGGCTCGGCTACCGGCTCGAACACGCCGAGACCGTCCGCCAGGGCGGGTACCGCCAAACCCTGCTCGTCAAGGTCTCGACCGATCAGGGCCTCCACGGATGGGGCGAATCGCACGCTGTGATGACACCGCACGTCGTCCAGACCGCCATCACTGACCTGTTCACCCCCATCCTCCTCGGCGAAAACGCCCTCGACGTCGAAGTCCTCTGGGACAAGATGTACTCTACGCAGCGCCTGCGCGGCTACAGTACCGGCTTCTATAAGCGCGCCATGGCCGGCATCGACATCGCCCTTTGGGAGATCCTCGGCAAAGCCTCCGGCATGCCCGTCTATCAGCTGCTCGGCGGCAAGTATCGCGACACGATCCCCACCTATCAGGGCGTTGGCGGCAGCAGTACCCCCCACTCGTCGAGAACGCTCAAGGGCTCATCGAACGCGGCTTCACCATGATGAAGATGGGCCTTTCGAAAGGCCGTGGCGATACCTCCGATGTCGGCCGCATCGCTGCCGTCGCCGAGCTTCTCAAGGGCAAGGGCGAAATCCTCGTCGATTCCCTCGGTGCCTACACTCTCGCGGAAGCCGTCAAGGCCGGCCGCGAGATCGACGCAATCGGCAATGTCGGCTGGTGGGAGGACGTCCTCATGCCCGAAGACATCGACGGCCTCGCCCGTCTCGCCGACGCCCTCGACGTTCCGATCTGCGCCGGCGAGCAATACTCGAATCGCTTTCAGTTCCGGGATATCTTCCACCGCCGCGCCGCCGACATCATCAACCCCGATATTTCCCGTGTCGGACTCACCGACTATAAGCGCATCGCCATCATGGCCGAAGCGCATCAGGTGTTGCACTCGCCGCACTCTTCCATGGGCTCTGCCCCGTATCGCACTTCGGCGATCCACGTCTGCGCCGCCACCTCGAATTCCGTCATTCTCGAAGGCGGTGAATCGCATCTGGGTGCTTTTGGGAATCAGCTGCTTCAGGAGCCGCTTGACTACCAGGGCGGCTTCGTCAGAGTTCCCGATCGCCCCGGTCTCGGCATCGAATTCAACGAAGCTGAGCTCAAGAAACTAGTCGTGGGCTTGAGAGCGCCAAGGTTTCGCGCAACTTCTCATCAAGCACACCCCGGCTGACGTTGAGGAAAAACTGAAAAGCTGGGGCGTGGCCGAGTACGTCCGTATCTTCTCGCGCTTGATCGGCATCTATGCGCAATACATCGAGCCGCCCCCGCGCGAGTTCCTCCAGAACGAGTACCTGCGCCACTACTACCGCTACGCCGATTACGCCTTTGCTTCCTGGCGCGATCTGCGCAAGAGCCCACAGCTCCCACCCGAGAACTTCCCCTTCACCCTCTACGTATCCGGCGAATACACCCGCATGCTTGAGAGCCAGCGGGAAGAATCGGTCTAGGCAGTCTCTGCTTGACCTCTGAGCCCCGCCAAAGCTAGACTAGACTTAGTAGGGGTGTCGCCCACTTGTTGGGGGTGACAGCTATGAGCAATCAAGCAATATCGAAGGCCAAGGACAAAGGACACCGCCCCGGCGGGTCCCACCGCTGCCGTCCCAGCACGGCGCGCGGCCCTCGGGACTGCGCCCACACGGTGAACCTGTCCGACCAGCCTGCGCTCGAAGACGAACCGCTACGAGTCGCTATTCTCCAAATTCAAAGCTCGATTATTATTGTCGCTGTAGCAAGCCCCGGCTGAGGCTTCTGACACGGTTCAGAGGCCATCGACCGGGGCGAGACAGACCGGGCGGTGGCCTTTTTTGCATTCTGGAACACCGCGAGGGCCCGGAGCGATCGGGCACACACGAGCGCTGAGACGCCGCAAGCAAAACACGAATCGAACGAACGAAACACTAACCAGCAACACTAACCGAAACAAAGGTTCCCCAAAACGCCATGTCCTCGTTGATGTCAGGTTCACAGATTCTGCTCGAATCCCTCGGGCGCGAAGGCGCCGAGATTATCTTTGGATATCCCGGCGGTGTCACGCTGCCCATCTACGATGTTCTCTACGACCATTCGATGCGGCACGTCCTCGTCCGCCACGAAGAGAACGCCGCCTTCGCCGCCGAAGGCTACGCTCGCACCACCGGCAAAGTCGGTGTCTGTATGGCCACCTCCGGCCCCGGCGCGACCAATCTGACCACCGGCCTTGTCGACGCGCTCATGGATTCGATCCCGATCGTCGCGATCACGGGCCAAGTGCCCGAGCATCTCATCGGCCGCGATGCGTTTCAAGAGGCGGACACCTTTGGTATCACCCGTGCCGCCACCAAGCATAACTATCTCGTCAAGGATATCGAGGAACTTCCTCAGGCTATCCACGAGGCGTTCCATCTGGCGAAGTCAGGCCGCCCCGGACCCGTCCTCGTCGACATCACGAAGAATGTACTGGTGGGCAATGCGACCTACTATCCCGCCGGCAAAATGCGACCGTTGCGAGGCTTCAGTGTGCGTCTCGATCCTGACGACGAAGAGATCGAAGCCGCCCTGCAGTTCCTGTGGGCTTCTGAACGGCCTTACATCTATGCCGGCGGAGGTGTCATCTCCGCCAACGCTTCCGACGAGTTGCGCGAGTTTGCCGAGTTGCTCGAAGCCCCTCTTGCTCACACCGTAATGGGCCTCGGTGGCCTGCCCAGTGACCACCCGAACTTTATCAGCATGCTGGGCATGCACGGTGGCTATGCCGCCAATATGGGCATCACCGAAACCGACGCCCTCATTGGCCTCGGCGTGCGTTTCGACGATCGCGTCACCGGCCGTCTTGACGCCTTTGCGCCTAACGCCCGCGTCCTGCATGTCGATATCGATCCGGCCGAAATCAATAAGAACCGCCGCGCTGATGTCGGCGTCGTGGGCGATGTGAAGCACGTCCTTGCAAAGCTAAACAAACGTCTACGCGAAACCCGCGAGTCGCTCGGCAACCACAACCGCGAGAAGCGCGCTGAGTGGCGTGGCCGTGTCGACGGCTGGAAGCGTGAGCATCCCTTCGTGGACGCCCGCGACGACACTGAAATCAAGCCGCAGTATCTGATGAAGAAGCTCGACGAAGCGTCTGGCGGTGAAGGCATCGTTTGCTCGGATGTCGGCCAGCATCAAATGTGGGCGTCGCAGTACATCCGGTTCAATCACCCGCGGCTGTGGGTCAACTCAGGTGGCCTCGGCGCGATGGGCTTCGGCCTTCCGGCAGCCATCGGCGCGAAGTTCGGAAACCCGGACAAGCTGGTCATGGCCATCGTCGGTGACGGCGGCTTCATGATGAGTATCCCCGAGCTCGGTACGATCGCCAGCCACAAGCTGCCCGTGAAGATCATCATCATGAATAACGGCTGGCTCGGCATGGTGCGCCAGTGGCAGGAGCTGTTTTTTGACCGCCGCTATTCACAGGTTTCGATGGACGCGTTCCCCGACTGCGAGCTGCTTGCCGCCGCCTTCGGCATCAAGGGCCGCTCCGTGAATACTCCCGAAGGACTTGAATCCGGTCTCGCCGAGGCGCTCGCCGAACCGGGACCCTTTCTGCTCAACGTTCATGTCACGCGGGAAGAAAACGTCTATCCGATGGTACCCGCCGGTGGCGCTGTCAACGAAATGATTCTCGGACCGCCGAAGCCGGTCGCCGTGGGGGACTGATCCATGCAACAGCTCATATCGCTACTTGTTGAAAACCAACCCGGTGCCCTGATGCGTGTCGCCGGCGTGTTGACGTCCCGTGGCTACAACATCGACAGCCTCACCGTCGCGAAAACGCTTGACCCGACGATGTCGACCATGACCATTGTCGTCAACCTCGATTCTGACACGCACGATGAGGAACTGCTGATCAAACAGATCCAGCGGCTCGTCGATGTAGTCGAGGTCATTGACCTCACCAACTCCCAGCCCGTCACGCGCGAGTTGGCTCTGATCAAGGTCAAGGTCTCTCCCGACATGCGTCCCGCGCTGCTCAAGGAGGCCGACATCTTCCGGGCCCGTGTGGTGGATGCCGCCTCGACCTCGTACACTCTCGAAGTCACCGGCGCCGGCGAAAAGCTCGATGCGCTCATCGGCCTGCTGCACAACTACGGCGAAGTCGAAATGATCCGCTCCGGCGCGATGGCCATGGGCCGCTCGCCCAAGGTCGATCACCGCGAGGCCTTTGCCGAGGCGTCCCGCGTGCCTGCTAAAGTTCGCGAACCGGTCGAGGTCTAGCCCGTTCGTCTATCTCACAAACCTCTAGAGGAATATCAACCAAGATGCCAGCAACAATCTATTACGAAAAAGACGGCAGCCTCGATCCGCTGCTAGACAAGACAGTGGCGATTATCGGCTATGGCAGCCAGGGTCATGCCCACGCTCTCAACCTGAAGGATAGCGGCATCAACGTTGTCGTTGGCCTCTATGAGGGCAGCAAGTCGTGGCCCATCGCCGAGGCCGCCGGCGTCAAGGTGATGACCACCGCTGACGCCGCCAAGGCCGCAGACGTGGTGATGATCCTCGTCTCTGACCACATTCAGGGCGACCTCTACCGCGACGAAATCGCCCCGAATCTCAGCGACGGCAACACCGTCATGTTCGCCCACGGGTTCAATATCCACTTCAACGAGATCAAGCCCGCCGCGGGTATCGACGTTTCCATGGTCGCGCCCAAGGCCCCCGGCCATCGCGTCCGCGAGCTCTTCACCGAGGGCGTCGGCGTACCGGGTCTGTTGGCTATTCATCAGGACGCCACGGGAAATGCCAGAGCGAACGGCCTTGCCTATGCCTTGGCGCTCGGTTGCCTTAAGGCCGGAGTCATCGAGACCACGTTCAGGGAAGAGACCGAAAGCGACCTGTTCGGCGAACAAGCCGTGCTTTGCGGCGGTACCGCCGAGTTGGTTCGGGCGGGTTTTGAAACTCTCGTTGAAGCGGGATACGCGCCAGAAATCGCTTACTTCGAGTGCCTGCACGAGTTGAAGATGATCGTCGACCTAATTCAGGAAGGCGGCCTCAACTACATGCGGTATTCCGTCAGCGATACCGCCGAGTACGGTGACTATGTCTCCGGGCCGCGGGTTGTCGACGCGCATGTCCGCGAGACGATGAAGAACATTCTCTCCGAAATACAGTCCGGTAAATTCGCCAAAGACTGGATGGATGAGAACCTCGCCGGCCGTGAGAAATTCCTCGCCATGCGCAAAGCGCAGCAGACCCAACCCATCGAAGAAGTGGGCGCGAATTTGCGTGAAATGATGAGCTTCTTGAAAAAGAAGAAAGCGGTATAGCAAAGCTAACAGGGGAGGGGTGGCTGGTTCGTTTGCTCAGCCACCCGCCCCAAAAACACACTCGATCCGGAGCAAGACCATGAGAGTCTTCATCTACGACACCACGCTACGCGACGGCACGCAGGGCGAAAACGTCGCCTTCTCGGTTGACGACAAACTGACGATCGCCGGAAAGCTGGATGAACTCGGGGTTGACTACATTGAGGGCGGCTGGCCGGGATCGAACCCGCGCGACAAAGACTTCTTCGCGCGCGCCCGCGACCTCAAGCTCAAGCACGCTCGTTTGGCTGCCTTCGGTTCGACGCGCTATCCGCGCAACACCGTTGAGGACGACCCGAACGTCAACGCGCTGCTCGAAGCGGAAACACCCGTCGTAACGATTTTCGGCAAAAGCTGGAAGCTGCACACCGAGCGCGCCCTGGGCGTGACCAAAGAGCAGAACCTTGCGATGATCTCCGAGACCGTCGGACACATCAAGAAGCAGGGTAGGGAAGTCATCTACGACGCCGAACACTTCTTCGACGGGTATGAAGCCGGCGCCGACTTCGCGCTCCGCACGCTCGAAGTCGCCAAGGAAGCCGGAGCCGACCTCCTCGTCCTCTGTGATACCAACGGCGGCACGATCACGAACCGGCTTGCCGAGATCTTCTCCGAGGTGCGCAAGCGCTTCGACGGCATCATCGGCATCCACACGCACAACGATTCCGAGCTGGCCGTCGCCAACGCCATCACCGCCGTCGAGTTGGGTTCGACGCATGTCCAAGGGACCATCAACGGATACGGCGAACGCTGCGGCAACGCCAACCTCTGTTCGATCCTCCCGATTCTCGAGTTGAAACTCGGCCACACCACAGTGGGCCCCGAGCAGTTGAAGAACCTTGCCGCGACGGCGAACTTCGTGAGTGAAACCGCGAATCTATCGCTTCCCAACGACCGCGCATTTGTCGGCCGCAGCGCTTTCGCGCACAAGGGCGGCATCCACGTCAGTGCCGTGCTCAAAGAAGTTTCGACCTACGAGCACATCGACCCCGAGTCGGTCGGCAACCAGCGCCGTGTCTTGGTCAGCGACCTCTCCGGACGCAGCAACATCACCTACAAGCTTTCGGAAAAAGGTCTCGGCAAGGGTCTCGACGACGCGGCCCGGCGTCAACTGCTCGACCGCATCAAGCACCTTGAGTTCGAGGGTTACGAACTTGAGTCTGCCGAAGGTACGTTTGAATTGCTCGTGCGCGAAGTTCTCCAGCCCGATCACTTCTTCTTCGAGCTGGAACACATGAGCGTCAAAGACGAGCGCGAAGGAACCCGCCGCACCAAGTGCCACGTTGAGATGAGCGTCAAGACACCTGATGGTGTCCATACGGCGGAAGTCACCGCATCGGGACCGTTCGATTCCATGGCCCAGTGTCTCCGCAAGTGCTTGGCGCACAGCTATCCCTCTGTCGCCGACATTCGCCTCCTCGACTACAAGGTGCGCGTCCTCGAACCCAATTGCGGCACCGCCGCCAAAGTCCGTGTCCTGATTGAGTGGAGCGACCACAAGCGCACCTGGACCACTGTCGGTGTCTCCGACGACGTGCTGGAAGCTAGTTGGAACGCCCTGGTCGATTCGATTCGCCTCGAGCTCCTGCGCCTGGCCGAAACCGACAAGTCTCTCAGCGAAGCGGTAGCCGATTATTCCTGGGGCGTCTAGCCTCAGCCACCAAAGCTCTTAGCGCGGACCCCGGTTTTGGGTCCACGGTTTGCTTTGAGAACCTAGCGCGGCAGTTCGAGTTTACCGGCGGGTCCGACTCGCCGCGTGTGACCGGGCTTCATCCACATCAGTTCGTAGCACGGCGGCTGGTAGGGGTTCTCCGCGGTAAACGGAGCATCGAACTTGCCCTCAGCCAGATCGCTGCGCACGAAGAACGCGTTCGACCCCATCAGGTTGCATCCCACCAGGGAATAGCCCTTCTCCCGTCCGAGTTCTTCGAACGCTGTGAGGCTGGCGCCAAAGTGACTCGTGCCGTCCCAAAAGGCCTCGGCATCGTAGTCGACCACCCAGCTCACACCGGGCGGGAAGATGGCGTTGTATTCCATGACAACGACTCGCGGATGATAGGACTGGATCTTCTTCCACACCCAATAGTCGTTGCGATTGATATCAACCGACAACAGGTCGAATGACTCCGGCACATCCGAGGAGCGGAAGAGATCCTCAATGTTCTCGGCGTTCACAAAGGCGGAGCGTGCCTTCAAACGTCCACTCTCGACCTCCTTCGGATAGAGAGCCGCCGCCGTCTCGATGAGCGACTCGTGCGCGTCCATCCAGAGACCGGACCACCCGGCAAGCAATAGCAGCACGGTATTGTTCTCGCGGCCTTTGCTTGATCCGAAGTCCACGAAGTAGCGGTTCGTGGCGCCGATCCGCCGGAAGATCTCGGCGATGATGCCGTCCTCCCCGTTTTGGGAGTAGATGGTGGCTTCGTGGCGCGAAAGCCGGAGCGGGCCCTTGTCCATATCCGCCGAGGTCAATCGGGCGAGCATGTCTTGCGCCTGTAGCTTGTAGATCAGGTCGACCTGGTAGTGCGTTGGGCCAGCCGGGGTATCTTTTCTGGTGGGCTCGCCGGCTCGGAACAACGAAGGTAGCGGGATGAAGAGGGCCGCCAGTCCCCCGAGCAACGCGAGACCGGCGGGCAGGTATTTGTTTCTGGTGTGCAGCCAGAAATCCGGGGTAAGGGTAAGACCAAGTGAGATCCAGCGCTATTGGGTAGTATCTTCAACAACTTAGCGGAGCCTCGTATCAACCCGTATCACTGGGTAGAAACCAGGGGTGGGCACAGTATTGGGCACAGTTGGCCTGCGAGGCGTGGGGGAGTTTTCCCTCTTGAAACCCACTGTGCTCGCTCAAGCCTTACCACAGCCTGCCGAAGTACCTTGCTTGCCCAGCTTTGCCGTTGATCGTCGGAGTCTCCTGTGGTGCAAGCTGTAGCAGCGATCTGAGCTTGGTAGATTCTCGACTGGGGGGTGGGGGGTAGTCAATCGAAAGCACCCGCTGGGACCGTGCATGAGGCGTATTGGCCGGGAGTCTCTGGATCAGAAAAAATCTGATTTTTTTGGGGTTGGTGGACCGAGGTGGCGGTATGCTTGGCTAACTGCTTCAACGTGGCTGTCTGAGAAAGCCATTTCCCGCCAGTAATCGGCTGCCTTCCTTCCCCGGCAAAACACGACTGATGGTCAAGGCGTTGCGCAGTTGGCGATCTCAAGCGTACTCTTGATAGTACAGTCCTGCTGCTAACCAGATGCGAGATCAAACGGCAATTGGCCGAGCGAAGCGGATCGAAGGGAACTTCCACACTGCATACCAAGAGCTTGAAAAACGAATGAAGGAGCTTGCAGAGGCCGATGTCGCTACGGAGTTTGTACGGCTTCGCTTCCGGCGGAAGGGCACCCTAAATACTCCGCCAAGGTCTCCGCCGCGTAGCGATCCGTCCCCTCGGGCTTGGCGGGAACAACGATGCGGTAGTCCGTCTTTGTGTTGGCCGTGAGATGGGTTTCCGTTCCGCTGACGGCCAGGGGAAACAGCAGGGTGAGAAGGCCGACTCGAAAATTCATGGGGTGGTGAGCTTTTCCAGAAAACCTGCGGGGATCGGGGCCGCGTAGACTTGAGCGACGCCGGTGACGTTCGAGTTGAAGATGACGTGTCGGTTGTCCGGCGTCATGTAGGGATGGGCGTGGCTCGTTTGTGGGCGCCCCTGTCGTGTGCGCGATCCACAGAGTTTCTGAAATCTTCCGGAGGCGATGCTGCCGACAAAGATGTCCTGTGTCCGATGATTGTCGACAATGAAGAAACGACCGTCATCTGAGACGGCGAGATGGTTGAATGGCTGACCGAGGGCGATGGGCTGAGCCTGGTCGTCGCCAGGAGCAATCGCGTATACGCCCGGGTTTGTCAGGGGGCTCTTCGGACTGCCGGGAGCGACGGTGAAGATCACCCGGCCGGAACGCCCCGCCCAAGTCTCGTGTCCGGAAAGGAGCGGCGTGTGCGGCCTTCCGACCGGCAGGGGCTTCACGTCGCCGGTCGCGACATCGACGATCGCGAGCGTGGCTCCGGACGCGCCGTCGGCGGTCTGCCCGCTGCGGTTGATCTGGACGAGCAATCGCCGCGGGTCTCCGGGGTCGATTTGCAAATGCGGGTTCCACATGTCGCGGACCTCGCATAGCGTGTCCGCCTTGCCGTTTTGCAGATCGATTCGCGTCAGCCTGTAAACGTCACCGCCAGTGGCGAAAGGGCCGCCCACGAACCAGCGTTCGTCCGCCGAGACCGCTCCCTTGCGTGGCGCTTGTTCTTTGTCGAACCGAAACGCCACGCGCGTGGAAAGGTCCGCGAGATCGAGCCGCATCAGCCGCGCTTCAGATTTGTCTGCATCGAGGACCACATAGTAGACGGTATTGCGCGAGTGGCTGGCGGTCAGCGCCTTCCCTTCACCGATCCGCAGCATCATCCGGCGGGACAGATCGTACACCCAGACCTCGGGCGGGCGGCCGAACGGGAACCGCTGGATCACAATGCGTTGCCCATCCGCTGAAGCGAAGCGTTGCTCCATGTGGACATTCGAACTGGTCACGGCCCGGCTGGTGAGTTGGACGATCCTTGCGCCGCTTTCAGGATCGATCCAACCGGGAAGCTCCTCGACCGCGACCAACGCCGAGCCCATCCTGGATTCGTAAACGTTGCGCTCGAGCCGTGGGAGCTGCGCGGCCGCGAGTTCGCCCAGGCAGGCCGTTAGCGTGAACATGACCATGAGAAAGTGGGGTGCGAGGCCATGGTTGACGCCGGCCTCGTCATGAGCCGAGACCGGGCGTTGCTGCTGCATGAGTTGCGGCGCGTTCATTGTTTGAGCGTCAAGCATCGTGGGCGAGAGCATCCACTTCATTTTGAATCTACGTTTCGTAGAATGGACACCGGTCTGATGTTATTCGGAAGGGCTAAGCCGCCCAAAACCAATCATATAGACTTTATCTGCGCATTGCTGTAGGGAAATCTTCGATCGCATGAGGTTTCGCAACCTGGAGCGCCCCAGAACGCCATTGACGGAGTCGCGAACGTCTGCAGGGAACTGGAATGGCGCTTCCGGGGACATCGACCACCGCTGCTTCGACACCGTTGCCGACCGCACTTAGTGGCGTTACCGTGACCATCAACGGGGTGCCAGCGCCCCCTACGATGTGCATTCCAGCCCCTGGGGAGCCGTCACAGGATCGGCGCTCGCGTCCTATTGGTACCGATGGCGCTCGCCTGCCAAGGGGTCTCCCGAGCCTTCTCTGAAGCCGGCACCTGCATCTTCGGCGGGCTGACTTTGGGTGAGTGTCACAACGTAGCGTCTAGCGGAGTCACGAACCAGCCCTAGCCTTTTCGGTCCCCTACAATCAAGCCAGTCATCCCTAGGAGGTCGATCATGCTCTCCCGAAGGTCGTTGCTTTCTGCCGCGGGGGCAGGCGGCGTGCTTTCCGGTACCGGACCCTTTGCCCCGTCGATGCATGCAGCACGTACCAAGTCGTACTCTCATTCGGAACTCGACTGGAAAATCAAACGCCATGACTTTTCTGGCGTTACTAAGAACGACCTGCCAACGCCGAATCTCGTCCTCGACAAGGACGTCTTCGATAAGAACCTAAGAATGCTCGCCGGCCATTGCCGGAAGACCGGCATCGGCCTGCGATCGCACGTCAAGGTGCATCGGAGCCCTGAGATCGGCATGCTACAGATCAAGCCCGGTGCGCACGGCCTCTGTTGCGCCACCATGGCGGAGTGCGAAGTGATGATGAACGCCGGCGCGCCGGGTATTCTCTGGACGAGCCAGCCCGTAGGCTCCAATAAGCTCAGCTGCGTCGTTGCGCTCACCAAGAGAGACCCGACCTTCATGTTCATCGTCGAAAACCCAATCACTGTGGACCAACTCGAGGAGCTCGCGGCGGCGGAGAAGATGACCTTCAACGTGGTTGTCGACAACGACATTGGGATCAATCGCCGGCAGGGTGTGAAGCCCGGCAAGGAAGGGCTCGAACTCAGTCGGCGCGTGATGAAGGCCAAGAATCTCAAGCTGGCGGGGTTGATGGGGTATTCCGGCGCGGCATCGCATGCCAAAGGCTGGGAGCACCGCCGCGGCGTTTCGCACGCCAAAGTCGACCAGCTCATGGAATCGGTGCATCTGTGCCGCAAGGCGGGTATTCCGGTCGACATCGTGACCGGCGGTAGCACGGGCACCTACGACATCGACAGCCTGCACGAAGACGGCCTGACGGAGTTGCAGGCGGGTTCCTACGCACTGATGGATTCGCACTACCGCACCATCGGCAGCAAAGACGGCAACGAGACCTTTGACGACTTCGCGTTGGCTCTCACCGTGCTGACAACCGCGATCAGCAGACACTATCCGAAGCGAGCCACGATCGATGCCGGCAAGAAGTCGATGACGCTGCCTACGGACATCGTCAAAGACCGTCCCGAGCTGCGCGTACGACCTGCCGGGGCCGAGTTCGGCATCATCGAATGGGACGAGACGGATCACGAGCCGAAGCTGGGTGATCAGCTCGAACTCGTCATGTCCAACTTAGACATGAGCGTCAACTGCTTCGACCGCATGTTTGTCTGTAAAGGTGACCAAGTGGTCGACGTCTTTTCAGTCATGGGGCGGTCAGAGCTTTCGCGAGCGTAGCATTCACGCCGGTTTGGCTGCCGCTAGCAGCTGCACGTTGGACGTAGACGACTTGCGTGCTGGGGCGTTTCGGTCTAAAGACAAGTAAACTGACCTGCCCCCTGAAAACGAATCCGAATCTTGAGAGAGAATCGAAGGATTCGGGTGTGTGTAAGGAGGCAGGAAATGACGAGGAAGCGATACACGAGCGAACAGATTATCCACAAGCTGAGGAAAGCAGAAGTTGAATGGGCAGCGGGCAACAGCGTGCCGACGGTCTGCCGCAAGCTGGCGATCAGCGAGCAGACGTACTACCGCTGGCACAAGCAATACGGCGGGCTACGGATCAATCAAGCCAAACG
>Ga0315339_1002287_pt1 | contig 14796 bp, 12 predicted proteins | sample ASW17metaG_FD_204514 | JGI IMG/M metagenome (GOLD analysis project Ga0315339, IMG submission 204514) | Ammonia-oxidizing marine archaeal communities from Pacific Ocean, United States - ASW #17 | ecosystem: Environmental > Aquatic > Marine > Oceanic | place: USA: California | collected 2016-12-05
GGATGACCGAGCTCGACGCGGAATCCCGAACCACGGTTCTGCAGCATGACCCCGGACTTCGGACTCAGGAGCCCAGTGCCGAAGGCATAGGAGATCGAGTTGATGAACGAAATCGCGTTGCGGTCCGTATCGACCACCGTCAGATAGATCGTGTCCGGCGCCGTCGGCGGTTTAATGGATTTTAGCTCCATCGCCTTGGTGGGATCGATCCGTTCACGCAGTTCGGCGGCGAATTCCCGCGACAGGAGTTTTTCGACCGGCACGTCGACGAAGGCCGGATCGCCGACATCGGTCTCGCGAACATTGTAGGCCAGACGCGCCGCCTCGGCTTCCAAGTGGAACCGCTCCACACTCATCGGATCCGATCCCGCCAGATCAAAACCTTCGAGGATGTGGAGCATGAGCAGAGCGGTGATGCCTGGATTGTTTGGCGGGACCTGGTAGATGTCGAGCCCCCGGTAACTGCCCTTGATCGGCGTCACGTATTCCGTTGTATGTGTCTCGAAATCCTCGAGCGTATGTAGCGCCCCGAGGGAATTCAGATAGGTGACCATGTCCTCGGCAACCGCGCCAGTGTAGAAGCCGTCCCGACCCTCCTTGACGATAGTTCTCATCGTCTCCGCCAGCATCTCCTGACGGTGAACATCGCCCTCCACCGGGGCCTTCCCGCCAGGCAGGAACACTCTGGCTGAAGTGGGGTCTTTCGCAAGCTTCTCGGCGTTGGCCGACCAGGCCTGGGCGATGCGGCCGTGCACGACATAGCCTTGCTCGGCATAGTCGATTGCCGGCTGCAGGAGCTCAGCGAATCCTTTCGTGCCGTGATCCGAAAGCAACTGCGCCCAGGCATCAACCGCGCCTGGAATGGTGACGGCGTGCGGGCTGTACAGTGGAATTCCGGTGAATCCGTTTTCCAGGTACCACTCCGGCGTTGCCGCCGCCGGAGCCCGCCCAGAGCCGTTCACGGCTACGATGTCGGTCGACCCCTTCGGGGCGTAGAGCGCGAAGCAGTCGCCGCCAATCCCGGTGGAATGCGGCTCGACGACGCCGAGGACAGCCGCCGCGGCGACGGCCGCATCGACGGCATTGCCGCCCGTACGAAGGGTGTCGATGGCCGTCAGGGTCGCGGCCGGGTGTGAGGTCGCGGCCATTCCGTTCAAGGAGCGTACGGTCGATCGGCCGGGTATGTGAAAGTTGCGCATTTATGTGACTTTCCCGAAGTGAACGCTACCCAGTATGCGCATCGGATTCAGGTGCGCAATCAGGCCGACACCATGCCGTCAATAGCCCCCTCGAATATTAAGGATTGTGCCGAAAGGCCAATTCCGGGGACGATAGCGGCTTAACCCGTTCCCAATGAGGAGACGACGAAAATGGCTGAAGGTGCTGGATTGGCAATCGAACTGAGGCTGCTCGCTTACCTCGCGCTGCTCACCCTCGTGATTTGGGCGCCCTATGCGTCGGCCGTGACATCGGCGCGAGGATTATCAAGTGCCATGGGATATCCAACCGCTGTCACTGAGGGTCTACCCGAGTGGGCGCAACGCTGTTTTCGCGCTCACATGAACCTGATTGAAAACCTTGTGCCGTTCGGGGCCCTCGTTCTCATTGCCCAAGTTGCCGGCGCCTCCAACGACGTCACGATGTTGGGCGCCCAATTGTTCTTCTGGTCCCGTCTCGCCCACGCGGGGGTGCATATTGCAGGAATTCCGTGGATACGGACCGGGGCATTCGTCGTCGGCTGGATCGGTTGCCTGATGATTTTCTGGGAAGTGGTCACGGTCTAAGATTTTTGTCACATCCGACCGACCCCCCATCATTCTTCTCGATGGGTTGTGCGAAGGAAATGACGATTGATTGAATGGATTGAGAGGACAGCGATGCGTATTTCAGCATCGCTGTCCGCATTGAAGCGCGATTCCAGAGGTGTGACGGCAATTGAGTACGGCTTAATCGCCGGCCTCATCTCAGTCGCCATCATCGCCATCATCACGACTCTCGGAACAGATCTGACGAATATCTTCAATTCGATCTCTGGGGGCCTGCAAAACTCGTCGACCAATTAACTCGAGCGATTGCCCAACAGCATCCGACCGTACACGCCAGCGAAGAGCAGGAACGTGAATACCCAGAGGATTCCTGACAACTCGAGAAGTGGGAGGCCGTCCATCAGACCCAGGCCGGACGCCACCCTGACAAGGGCGGATAACGTAACCGCAATATAGATCGCGATGGTCGCCGACGAGGCCGTTAGCGCCCGCCCCGTGTGTCCAAGCGTTGCGCGCGTCATCACGGCCAAGGTCATGGTGCCGATGGCCCCCGCCGTCAGGGCGTGTATGGCAGCGGAAGCTGGCAGCGACGCCAGCAGGACCGACAGCCCGAGCAGCCCGAGCCCAAAGACCAGCCACGCGTATCCTAGGTGCAGACTCCACACCAATGCTTCACTCAGTGTGCCGAGACCGCACCATCGTGATAGCCTGGTCGCGCTGACGGCCGAAGCGATGAGAAGAAGAAAACCTGCGAGAGCGTGTTCGGGTAGCGTCACCCAGACGAGTGCCGCAATGACGACGGCGAGGATCGCTATCTGGTCGACCCGATTGAACGCGGCGGGTCGAAGGTCGCTGCCATTCTTCACGAGCCAGTTTCGGGTGAAGCTTGGAATGACCCGCCCACCGATCAAGGTGATGAGAATCACAATCGTGGCCAGCGCCAGCCGGAACGCGAATGCCGGATCTGCGCCGGCGAAAAACGCGGGAAGATAGCTGACGCCGTTGGCGATCGTGAGAAGGCCGAAAGCAGCGGCGATGGGAAGGTTACGCCAATTCCTGCCCGCATAGATCTCCCTCACGAAGAAGCCGGTCAACACGAACAGGAACGCCACATCGAAGGTCGCCACGACGCCGATGGGAAGGAACCAAGAGCAAGCCACCGCGAGGCGCCCCGAAATCCACAGCAGCAACAGAAGTGTGAGCGGTGCACCTCGGACGGGAAGACGTCCCGTCCAGTTAGGTACTGCGGTAAGCGCAAAGCCCGCGATTACCGCGATGGCGTACCCGAACAGCATCTCATGAGCATGCCAACTCACGGGGTCCAACTCGTCGGGCAAGTCGAGAAGTCCAGCGACAACTGCCAGCCAGACCATCATCGAGCCCGCGGACCATAAACCGGCCGCAAGAAAGAAGGGCCGAAAGCCGAAACTGAGGAACGCGGGTCCCGCGTAAGTCCGGCGTGCCGAAGGAGTGTCCGCCTGTGTCATCCTTCACTCATGCAAAAGCTGCACGCATCATTCACGATCCGCGATGGCTGTGCACGTGCAACATGATTCCAACTGTGTCAGAGGTCATAGTAATTCTCCTGCACGTGGCAATGTGGTTTGTAAGGGTGGTTTGTAAGGGTGTTTTGTAGGGAAGGAGCCATATCAATGAACAATTGTGCGAAGAAAAAGGTGCTCTGCATGATTCCTTCATGCCAATCGACATGACTACGGTCGGTCCGGATCCGGAAACGGATTTTCTCTCCGGGAGCGGACGATATGTCGACGACCTTCGCTTTGCCAATGAAGCGTTCGCCGTTGTCTTGCGTTCCCCTCATGCGCACGCGGCCATCCGTTCGATCGATCTGACGGAAGCCCGCACGGCGGACGGCGCGCTTCTGGTCATCGCGGCGGCCGACATTGCAGGCGAACTTGGAGACCTGGTCTGTGACCTTCCGCTGCAGAATCGGGATGGAACGCCCCGGGCCGATCCCGGCCGTCCCATTCTGGCGCGTAACAAAGTCCGCCACATTGGCGAGCCGGTGGCGTTCGTCGTTGCCGAAACCCTGGAGCAGGCCAGGGACGCATCTGAGCGCATCAGCGTGGCCTATGACGCGTTACCGGTGGTCGTGGAGTCGACGGCGGCCACCGTGCCAGGAGCACCGCAGCTGTTCGACGATGTTGCCAACAATCTCTGTTTTGACTGGGAGTACGGCGACGCGGAGGAGATGGAGCGCATGCTCGACGGCGCCGCCCATGTCACTCGCCTGACTTTCGCCATCGAGCGCCTCGCCATGAGTCCCATCGAACCCCGGACCGCGATCGGCGTTTGGGATGCGGACGCGAAACGCCATGTCCTGCATGCCACGACACAAAGCGCCGACTACGTCCGCCGCCACCTGGCGGAATACGTCTTCAAGATCGATCCCGCTGGCATCCGCGTGCTGACCCCGGACGTCGGGGGGGCCTTCGGTGTCAAACACGGCGCCTACCCCGAGTACGCCCTGGTGCTGCACGCGGCGCAGCGCCTTGAACGGCCCGTGCGCTGGACCTGCGAGCGATCCGAGGCATTCCTTTCCGATGCCCAGGCGCGCGACCACACCATCGACGGCGCTATCGCCCTGGACGATGACGGAAAAATACTTGGGATCGATATCGCGGCGACAGTGAACGCCGGTGCCTATCTTGGGGGCTCCGTCCCACTGATTTCGACCTTTGGCTTCACCGGCGCTCTCGGTGGTCCCTACACCGTCGGATATGTGCACTGCCGGTCCCGATGTGTGGTGACCAACAAAGTTCCCCTCGATGCTTACCGGGGTTCGGCCCGCCCGGAAGCCGTCTATGTGGTTGAGCGCCTGATCGACGCAGCCGCCCGTGAGCTGGGGCTCAGCCCGGTGGACATCCGGCGCCGTAACCTCGTTCCGGCGGCGCGCATCCCCTATTCGACCGCCACCGGACACACCTATGACAGTGGAGATTTTCCACAAAATCTCGCCGACGTTCTCGAACTCTCCGCGTGGAGTTCATTGGAGACGCGGCGTACCGACACACAGAGGCGGGGTCTGCTGCACGGCGCGGGCATCGTGGCCTACGTGCACAACACTGGCGGGCCGACCCGCCAGAACGCCGAAATCGACGTGCTGGCGGATGGCCGGGTGACGGTCACGGTCGGCAACAAGGCCAGTGGACAGGGCCAAGCGGCGGCTTACGCGCTTGTTGTCGCCGCCGAACTGGGGGTGCCGCGCGATCGGGTCACGGTCCGGCAGGGAGATAGCGATCATCTGCCGTTCGGAGAGTGGACCGGCGGATCGGGGTCCATGCAGCTGGTCGGTGGCGCCGTGCACGCCTGCTGCCGCACGATCGTCGACAAGGGTATTCGGCTCGCCAGCCATCATTTCGAATGTGACGCGGCCGACGTTGAGTTCAGCGACGGCGTGTTCAGGGTGGCAGGCACGGATCGTGCCATACCGCTGTCCGACGTGGCGGACCTGAGCCAGCAACCCGTCCATCTACCCGAAGGCATGAATCCTGGACTCGATGCCTACGAGGTATTCGAGCGTTTGCATCAAACGTATGCCAACGGGTGCCACGTCTGCGAGGTTGCCGTCGATCCGGAGTCCGGTTTAGTGGAGACCCTCTCCTATGCCGCAGTCGATGACTTTGGAACTATCATCGATCGTCCAATGCTGGAAGGACAAGTCTATGGCAGCGTGGTTCAGGGCATCGGCCAGGCGCTGATGGAGGGACTGCAATACGGAGCGGCCGATGGCCAACTGTCGAGCGGCTCCTACATGGATTATGCCCTGCCTCGGGCTGATGAAATTCCCCAATTCCGCCAGAAATTCAACGAGGTGCCGTGCCGCACCAATCCCCTAGGCGTCAAGGGGGCCGGCGAAGGGGGCACCATCGCCGCCGTACCCGTCGTCATCAACGCGATCCTCGACGCGCTGGCACCGCTCGGTGTCCGGCATCTCGACATGCCGGCGACACCGCAGGCAATCCGGGCGGCAGTTGAGGCGGCGCAAAAGTAGGGGAGGCGGGGGCAATAAGAAAACGAGTCACAAAACTCCCCCCTCTAACTCCCCCGGCAGGGGAGGAGGATCAGAATTCTGGAGGAGGGGACGTTAGGCGGGGGCCCAGTGAAATTTTTCGCCGGGTGTGCCGTAGAGTTTTGAGAGGCGTTCAAATTCTTCCGGATCGTGGAAGCGGCAAGTCCCGGCGCCAAACTGATCCGCGACCGCCAGGCAGAAGCGCGCGGCGGCGTCCAGGTCCACAATATCGGCAACGTTGGTCGCATAACCCGTCGGCGCGGCGGCACTGGTGAGACCGACGCCAACCACCGGCAAGTCACAGACTGTCGCCGGCGCGACGAGCAATGTTGAATGGTAGACGCCATTGTCCCATGGCGTGAGATCCTGCATCGATATTGGATAGAGAACCGGAGGCGCGCCGGTCACGTGCTCCATGATGCGTAGCAAATCTGGACTTCCGGGCAAGACGATCCCCTGGCGCACGGGCTGAGTAATGGCAAATCCCTTGTGACAGACGAAGCGGTTTCCCCGTGCCGTTTCAGTGGTCAGGATCGCGTCCATGGCAGGGTCGATGTGATAGTCAAGCAAGCGCCGGAAGGGGACCGGTGGCATGACGAAAGGATAAGGATCACGCGGCTCGAGCACCGCCTGCTGGCAAACATGGGTGGTGACGATGACGTCGCCCGCGAACATCTCGCGTGCCTCGCGCTGGCGGGCCATGCGCAGCGCCACGGCGAGGGCAACGAGGGCACCATCGGCCTCGGATGCAAGACCTGGAATCCCTGGCACCCGGAGTCCCCCGAGTTGGCCCAATAGCCCAAGGGTCGGGGCGTCTCCGCCAGCTTGTTTTCCCTCACGCCCAGGAAACTCCACCCGGATGAAATCGAAGACGTCACCCGGCGTGGCGACCGGTGTGCGCGTGAGAAATGTGGTCGCCGGAAACAATCCCTGGACTTCGCTGCCGCCCGCAGCCGGGTCACTCAACAATTCCGTGATTTCAAGGCATTCCCGAAGCATGACGTTTGAGGCGTGCAGTCAATAATCTTACGCGGAGCCGAACTTCCAGAGGATTTCGGCTATTTCGGGCATAGCAACGCCCTCGGTCATCAAATTGAAGGTTCCCTGCTCGCTCATCTCCTGGGATGCCTTCATGAAGGCGCCCAGAGCTACACGGGCCGGGCAGGAACCGACGCTGATGCGGCGCACGCCGGCCTCGGCGAGCTCCTCAACATTGTACGTCGAGCCGGGAATTCCCATCAGTACGTTGACCGGCCGGCCCACCGACGTGCAGACCGTTCGGATGGTTTCAAGATCAGGAAGTGCCGGGGCATAGAGGACGTCGGCGCCGGCTTCCTCGAACGCCTGCAAGCGCTCGATCGTGGCGAAGAGATCGGGGTTGCCCCTGATGAAACTCTCACAGCGCGCGGTCAGGATGAAATCGTGCGGAAGGCTTCTGGCAGCAGCGACCGCTGCCTTGATCCGCTCGACGGCGAGTTGAAAATCGTAGATCGGCTGGTCCGGGCGGTTCGTGTAATCCTCGATGGAACAGCCGGCCAGTCCAGTTTCGGCGGCAGCCAGAACCGTCTCGGCAGCGCTCTCCGGGGTGTCACCAAAGCCCATCTCCAGATCCGCCGAGACAGGCAACTCCGTCGCGGCGGCCATGTCCCGGCAATGGGTCAACGTGCGTTCGCGCGACACCGCACCGTCAATGACGCCAAGCGAGAAGGCGAAGCCGGCGCTCGACGTCGCCAGGGCCTCAAAGCCCATGGACGCCAGAATCCGCGCCGTGCCCACATCCCAGGGATTGGGAATGATGAAGATGCCGTCCTGCTCGTGAAGCTCCCGGAAGCGTTCGTACTTGCTGGCCTTACTCATCGTCTCCTCCATCTGGAGTTCTGTCGATTGACGTCACGTGTCCTGAAGATGATCCATCGAGCCGTAAAGCTCGACAAGCCGCCCGAACTCCAATTCGTCATAGAAGGCACAGTCGCCAGCCCCGAATGCTTCAGCCGCACCCAGGCAAAAGCGGCCGGCCACTTCGAGATGTGTCAGGTGGGCAACGCCCGTGCCAATGCCCGGGACCACGGCCCGGGTAGTGATGGCAACGCCGACGACAGGTGCCCGAGTCAACGTCGCGGGCTGCATGATGCCATTGATATGAGGCAACCCGTTCTCGTAGGGCGTGATGTCCTGGGTGGCGATGGGGAAGACCACAGGCGCGTGGCCGGTCGTGAATTCCATAACCCGCAGCAGGTCGGGACTGGCTTTCAGGATCCAGCCTTCCTTGACGGGAAACGTGATGGCAAAGCCGTCGTGGTTGCAGATGTGATTGCCGCGAGAGGTATCGATGGAGAGGATCGCATCCATGGTGGGATCGATCTGCGGCGCCGTCATGTCGCGCTTGGACAGCGGCCCGCGCATGAACGAGTAGGGCTGGTGCGGCTCCTCGATCGCCTCCTGACAGACGTGCGTCGCGACGATGACATCGCCTTTGTATTGTTCCCCGAACCCGCGCATTTGCTCCAAGCGTCGCGCACACGATAGCGCCACGATGGCGCCGTCGGCATCGGATACCAGACCTTTGCTGACGCCGGGAATGCGCAAACCGCCCAACGTTCCGAGAATGCCAAGCGTGGGTGCAGATCCGTCTGACAATTTACCTTCGCTACCGGGGAAAGTGATCCTGACAAAATCGACGCGATGGCCGTCTGCATCAGCTGCTTCAGTCACCTCCAGACGACCCTCGGGGAACAGCGCCGCAACCTGCGCGCCACGGGCAGCCGGGTCGCTCAGCAGATCGTAGACCTCATTCACTTGCTTCAGCATGGTTCCAATCCGAATGCGTGCCCGCCTAGTCGAGCAGTTCGCTATTGTCGACCTTGGTGACAAGAACGAGGCAACCCTCAGGCGTATTGGTGAAGTGGGTCGAACCCGGTTCGTACATCACGTAATCGCCCGGTCCGATCCGGGTGCCGTCGCTATCGATGATGCTCCCTTCCAGAACAAAAAATTCGTCGTATCCGCCGTGCTGGTGAAGCGGACCCGTGGTGCCGGGATCGAGCCTTAGAAGATAGCGTCCCCCGCGACCGAGATTGGCATCGGCGCTGAGTGGAAACCAACTCATACTCGGGATGCTTTTGCCGTCGCGCTCATAGGGCTGGAATTTCTGACCCTGTGTCGAAAAAATGTGCCGCAACGACGAATCGAGAGGGTTCTCTCTGGCCATGGTCCGTCTCCTTCCGTCCCATCCGGATGGGTTTGGGTGTAAATTGGCCCGACCATTCAATCACACTCATGAGATGTCTGCCGCAGAATCAATGGCAGACACCCCAAGGGCTCTTTTCGGCAATACACATCCCTTTCGAACTGAAACCGGTATATGGCCATGGAATTCGCATTTGGATTGGTTCCGACCTCCGACCTCGAGAGCTTTTCCCGATTGATCGCACAAGCCGAGCAATGGGGATTCGATACGGCTTTCGTCCCCGATCAGGGATTTCACCGAGACCCGTTCGTCGCCCTGGCGCACCTCGCCTCTACCCTTTCCAGGATCAAGCTGGGGGTGGCCGTGACCAACCCCTACACGCGAAATCCGGTGCAAATCGCGCGCGCCGCCGGCGCCCTGGCGGACCTATGCCAGGGCCGGTTCATCCTCGGTCTCGGCGCCGGCGAGGTCGGCGGCCTGCGTGACAAGCTGGGAGCGCCGCGCAGCCCGTTCCTGCCCGTCGTGGAAACCGCCATCCAGGCGATGCGCGACCTTATTGACGGCCAACGCGTGACGGTCGAGTCGCCGGCGTTCGCCATCCGCGACGTCAGACTCGAATTCGAGTGTCCCCATCGGATTCCAATGTATCTGGCGACGACGGCACCGGACGGCTTTCGGCTGGCGGGTCGCCTCGCGGACGGACTGATCCTGGCCGACGTGACCGATCCCGACATCATTCGCCAGTGCTTGCAATCGGTCGCCGAAGGCGCGGGAGAGAACGGCCGGACGATGCAGGACATCGAGGTGGTGACCTGGATTACGACGATCGTGACTGACGACGTGACAGCGACCCGCGACCACCTGCGCCGCGTCATGGCGATGACGGTGTGTGCCTTCCACCGTGAGCTACGTCAGATGCTGGGTATCGATGACGGCCGCCGAAGCGAGATGCAGCACGCTCTGGAGCACTCCAGCGGGCCGTTCAGCCCCGAGCTGTTCCCCGATTCGCTGTTCGACCAAGTCGCCATCGTCGGCAGCGCCGGCCACTGCATCGAGCGCCTGCGCGCCATCGAAGCCGCCGGCAGCACCCAATATTCGGTTCGCATGCCGGCCGCCGCCGCGGCACTGGTCGATTACGGCACGAACCTGCTAACACTCGCGGAAGGCGTCATTCCGAGCTTTCGCTGAGCGTGGATGGAATCAGACGATCTCAACCCTTACGGACAAGGAACAACCATGCTGAAAGATAGTCTCGGGCTGGAAGGCAAGGCCGCCATCGTCTCCGGGGGCGGCTCTGAAGGCGAGGGTATTGGCAACGGCCGGGCAGCCGCGATCCTGCTGGCCCGCGCGGGAGCCCGAGTTCTCGTGGTCGACCGGTTCCTGGAACTGGCGCAAAACACCGCAGAGATGATCTTGGCCGATGGTGGCGAAGCGGTGGCGCACGAAGCTGATCTGGCGGTCGAAGAGCAATGCCGGGGGGTTGTTGACGCCGCCAAGGCGCAGTTCGGTCGGCTCGACGTCCTCGACAACAACGTCGGCGTCAGCAGCAAAGGAACCGTCGTCGACGAGTCCCAGGAAGATTGGGCAAAGGTCATGCGGATCAACGTCGAGAGCGTGTTCCTGACCTCGAAGTACGCCATTCCCGCAATGACCGAGAGTGGCGACGGCGGCGCCATCGTCAACATCGCCTCGACTGCGGCCATCCGGCCGCGCGGCATGACGGCCTATTCAACCTCCAAAGGCGCCATGATGTCCCTGACCCGGGCCATGGCCGTCGACCACGGCGCGGATGGCATCCGCGTTAACTGTATCCTGCCCGGTCCCATTCACACGCCGCGGTTGTTCGCCAAGGGCATGACCGACGAAGCGCGCGAACGGCGGCGTAAATCATCATTACTGGAGATCGAAGGCGAGGGCTGGGATATCGGGAACACCGTCGTCTATCTGTGTTCGAACTGGGCGCGCTACGTGACGGGTCAATGCCTGGTCGTCGATGGCGGCATGAACCTCACAACCCGGCCCCGCGGTTCCGGGGTCGAGGACCGGCGCGGAGGCGCGTTGGCATAGCAGGTCGATTTCTCTGAGGCCGGCCCAACCAGACAACTTCCAAACGAACGCCAACTACCCGATGGACAGGAGCCAACCATGCTGAAGGATAGTCTGGGACTGGAGGGCAAGTGCGCCATCGTCGCCGGGGGCGGTGCGGTGGGAGACGGCATCGGCAATGGTCGCGCGGCGGCAATCCTGCTGGCCCGGGCCGGCGCCCGCGTGTTCGTCGTCGACCTGCAACTGTCGCTGGCACAGCGCACCGTCGAGATGATCGAAGCTGAGGGCGGGGTCGCCGCAGCCCACGCGGCGGACCTCACGGACGAGGCACAATGCGCGGCAATGGTGGCAGCCGCGGTCGACAAATTCGGCCGGGTCGACGTCCTCGACAACAATGTGGGCATTGCCGGCAAGGGCACCGTCGTCGCCGAGACCCAAGAACAGTGGGCGCGCATGATGCAGGTCAACGTCGAGGCCATGTTCCTGACGTCGAAATACGCCGTCCCGGCGATGATCGAGAGCGGCGGCGGGGGCGCCATCGTCAATATCTCGTCGATCTCTGCGCTGCGCCCGCGCGGGCTCACCGCCTACGCGACGTCCAAGGGCGCGGTCATCTCACTGACCCGCGCCATGGCGGTCGACCACGGCGCGGACGGCGTCCGGGTCAACTGCATCGCTCCCGGAGTGGTGTACACGCCGATGGTCATCACCGGCGGCGTGAACGCCGAGGCGCGCGAGTTGCGGCGGCGATCCTCACTGCTGGAGATCGAGGGCGAGGGCTGGGACATCGGCCACGCCGTCGTCTATCTGTGCTCGGACTGGAGCCGCTACGTGACCGGCCAGACCCTGGTGGTCGACGGCGGCATTACTCTGACCACCCGACCACGAGGCTCCGGCGTCGAGGAGCGCCGCGGCGGGGCGCTGGCTTAGAGGGTAAATTCATATGCCCTCTCCCTGAGCAGGGAGCGGGCATTCTCGCAGCACGTACTATCAGTTCACAGGAACGGTTAGCCCAGCACGGAGAAGCTGCTGTCGCTATTGATTTCGCGTCGACGTGAATAGAAACCCAAGCTGACGGTACGGCCGGTGTAGCGCAGATGGAAGGTCACCGGGTCGGTATCGTGATCCCGGCCTGATTCACATTCGGTGATCAGTTCGGCCATCATCTCCCCGGCAATCGGCGCGTTCTTGAACTGGTTCCCGCTGGTACCGACGGCCATGTAGAAGCCCGGCAGATCCGACTTGTCGTAGATCGGGATCCAGTCGTCCGAGACGTCGTACAGATCGACGACGCCCTTGGCGTGCGACGGAATGCCAAGGCCGGGCATGCGCTGAGCCAGACGCATGACCTGGACGTTCCATTGATCGGTGAAGTCTCGGCTGTAGTCATCGGGGTCGACCCACTGGCGCTCATCACATTCGGGATCCTCGCCACCAACCAGGATGTGGTTACCGGTCTCGGGCCGGATATAAACGCCGATTTCCTCGTCCGAGAAAACCACGCCGCTTTCCTCGAAATTGTGGCCTTCCGGTGCAGGAACATGGCAAACCTCGTGGCGCAGAGCTTTGGTGGTGATATTCATGCCCGATTCCACGCCAGCCAGGCGGTTGACCTTGTAGGAATGAGGCCCTGCGATATTGACGACTACGGGGGCGTCGATCTCTTCCCCACCGTCAAGCGTGATCCCAGTCACACGCCCACCTGCTTGGCGAATCGCAGAAACTGTCACGTTGAATCGAAAGGCCGCTCCGGCGGCCTCCGCGGCACGTTGCAGGTTATGCGTGGCAAGTTGGGGATCGTTGACGTAGCCACCGTCGGGGAAAAACACGCCGCCGGATAGCGGCGGGCCGGCGGGTTGCCCGAACTTGGGATCGTCTATGGATTTCGTTTCTCCAAAGCTGTCGAGCACGACCGTGGGCAGTCGTTCCAATACCTGGTCGCCGTTCCAGTCTTCGTAAGGGCAGCTGATTTCCTCCATCAGTCGGATGGTGTTTTCCAGGTGTCCGTTGGCCGGTGATTTGAGACGCAGGCAGCCACAGTTGATGTAGCGGGCCAGCCCGCGTTCATCCTCGGCGCCGAGGAACTCAGCCCAGTCACGCCAATAGAAGTGGCTCTCCCAGCCAATCGCACAACCGTCCACGGTCGAGTAGTAGGGGCGGATGATGGCGCACGATCCCGACGTTGAGCCATAGCCGGCGGCCGGCAATCTATCGACGCCAAGCACTTTCACATCCTTGCGGGCCAGTGCCAGCGCCGTGGCAGCGCCAATGATTCCGGCCCCGATAATGATTGCTTCGTAGTTATCCGCCATGCGTCCTCTCCCTTACCGACCACCAGTCGACCCGACTTTGTCAGGGCGCTGTGATCGGTCAATGGTGAGATTAACGTTGTCCGTTTAGCGACGCCATAGGTGCTGGACTGCAAACGACAGAATGACCACAAAGCCCCGATTTAAAGGGCCTGGGGACTGGTGAAGCTGTCGATTTAAGATTGAATTCGCACAGTTCGTACCTAGTCAGAGGCGATATCCATCCAAAAGATCAAATACAATTTATATTTGAAATACTATATAATGATTCTATCAAAAACTGCTACGGAGGCGATCGGCCAAACTCTTTTTCGGTTTAACTCCAATATGGATAAATTTATCCATCACAGATAATTTACTCGCACCATCCGCACAGTTTACGTATAATTTCTCTCCATATTAGGGAATATATGAGCGGCACGGAGCCGGAATTCCTGCCCGCCGGCAATCGTTGCTCAGACCCGACCCGAGAAGACCATGCTGGTGCGGCACTAGTCGCTGGGATTGCCGCGTCGGGACCAGGGACCAATGACCGGGCGCCTGCCGTTGCCACCTTTGGTGAGCAGTGACCAGGGGACTTTCAGTATTGGAGTTCCCCCGCCGCTCGTTCCGGGACGGTGCCAGGGACCCTTCATGACCAGAGTGTTATCATCGTCCCTTTCGGGTTCGGACAGGACGGCTTCCACAACCTTTGTGTCGACGTCGTACTTTTCCGGAATACGCCAGGGGTTCTCTCGTTCCGGCTTGTCTTCCCTTGGCCTCGAAATCAAGAATTTCTCCTGCGGTCGAGATTCGATCAAGCGGCCTGATTCGAGCGTTGGAGATCCGAGCCGAATGACGCTCGGCCGCCGACTGCCAATTTCTATGCCCGCGGAGCGGGTTTCACCAATTTCCCGCGGTTTGTGCCGGACGGTGCCGAGAAGCCGAACGATCATCAGGCCGACGACAAATCCGCCGATGTGGGCCCACCAGGCTATGCCCCCCTTGAGATCGCCATCAGACCCGTGAAGGAAAGCTCCAAATATTTGCAGAGCGAACCAGAGGGCCGTGAAAATGGACGCGGGCAGTCCGCGGGTTACTGGAAATAGCAGGAACGGCGTGAGCAACAACACCCGTTCCTTCAGATGCAGCAGAGTGAATCCACCCAAAACCCCCGCGATGGCACCAGAGGCGCCAAGCGCCGGCACAGACGACGCAAGATTGAAGGTGAAATGAGCGACACTGGCTGCCACACCGCATCCCAAATAGAACAGCAAGAACCTGAGAGCACCAAGGCGCTGTTCGAGCGGCCCGCCAAACAGCCAGAGCGTCCACATGTTGATGGTGAAATGCCACCAGCCCGAATGCATGAACGCATTGGTGATGAAGGGAAATACATTCGCCGGTTCGAGGCCGTGTGCAGCGCCGAATCCAATTTGCGTATACCGGGCCGGCACCAACGCGTTATGCATGATG
>Ga0315339_1002288_pt1 | contig 14795 bp, 12 predicted proteins | sample ASW17metaG_FD_204514 | JGI IMG/M metagenome (GOLD analysis project Ga0315339, IMG submission 204514) | Ammonia-oxidizing marine archaeal communities from Pacific Ocean, United States - ASW #17 | ecosystem: Environmental > Aquatic > Marine > Oceanic | place: USA: California | collected 2016-12-05
CACTCCCGCCACATCGATTAGAGCAAACTGTGCGTGGTTTCCATCCCTTCTCATCCCAAGGTCTCCGCCGGTACCCCACACCTCTTTTCCTATATATTCGCTTGGTCCTTCTATCACTACGCCAGCAAAATCCCGCCCAGGCGTTCTCGGCCAGGTGAGGTAGGGCATTTTACCTAATAACGCCTTTACGTCTGAAGGATTTACTCCGCTTGCACAAACCTCGATTAAGCATTCTTTCTCACTGGGAATGGGCGGATCAATCTCCACTAATTCAAATTTAAGAAATTCTGCGCTTTCCGATTGGTCGGTTACCCGGATCGCACGCATATTCAATTTCCTTCCAATTTTAACACTTCATTTTGAGTTGGGGGATATGCCAAAACCTCCCTAAACATCAATATATCTGCTCAAAAGGGTGGTCTTATCATACTTTTCTATCAATTAAGATATACACATTATATTGGGAGTGCCTTCATCAAATACGGATACGTACCATGCTCGTCTAATGGGTGCCATAACCCTTTCATTTATTTAATAAATCTATGAAAAATGGCGGAGGGAGAGGGATTCGAACCCTCGATAGAGCTATAAACCCTATACCGGTTTAGCAAACCGGCGCCTTCAGCCGCTCGGCCACCCCTCCACTCATGATTACTAGAGACATTAAATATAATTACTCTTCAAGTATTATTTAGCCAGAATTCTGAGAATTCAATTATGAATACTTGGACCCAGAAAGTATCGGGATCGTTACCCATCGAATTTCTGTAATTTCCAGAATTCTGTTACTGGCTCATAGAAACTTTATACGATGGTGCAGCTAACTATTTTTCTGAGTCTAAGAAATTTTTAGTTTCTGAGTCTAAAAAAATTTTAGTTTCCACATAATAGTAGACGGATTCTGCCATAAGTTTTAATAGATCTTTGGATGCAACCTTTTTCTTTTTCTTACGCAAAATTCTTTTTGCCATTTTCTGGTTCGTTTTTAAAGCTGATGAATGTACCCCAATCATTCGCTTGTCGAAAAATATTTTTTCTTTTACTTCGGAGTATTCTGGTCGGCTATAAAATTCGGCATTCCACTTTTCTGCTCCATTCGAAATCAGTCCAACTACCACACTACGGATAGTTTCCTCTTCAACCCCCGATTCTTTAAGATTTTTTGCAATAAGAAACGATTTCCACTTTGATGGAATTTGGAGATTCGCAGCTCCGGCTTTAGTGCCACCAACGCCATTAATTTGATGACATGTTCCGCAACCTTGTTTTTGAGAAAGATAGAGCCGCTCCCCGATCTTAAGAGCTAAAGACGCAGGAATATTACCGGGAAATCTTTCCCCGCCTAAAACCGGATTCGAAAACATTAAGAATACCATCAACGGCATTAGGGCCGACGCATAAAAAGGTTTAGTATTCCTATTAAATTTCAAGCAGATATAGCGTTTTGTACACAAAATGGTAATAGTCCTCTAGATCAACAAATTTTCGACAGGTTTTTTAGCAAAGCTACACCAATTTCACCATAGACTATTAATATTTAGCAAAAATATTTTTTTTTAAACCTCATACTGGCTATAATTTGGTGCCAAACCGGTTGTATTCAAGTGGGTAACAAATAAAATTTTGTGTATAGCCTGATGGAAACAAGTGAAGAATTTTTTAGCATAAACTAACATGACCTTAAGAAAAAAAGTGCTCCTAATCTTTCTTGTTGCATTTGTCATCTTTTGCAGCTTGATAACTGCAGAGATTATTCTTAGCAGCAAACTCTCGCAAAATCGTATATTCAAGGCCGTTTTAACTGGACAGACCTCAACTTGGCGCAAAGTTCGTGAGGCTACGTATGAACGAATGCTATTTTATGCATACGATGCTAAACCCGGCAAGCCTTCGGTCTGGCGGCTAAGAGGAAGGCGAAGTCCCGTCGAAGCGGTATTGAGTGGAAATCCAAAGAAAGTGAAAAGAGCAATTTTGCCACTTTATAAAAATTTAGCAAAAGATGACATTTTAGATATGATGTGGGTTTTTGATAGTGCAGATCAACCACTGTTCATTTCCAGCGAGTATACGACAGAAGGAAACACGGAAAATACGCTTAAAAACAATAGTATAGTGTCAAAGTCAATTTTGGGGGTTGTGACTAAAACGCGGAAGACTAAGCTCGCCCAAAAACAATTTATAACTTCAAAAGGAGTTATATATGCGACGATTACCTTCCCCATATTTGCAAACGCCAGGGTTGCAGGCACTGTAGTATATGGGCGCAAGATAAACCCATTAATAAAGGATCTGGCGATTAATACTAAATCTGAAGTATTTGTGTTCCATTCAAAAGATGGGTTCATATTTGGTACTAAACCCAAACTCTCAAGACTTGCAGAAGATCGTTTCCGATCTGATGACTACGCACTCCTAGAATCGGGAGATAATGTGTTCTTGGCCAATTCATTGAAATTTGCGCTAAGGAGTGAAACGGTTCAACTGGTGTTTATGCTGGATATGTCAAATGAATATAAAAAACAACGATTGTATTATCTAGTTACGTTAGCACTGGTAATTCTTGTTGCGATCGTCTTGACGACTGTGACTAATATTCTATTAAAACGTGGATTTACACCTTTGGACCGGGCAATCGATGTTTTAAATGCACTTTCCACGGGAGATACCAGCGTTGATATCGAAATCAAAGGTAATGATGAAGTTAGTCGGATTGCCTCAACTGTAAGTAGTTTTAGGAAAAGCCTTATCGAGCGTGAAAAGGTACGCAGTTTATTTGGAAAATACATCCCAGAGTCTATTGCGGAACAGATGCTGAAGGAAGATGGGGCATTAAAACCACAAACAACTGAAGCCACAATCTTTTTTGTTGATTTAGCGGGTTTCACGGCAATGTCTGAAAGGTTAAACCCTCAAGAAATTGTTGAAGTTCTGAATGATTATTTTTCGAAAATTGTTTCAATCATTGAGGGTCATAATGGGGTCATAACCCAATTTCAGGGAGATGCCGTACTAGCCATTTTTAATGTTCCAATTGAAGATCAATTTCATGCATTAAATGCAATAAATACAGCGCGGGAAATCATTGACGTTGTAGCCCAAAATACGTTCTGTGGCCACCAATTATCATGCAGAATAGGAATTACAACGGGCGACGTTGTAGCAGGTAATGTAGGAGCGAAAGACCGTCTAAATTATACGGTTCATGGAGACATTGTTAACTTAGCGGCGAGATTGGAACAGCTAAATAAGGAGTATAGCACTAATGTATTAATCGCCGCCTCAACCATTGAAAATGTACAAAAGCTTAGGCCAGAAAAGTTTTCCTCTCTATACTTTGACGAAATTGGGACCATCTCAGTACGAGGTAAGGAGGACCAGGTAATCGTCTATACTCTATCTTCTTAAATACAGAAATATTTTCTATTTTAACTGATGTCCCATCAAATAATGTTCAGAACCAAAAAATTGATCCAAAAGTTTTTCGCAAAAAAATGTTTTATGAAACAACCATTAATATTAATTGTATTAATAATATTAATGGCGCAATCCGCTAAGGGACAGGATGTCTATAGTGGCGTAGAAGCTTATCGGAAGGGTAATTATGATGAAGCGCTGAAACACTTTATTCCATTAAGCAATATTGATCTCGATTATACAGACTTAAGGGTTAGCGAAAATAATCCTGAAATTCACGCTTTGGCTCAATATTATTTGGGTTTGATGTACTGCTTGGGTAAGGGTGTACTACAAAATCATGCTAAGGCTAATGACTGGTTTCGCAAAGCTGCCAGACAGGGTAGTAGTGACGCAGAACAAGCAACGTGCCCATAACCGCTCAATACTGACCACCACTATAACATTCAGAAATACCACGTCGCCGTATGTAAAAAATAATTTTAAACTGGAAATGGTTCGCGGAATAAATTGAATATTGAGTAGTTATAGACCTACAACATAACTAAGCCTGTGCATTATATTTGCACCGTAGTTCTTTAATCCTCAACTTCAAACGCCTCAAAAACCAACCTCAATTTGATTCAATTATATAAATATCAAACTACCAATAAATATTCATTGATCCGGTTTAGAAAACTAGCGCAAAATAGCCTTGTCCATAAAAAATAAGGAGGTGAGGTAAGCACGAACGGATATAAGGCCATTGGCGTTATCGACGACTTCTGATGAAATATTCTCGCGTTCCAGCATAATATTTAGGACGGAGGCGATTGTAACCGACTCAACCCTCAGTCCCTTGACGAAGTCAATAGCTTCAGCATTACTCTGTGTAATTTCTTCTAAAGCTTCGGCAATTGAGTCGACAGCGGCTGAAAACCGTAAAAGAAACGTTCGGATCTGCGCCCCATCAGCACCCGCCCCTTCTTCGGCACGACCCTGCGCAGCGTAGGCTAACATAAATTCGTAAGCCTCCTCAATTGCCTCTATATTTTCTCTTATATCTCCTGAAGCGCTCATCATTCTTCCTCCTAGGTGTCATCCGTCTGCGTCTTTCCAAATACCATTGAAACCAACAGCTGTCGGTGCTCGGGCAGAAAGGTAAAATAGATGTGTAGGATAAAGAAGAAAATTAGCAGTAATGACGCCGCGCCATGCAAGGTATACACTATTCCCCAATTCCAGTCGGACAAGATGGATGGATCCCGCCTCCATAATGGCGTATCAATTTTTGCCATCATCACACCACCCGTTAATAGAAGTACCAACGTGATAAATGCCACCGACCAGTGGTAGAGTTTTTGATTAAGGTCGTACTTCCCCTCCTCTCCGGACTGGGCGTTTCCTAGCACTGACCGAAGGTCATCACGATTTGGCATCATAGTTTTGAGGCCATGCACAAATAAGGAACGATAAAGGTGAAAAATTACTGCGAGTATCAGTAGTACCCCAGAGATCCAGTGGATTGGCACCCAGTTGAATTTGATCCCAAGGATTGGCAGAAAGGAAGTGCCCAGCAACGTAATCACTAGACACGCCATAACCCAATGAAAAACCCGATCAGATAACTTATGCCGAACTTCTTCAGGCACCATACCGACTTCCCACTTTAACGCTTCAGGATGGCCGATTAAGCAACCTGATGGCTTGGTGAATTATGATAAAGGCAAATGCCGCTGCTACGGGGAGCCAGAGTATATCCCAAGACATCCCCAACAGCATTTCTTGACCCCATACATTCTTCGAAAAACGAAAAAACTCCATCAACTCACGTTAACGATCTCACGGCACGGGCGGCTAGGTTGCCCATAAGAGGAATTTTAAAGTGGTTGTAATTCAGCGCCTTGGCACCCTGAGCCGCAACCCGCTTGGCCAGCGATTCCATTTCGGAATTCACAGTTTCGCCTTTCATAAGATCCTCAACGTTAGTCAAACGCCGTGGCGTGTTCTGCACACCACCACATGCAATACGAACATCAGAGACCTTGCCACCTGTGATCTTCGCGACCATAGCAATATTGACCAATGCAAAGTCCCAGGTCTCACGATCCGCTACTTTTTCGAAATAATGTTTGGCACCTGACCACTTCTTCGGAATGCGAATTTCAGTCAAAATATCGCCTTTCTCCAGAACGGTCATGCGGGTGATGTCAACCGCCGGGCTAATAAAAAAATTTTCGGCCGGAACGGTTCGTATTTTGCCCTTGCGTGAAATTATCATTTCCGCTTCCAACGCAACCAGTGCAGGACCGGTATCGGAAGGGGTTACCGCAACGCATCGATTGGCGTCGTAAAGGGCGTGCTCCCGGTTCATGGCCGTCGGCGTATTGGCATAGCATGTGTTGCCACCGGCACGGTAGCACGGGAAACCATCACGATAGTAACTACAACGCGTATCCTGTAAAACATTGCCGCCGATGGTCCCAGCATTTCTGATTTGAGGGCTAGCAACCTTGGCGGCAGCGGCTGTCAAGAGAGGAAAGTTTTTCTGTAACAGCTTGCTATCCTCGATTTCGGTCAGCGTCGTAACGGCACCAATAGAGACGTGGTCTCCGCCATCCTTGATGCCATGGAGTTGCTTCAAACCAGAAATGTTAATCACCGCCTGCGGCTTTTTATGCCGATCCTTAAACCAGTCAAAGCTGTCCTTGCCGCCGGCTACAATCCAGGCATCCTTCCCGTATTTTTCTACCAACCGCGCCGTTTCCTCGACACTGGCGGGCTCAAACAGGTCAAACGAGTGCATATAATCAGTCATTGTTCTGTCTCCTATCCGCCAATTACTGGCTGTTAATCTGAAGGGGTTTATGGGATTGCGGCTGTTTGGCCATAAGATTGACAACCATGTCAGCAACAACCGGAACACGGTTGAACAGATGCCCTCCTAAAGCATCAGAAACAGCACTCAAATATGCTGATGAAGCAGAACCCTGAATGGGTTCACCACACCCTTTGGCACCAACCGGGTTCTGCGGATCATGCGCCCCCTCTACTGCTAATGAACCCATCTTGACTGGAACATCCAAGTATGTTGGAGGCTTCGCCTGATAGTACCCTCGTGCTTGGGGGCGGCCATAGGCCGGATCATAGATGTAACGTTCCATTGCAGCCATACCAAAGCCCATGATAGCACCGCCACGAATCTGGGCGTCCAAGCCCTGCGGATGCATAACCTGGCCAACGTCGGCGACCCCTAGATAATCAAGGATTTCGACTTTGCCAGTCTCCGGATCCAGCTCAATTTCGATGAAGGCAGCCGCCAGACCCGGCACGGTACCCTTTTTGGGCAGTTTATCCTTGGCCACACCTACCAAGCCTGTCCCGGCGATCATTTTAACCGAGGCCTTGGTCAGCCCCTTGAGATCAGGATCAACCTCATGTCCGGCATATTTCCCGCCGAGTTCAATGGCTTTCTTGGCAGCTTGGGCAAATGTGATTGAGCCAGAACCGCTCTTCTTGACGACACTCTCGTTTTCCAGCTTATAGTCGTCTGCCTTTCCCCCCATCACCACGGCACCAATCAATAAAAGCTTCTGCTTGGCATCCATTGCCGCTGCGTAGCTTGTTCGGGTCACGGTAAAGGTCGTGTTAGACCCGAACTGGCCTAAAACAAATGGCATAGCCTTGAGCGTACCACCACGTTCGATGATGGTATTGTTCCAGTCATAACCCAAAACCTCAGCAACCACACGCGATGTCGATGCATATGAATAAGTTCCGAGGTTCCCAACACCGGTATGGATATGAAGCTTTCCATCCGGTGTGATGCGAACCATGCCATCCCAGCCATTGGACCCAGCCGAGTGATAGGCCTGTCCAATACCAACAGCTCTAATTTTACCATTGGCCTGCTTGCCGGCTTTTTTTATTCGGGCAGCATATCCAAATTTTTTGGCAGCCTGTTCCAGCCCTTCACGAAGATAGGAACTGGTCAACGGCACACGTTTTGGGCCGATCTTGCTACCTAGACCACCGCCCGGTGTATTAGCCAGGCGAATTGCAAGCCGGTCCATACCGAGTTTTCGCGCTCCTTTATCGAGAATAGGTTCTAGGATATTAGCGGTCTGGTTTTCACCGGGACCCCGCTGAGCACCCTTTGGCGGAGTGTTTGTCAGGACGGGAATTCCTCGGAACCGCATAGCTTCCGGCTGCAAGATGACTGACGCCGCCGCTCCGAAATTCTGGAAGTCCCAGAACCCAGAGGTCGAACCATTATCCTGCACAACATAACTATCGAGCGCAACAACCCGGCCTTTGGCAGAGAAGCCGATTTTAACCCATCCTAAGAAGGAAGCACGGGCAGATCCATTATAAAACTCTTCGGCACGGCTTACTCGCATTATCACAGGGCGCCCGTTCAACTTTTTAGACATCAAGGCAGGCAATGCCATCAAAGGATAGGAATAAGCCTTGCCCCCAAAGCCGCCGCCACAGAACTCTGTGACCAAGTTCAGGTCTGATGGTTTGATCCCGATAAGCTTTGCTAAGCTGGGATGAGCAAAGGATGACGACTGAGTAGAACCCCAGACGTGGCATTTACCATTCTCCCAGTAAGCAGCAGCTGAACGCGGCTCCATAGCGTGGTGTGCATGGGCAGCAGTTACGAAAGATTCCTCAACCACGACCTTGGCCTTCTTAAAGCCGCTCTCTAAGTCGCCATAGCTCCATTCGGCGGCCGGTTTTCCCATGGGAAGCTTGTCTTCACCAGCTATTGCGAAATCTTTTCCGCTCCATTTGATTTGCTGCAGTTTGATACCGCGACGGTTAGCGACATTACCTTTGACATTAGCGTTAGTTCCGTTTGGTCTCAAACTTTCTAATGGATCAGTGACGAATGGAAGAGGTTCAAGGTCGACTTTGACCGCCTCAATCGCATCCTCTGCCTGCTGCTCTGACATAGCGGCAACGGCTAGTATTGGTTGGCCCACGAAGACCGGATAGCCGCTCAAGATAGCGTGCCCGGCATCCTTGGGCTGCTTGACTTCGCTTGGCAGCAACACACCCACAACACCCGGCATTTTCTTTACCTTGGCGACATCAATTGATTTGATCTTGGCATGAGGCATTGGCGACGCATAGATCTTGAGGTGAGCCATACCATCTGCTCGAAAATCCTCCGCATATTTTGCTGAACCGGTGACTTTTGCATGAATATCCGGTGGGGTGAAGTCTTTTCCAATTAGTTTGTAAGCCATGATCTATACCTTCCCTGCTGCACGCATAACACCTTTGAGGTAGTGGTCATAAGCGCCACATCTGCACAAATTTCCCGACATGGCACGGCGTGCCTCATCTACCGTCGGTTTCGGGTTCTTTTTAAGCAAGCCCACCGCGGACATGACCTGACCCGGCGTGCAGAAACCACATTGCGGTCCCAGTTCATCTATGAATGCCTGCTGTACAGGATGAAGGGTGCCATCAGGCGAGGCCACTCCTTCCACGGTCTGAATTTTTTTGCCGCGAACCTGATGCGTCAGGGTCGAGCATGAGTAAATAGTTACATCGTCGGCGAGAACAGTGCAGGCGCCACACTCCGCCCTGTTACAACCAATTTTAGTGCCGGTGAGACCAAGCCTGTATCGGAGTGTGTGTGCCAACGTGTCGTTCGGCGCGACATCAACGCGGCGTGTTTTTCCGTTAATGTTCAATGATACCAGTCGCTCAACACCACGTACTGCCGCACGCGCCTGCCTAGAATGGCCAGTAAACATATAGGCAGCTGCCGATACGGCAACACCAGAACAGACGACACCGCGCAAAAACTCACGACGTGTGGAGCCCCCATCTTGCCAGGAATTCAATGCCAGATCAGGCAAGTTTCCAGCAACCTCTTGTGTTGCGGGAACCCATTCGAAATCGTCAGCTATATCTGGTGGAAACTCGAAGTCTCCATCTTCAACAACACCATCTTTCCAAGATTCGGTCACGGAAATATCCTCCCATGCAATTTAGCCCAAGCATACATCCAACGAGTAAACCTAAGAATTTTATTCCAAGCCTAATTCTAGCTAGGATACCGTTTATTGGATAAGGCCTGCCTCGTCGTTTACCATCTGTTTAAGCTACAACATGGAAACCAATCCCGCCATATAAATTTGCTAATTTTTCAGATATGTTGTGGATAACTTCAGGATAACGCATATTTTTTAATAATTGGACGGCTCAAGAAATATCAAGAAAGCGGAAGCGGTTTGAAAGTAATTTCAGTATTAATTTGGGTCATCATCCTGGCACCTCTCTTATTTTGGACTGCTCAGGCTCATGGGGATGAAGTTGAAGAAGCCGAGCAATGGTATTTTCTGCATCGCGTTAATGACTGGAAAATTAAAGGGACGGCAACCGGTTTTTTGTGTTCTACGTCTATTCAAAACCTTGCTCCAAAATGGGAAACTTCAGCGCCATACCAGCCTTACGTGGCCGAAGCTAAGCGGCGCGGTCTAACAGAAGAACAATGTGCTAAACTGACGGGAAGATTTAAGAACCTACAAGTAAAGCCATAAATGTACCTGAAGACAGATTGGCCAAACGGAAATTATACCGATCGATATAGAAGAATACTTTGACCTTTTCATTTGCATAATAGGATTTTTACAGGAAACATACAGGTAGCCCAGTTCAATTAGATAGAAATTGACTGTTTGTAGGGGATTTAGTTAAAAAATTTCCTAGGGCATGAGAGAGACTGCCAAAACTAAAAATAATCTATCTACGCTTTTAAAGCTTCCAAAATATCCTTGCGATGAATTGGTAGCTTCCTCACCCTAATCCCAACAGCGTTATAAATGGCGTTGGCGATTGCTGGCCCAACGACACAGGTTGCCGGTTCTCCCACACCACAGGGATAAAGGCCATTTTCGACAATCTGTATGTCCATTTCAGGAAGCTTATCCATCGTCTGCCAAAAATACTTGTCGAAATTGGTTTGAACAAATTTGCCGTTTTCCATTGTGAGTTCCTCCAACAAAGAGTTGCTCACACCCCACAAGAGAGATCCCTCTACCTGTGCTTTAATCCCGTCGGGGTTTACCGCTAATCCGACATCAATTGCCACGGTTAATTTTTTAACCGAAACATCACCTGAGTTGCGATTTACATGCACTTCGGCCGTACATGCACAAAAACCAGGGTTGGTCCTTTCTTCTGCCCCCGTTACCGCAATTCCGTGAGCCGTATCTTTGGGGAGAATGCGAGTTCCATAACCAGCGTGACCGGTTGCAATTCTCAAAACATTGGCAAGACGTTTAGCCCCAGCAATATTCGCACTAGGGTGATATTGCGGCCAAAAACTCCATTTTTTCCAAAATGGTCCTGGTATACCAAAAAGTAGTGGAGCTTGGTGGAACGCTTTGTCGCCTGGCTTTGCCCCTGCATTCTTTCCTTTACCGGTCAGTAAACCAAGTCTCACAATAAGTGGATCTTTTTTAAGCTTATGAGCGATTTCATCCATCATACTCTCGATGGCAAAAACCGTGAAATTATTGGAAACACTCCGAACGGGCCCGATCGGCGTAGCGTTCTCGATGACTTTATTTCGGAATGCCTGTATCTCCTGATTTGGGACATCATACCAATGGTCGGCACCGTTTAAGGAAAAAACTTCAACTTTTCCTTTGCCATCTGCAGCCGGTATCATTCCCAGCGCTGATCCCATCCACCCACCGACTACGTCATGCTTCATTCCAATAACCTTGCCATCACTGGTAAGCATAGCCGTTAAATGCTGGTAAGTTTGAGAGCGCGGTTTTTCCAACGACATATCGTCTTCACGCGTAAAGATGACTTTTACGGGACGACTGAGAGCTTTAGCGGCGACAGCGGCAAGAATAACAGGCATGGGGACAATGCGACTACCAAATCCGCCTCCAACGTAATGTGGATGAAAGATAATTTTATCCGGCGTGGTCTTTAGAAAACCTGAGAGGACAAGGCGAACTACGTGGCCCGCCTGACAACCTCCAAAAACATTCCAGATACCGTCGACATTTTGAACAAGAGCGCTATGCGGTTCTAAAGAAACATGCCCCACCATTTGGGTTGTATACGAGGCCTGAATTGTCTCATTTGTTTCTTTTTCTGCCTTATCTATATTGCCATCTTTTACCCAAGCCAATCCCTTAGACCGATCAGTACGCAGTTTCTTAGATTCCGCTAAAAGGTCGTCGCTTGAAATTTTTGAATGTGCCGGGGCGTTCCAATCGACCTTAACAAGTTGAGCAGCACGCATTGCCGCGGGGAAACTCTCGGCTATAACGAGTGCCGTTGGAATGACGTTACCTTGAACGGCAGGAGGGAAGTTTAAAGGCAATGTCTTTATGTAACCGTCAATCTGTTTAGCTGCCGTATCATCAATCTTTTTGATTGTCGATCCTACGCGGGTTGGAGCCGGGACAATTTTGCCGTAGACCATATTAGGCACATAGGCGTCTATCCCGAACCGAGCTTTACCATTGATCTTTTCAGGTATATCCATGGCAGGCATTGAACGTCCAATAATTTTGTATTTGTCCTTTGGCTTGAGTTTGACTTCAGCCAGATCCTCTTCGGAGATTTTGTGTTCGATAGCAGTTGAAGAGAGTATCTCAGAATAAGTTATTTTTTCTCCGGAAACGGTATCGACTACCGAACTGCGCCTGGCGACGCAGTCCTCTTTTTCCGTGTCGAGTAATTCTGCGCCTGTCTCAACAATTAATTCTCGCGCCGCCGCCGCAGAGCGGGCCAGGCGATCAAACATCTCATGAACTGAATAACTTCCAGCAGTAATCTGTAGGCCATAAGTTGCCTGCGCCTCTGCCGTCATTTCCGGATAGTCAATTTGGACCCACTCCCAAGCAAGCTCAAGTTCCTCCGCAACTATTTGGGCCAGTGTGGTTCCAATGTGCTGGCCCATTTCGGTTTTTAAAATATGAACTGTGGTCCGGCCATTGGCTTCCATCGTAAACCAAATAGTCGGATCAAAGTTAGGTGGGACGACCAGAGGGCTTGATGGGTTAAGTAAATTGATGACTTGGCGGCCTACTGCGTGGGCGGAAGATACACCGAATAATAATCCCGCACTCCCAGCAGCAGAAGAAATGAGAAATTGCCGCCTCGAACTACGCAACATTTTGTTAAATAATTTATTCATCCCGATTTCTCATTTCTCGCGACGCTCGCTGAATTGCCTTTTTTATTCTGGGATAGGTCATGCACCGGCACAAATTAAACTTCATTGCGGTTACAATTTCTTCATCTGTTGGCTTTGGATTGTCCGCCAACAAGGCCGCCGCCTGCATAATCTGGCCTGATTGGCAATAGCCGCACTGTGCAACCTGCTCTTTAACCCAGGCTCTTTGAAGAGGGTGATCTGACCTTGCATCAAGACCCTCAATTGTAGTGATGATTTCGCCTTCCACGTCAGCCAACCGGATTTGACAGGATCGCATTGCTTCACCGTTCAGGTGCACTGTGCAACATCCACAATGTCCACGTCCACACCCAAATTTAGTGCCGGTCAAACGAAGATCTTCGCGCAACACCCAAAGCAGAGGCGTATCCGGCGCGGCATTAACGGAATAGCTACGACCATTAACTTTGAGCAGCGACATCAGTAGACCTCCCCAACTAGTGGTATCGACAATATCACCAAGTGAGACTGCGGTCAAAAATATTAGGAATTGGCAGACTAAAGACCATGGATTTATGTCGCAAATAATTGAAGGATCTTTTCGTCTTTCGTTCTGGATACGGATGTGGGAGAGGGCATAACTTACAGTTAAACCTATCTGAGATCATAAACAGACTTAATTTCGATATCCCCATAGTTCTTAATTTAAATTGCCAACCTTTGGATAGGCAATTGGTACCCTCAGAACCTTGCTCAATAAAAAATACTAAGCTACGCTTATTTTTCTACTTTTTGTAAGATGCGGGGGCCCTATGTCATATCTCGACAATCCATCATCAGTTCTCAATCTGGTCACCGACGACGAAGCACACCGCGATGTATATATTGCTGAAGAAGTCTATGAACTGGAAATTAAACATTTGTTCCGCAATACCTGGATCTACGTCGGGCATGCCAGCCAAATTCCAAACAAAGGAGATTATTACACAACAACTATTGCTGATCAGCCGGTACTAATGGTTAGGCACACAGATAAGGAAATTCATGTATTATATAATCGATGCGCCCATCGTGGGACTAAATTAGTCACTGAATTTCACGGCAATACGGGGAAAACATTTAGATGCCCCTACCATGCCTGGACCTATAGGACGGATGGGACATTGTTGGGTGTTCCGGTGAGGGATGGATATGAAGACGTAAGTTTTGAAAATTCTTGCGCCTCAAAGGGCATGACGGCAGTTGCTAATGTTTGTGTCTATCGTGAGTTTGTTTTCGCGAAGCTTCAAGAGGGTGGAATCGAGTTCGAAGAATTTTTTGGAGATGCCTTATCAAGCATTGACAATATGATCGATAGATCACCGGAGGGGCGTCTTGAAGTTGTCGGCAACCCGCTTCGATATATGCATCACTGTAACTGGAAAATGTTAGTTGAAAATCAAACCGACTCCTTCCATCCAATGGTTGTTCATGAATCATCGGCTGGTGTTGTAAAAGAGATTTGGGAAGATATGAAACAGCATAATAATGCAACCCCCATGGCGGTTGAGTGTATTGTGCCATTTACCTCTTCCTACAGTTTCTATGAAAAGATGGGGATCCGCACCTGGCAAAACGGCCATGGCCATACCGGGGTCCATTTTTCAATACATTCTGATTATACAGATACCTCCGGTTATGTGGACCAAATGAAAGAAGCTTACGGGAAAGAACGCGCCGAAGAAATTTTAAACGAAAACAGACATAATACCGTTTATTTCCCAAACCTAATGGTTAAAGGTCCAATTCAAACTTTACGGCTATTTAAGCCTTTAGCTGCTGATCGTACTCTCGTTGAATCGTGGATTTTCCGCTTAGTTGGAGCTCCAGACATGCTTCTTGAACGCACAGCAATGTACAATCGTCTTATTAATGCCCCTACGTCAATTGTGGGCCACGATGATACAGAAGTCTATGAACGCGCCCAAGAGGGTCTTCACTGCACAAATAACCAATGGATGAATTTCCAACGACACCACTTTGGGGAAGAGGGGGTCGCTCCGATGGAAGAGTTCCCCGGCACAACGGAAGCACAAATGCGTAATCAATTCCGCGCCTGGAAAAAGTTTATGTTTTCGGTTGATGATCAATCAGGGGTAGAAGCGTGAACCCGACAGAAGTTGATTTAATTGATTTCGTGATCCGTGAGGCCAGAATTCTTGATGAGCAACAATACGAAGAGTGGCTTGAATTATTTACC
>Ga0315339_1002289_pt1 | contig 14789 bp, 10 predicted proteins | sample ASW17metaG_FD_204514 | JGI IMG/M metagenome (GOLD analysis project Ga0315339, IMG submission 204514) | Ammonia-oxidizing marine archaeal communities from Pacific Ocean, United States - ASW #17 | ecosystem: Environmental > Aquatic > Marine > Oceanic | place: USA: California | collected 2016-12-05
CGCCACCGCCGCGTGCATATCCGTCTTGCCATTGTCGTGGAAAGTCTCCCTGAAATTGGGCACAGCCCCAGCCACATCGCGGAAATGCACGAAGTGAATCTTGTCACCAAAGTGCCGAATGGTCTCGGGAATATCCGTACCCATTTCTGCAAAACACCCCTGGCACAGTGTAATCCCGTTGCAAGGACTATCGACGATATCCAACATGCGATCGAAATTTTCGACGCTGCGCAAAATGCGCGCCTGACCCCTGAGCGAGACCGGCGGATCGTCCGGATGCATCGCCAGTTTGACCCCGACCCCCTCCGCCGCAGGCACTACTCGTTTGAGAAAATATTCAATATGCTCCCACATCCGCTCATCCTCGGCGATCGCTCTCTCGACCGGCGGCGCACCGGCAATTTGCTCAGCATCAAAACTGCTGACCCACGCCCCACCGCGATCACGCGTCGTCATTGAAGTCCGCACCACCCCCAGACCCGGCACCCACCACATAAAATTGTAGCAGAGCGCAGAAATCCCAGCCGCGCCCATCTTGTCGAGACCGCGCTTGAACTCCTCTATCTCCGCGTCGCGGCCCGAGGTCCCCATCACCGCCTCATTCATCGGCACCAGTCCTTCCAGCACATTGAGCTGCAAACCCATGTCCTCCACCCGACTTTTGAGCAAGGCTAGATCCCCGTAGTCGCCGGCGGGCATATGGGTCACCACCTCCGTGGCACCCAATTGGGCCGCCAAACGCATATTTTCGTCTGAAAATGGTTGTAAAACCAGTCCTATTCTCATCTTTTGGCCCTTTAACTAAGTGCGCTTAATCCCAGCCTAGCTCAAAATAGGCAGGTGGACAGAATGGAACAAGGTGCTCAAATCTGACCCATCTGCTATAAAATAGCAGACGGTCATTTGTACTATTAAGAATCATTCTTGACAAGAAATCAGCAAGCCTATATCATTCATTGCCAAATCGGATGATAGAGAGACCTTTTATTATATGACACAGACACCTCAAACACGCTTGCGTAACGCCGGCTATCGCGTGACCAAACAGCGCACTGCGGTCTACCAGTATTTGCTGTCGACAGATGCGCACCCGACCGCCGAGACTATCCACCTATCGGTCCGCCACCAGTTACCCAATATCAGCTTGGCAACGATCTATAAGGCGGTCGCCTCGCTCGTCGACGTCGGTCTAGTCAACCGCATCCAACGCGGGGCCTCCTCGTCCCGCTATGACGTCGCCGTGAAAGACCATGCTCACTGCCGCTGTATCGGCTGCGACGGCGTGTGGGATGCCCCCCATAACGCCATGCCGCAAGGAAAACCGGAGGCGTTTGAAGTCGTGCACGTCAACGTCGAATTTGTTGGCTACTGCGCCAACTGCCGCCGCCAAAAAATCAGGCTGGCGCCGCTCAACGCAACTATGAAATATAGCAGTCCACTTTAATTGACTACATTACTTACTCATTTGCAAGGAGCAGTTATGACTGAACAAAACGGCAGCACAGGCAAGTGTCCGTTCTCGGGCGCTAATACGTCGATGAGTGACCGGTCGAACAAGGATTGGTGGCCGAATCAGCTGAACTTGAAGATCCTCCATCAGAATCCCCCTTCGGCCGATCCAATGGGCGGGGAATTCGATTACGCCGAGGAATTCAAGAGCCTCGATCTTGCCGCTGTAAAAAGGGACATCGAGCAGGTTATGACGGATTCGCAGGACTGGTGGCCTGCCGATTATGGCCACTACGGCCCGTTCTTTATCCGCATGACGTGGCATGCCGCCGGCACATATCGCATAGGCGACGGCCGCGGCGGCGCCGGCGCCGGTCAGTTGCGCTTCGCGCCCCTCAACAGTTGGCCCGACAACGGCAACCTCGACAAGGCGCGCCGGCTGCTCTGGCCGGTGAAACAGCAGTACGGCCGCAAGCTCTCGTGGGCCGATCTGATGGTCCTCACCGGCAATGTCGCTCTGGAGTCGATGGGCTTCGACACCTTCGGCTTCGCCGGCGGCCGCGAAGACGTCTGGGAGCCAGAAGAGGACGTCAACTGGGGCATTGAGGGCGAATGGCTTGGCGACGAACGCTACAAAGGCGACCGCGAGCTCGACAATCCCCTCGGTGCGGTTCAGATGGGCCTAATCTACGTCAATCCCGAGGGCCCCAACGGCGAACCGGCTCCCCTGAAGGCCGCCCGTGACATCCGCGAGACTTTCGCCCGCATGGCCATGAACGACGAGGAGACGGTGGCCCTGATCGCTGGCGGACATACCTTTGGCAAAGCTCATGGCGCCGGCGACGCGGCCAATGTTGGCCCCGAGCCCGAAGGCGCCGGCCTGGAGCAACAGGGCTTCGGCTGGAAAAACAGCCACGGAAGCGGCAAAGGCGGCGACACCATCACGAGTGGGTTGGAAGGCGCCTGGACCGCGACCCCGATCCAATGGGACAATAGCTTCTTCGAGACGATGTTCAAATACGACTGGGAGCTGACCAAGAGCCCCGCCGGCGCGCAGCAGTGGGTCCCAACCGATTCGGCCGCAGCCACCGTGCCCGATGCGCACGACCCGTCGAAGAAGCACCTTCCCATCATGCTCACTACCGACCTCGCGCTGCGCGAAGACCCAGCCTACGAGAAGATCTCGCGACGCTTTCTCGAGAATCCGGACCAGTTCGCCGATGCCTTCGCCCGGGCTTGGTTCAAGCTGACGCACCGCGATATGGGACCGCTCGCGCGCTATCTCGGTTCGGAAGTTCCGTCCGAGGAGTTGATCTGGCAGGACCCTGTTCCCGCCGGCGGTCAGGAGTTGATCGACGATACGGATGTCGCCGCCCTCAAGGAGAAGATCCTCGCTAGCGGTCTGTCCGTCTCCCAGCTCACCTCTACCGCCTGGGCTTCGGCAGCGACTTTCCGCGGCACCGATAAGCGCGGCGGTGCCAACGGCGCGCGGATTCGCCTGGCGCCGCAAAAGGACTGGGCGGCCAACAGCCCCACAGAGCTCAGCAAGGCGCTGCAGGCGCTCGAAAAGGTACAAGCGGACTTCAACAGCTCTGGTAAGACGGTGTCTTTAGCCGACGTGATCGTGCTAGGCGGGTGCGCCGCCGTCGAGAAGGCGGCGAAGGGCGCCGGCCACGACGTGCAGGTTCCTTTCTCGCCCGGCCGCACTGATGCGTCCCAGGATCAGACCGACGCGGACTCCTTCGCCGTGCTCGAGCCGAACGCAGACGGGTTCCGCAACTACCTCGCCAAGGATCAGGTCGATCGGCCGGAACAGCTGCTGGTGGACCAGGCGCACCGGCTGACACTATCCGCACCTGAGATGACGGTTCTCGTCGGTGGCATGCGCGCGCTGAATACTAACACCGGACAGTTCGGATTCGGCGCCTTCACCGACAAGGCCGAGACCCTGACGACCGACTTCTTCGTGAACCTGCTCGACATGAGCACAGAGTGGAAGGCGACATCCTCCGCCGAGGACGTGTTTGAGGGGCGCGACCGCGCCACCGGCGAAGTCAAATGGACCGGCACCGCCGTCGATCTCCTCTTCGGGTCGAATTCGCAATTGCGGGCCATCGCCGAAGCCTACGCCTGTAACGACGCGCAGCAGAACTTCGTGCACGACTTCGTCGCTGCGTGGGACAAGGTCATGAACCTCGATCGCTTCGACCTGGCCTAATATCGGCGGTCAGATCTTAGCTTCGAGTACGAACAGTAAGCCGGCCTTCGCCTACCCAGGTGATGGCCGGCTTGTCTATTTACCAGTAGCGCTCTTCGGGCAAGCAGTGCAAATTACTCCAGTCTGTCCACCACCCAATCGAACAACAACCTATGGCCAAACCCACCCGGATCCTCTTCCTCGCCCGCCGCTACCCACCCCATATTGGCGGCATCGAGACCCACTGCTACGAGTTATACACCAGGCTCGAAAAGCAGGCCCAAGTTCGCCTTCTCGCCAACGGGCACCGATCACTCATACATCTGGCCTGGTTTATTCCCTATTGCTTCTGGGTGGCCTTCTGGGCGGTGCTTTTCCGCCGCATCGATGCCGTCTACTTCGCCGATGGGGTCGCCGGGTCGCTGGCCCCGCTACTACGCCCGCTCGGCCCGGCGCGCTTTATCCTCACCGTCTACGGCCTGGAGATGACCTATAAGAATCCGCTCGCTCGCGCGCTGATGCACGCCGGCGCCCGCGCCTGCGAAAAAGTCGTCGTCATCAGCCAGAATAGCCGCAAAATCGTCGCCGCCGCCGGCGTGCCCGAAACTAAAATAGAAACGATTTACCTCGGCGTCGAACCGCGCGTCTTAAGCGAAGATGAACGAGCACCAGTACAGACGCGCTTTGAAGAAAAGCACGGACTGCGCTTCGGGCAGGACCGCGTCCTGCTGTTCTTCGGCCGCCAGGTCCGGCGCAAGGGTATGGTCGAATTCCTCGAAAAAGGCATGCCTCTTTTGGATAAGGATATCCATCTCTTTATCGGGGGTGGCCGAAACCTTGAAACCGACCGCATCGCGACGCAACGCCACGAGTTGGGTATAGAAGACCGCGTCACCCTACTCGGCCCCATCCCCGACGACGAATTGGCCATGCTACGCGCCTGTTGCGATCTCTTCCTTATGCCCAATATCCGCGTGCCCGGCGATGTCGAAGGCTTCGGCCAAACCCAACTCGAATGCATGTACTCCGGCACACCCGTTGTCGCTTTCGCCGTCGACGCGCTACCCGAAAGCGTGCGCGAAGGCGGTTACCTGATCGAGCCAGAGGACTACGCCGCTTTCGCCGACCAGATCCATAACTTCTTTGCCATGAGCCCCGCGCAGCAAGCCGAGGAAGGTCGCCGCAGCCACGCCTATATCGAGCGCGAATACACCTGGCAGCAGACCGCCGCACAGTATATGGACCTCTTTACCGGAAGGACGTGAGCCCATGCACTTCACTGAACTCGACACCCCCGCCCTTTGCATCGATCTCGACGTACTGGAAAAGAATATCGACGATCTACAAAGCGCCTGTAACCGGCTCGAAATCCCTCTCCGGGTGCATACCAAAACCCACAAGACCCCTGCCATAGCCCGCAAGCAGATCGCCGCCGGTGCCATCGGCATCGTCAGCCAGAAACTCGGCGAGGCTGAGGCGATGGCCGCCGGAGACATCGAAGATATCCTGATCCCCTACAATATCGTCGGCAAAGCCAAGCTCGCCCGCCTGACCAGTTTGGTGCTAAGCGGCCAAAGCACCATCACCGTCGCCGCCGATTCCAGCGCCACCGTTACTGGGCTGTCACAGGCTGCTGCCGCCGCCGGTTGCACGATCCGCGTCATCGTCGAGATGGACACTGGCGGCGGTCGCGTCGGCACGCAATCACCCACCGACACGCTCGCCCTGGCCCAAGAAATCGATCGCTTGCCTGGTCTGGATTTCACCGGCGTCATGACCTATCCCAGCAACGAGCGGGCACGCCCCTTCTTAGACGAAGTGCGCGGAAGAACAAGCCAAGCTGGCTTGCCCCTGCATATGATCAGCGGCGGCGGTACCGGCTCCGAAGAAATCTCCAAGTCCCTAGGTTGTAGCGAAACCCGTATCGGCTCCTACGCCTACGAAGGCATGACCCGCGTGGGCAAACGCGAAGACCTCAGCCCGGACCGCTGCCCCCTGCGCATGCTCGTCACCGTAGTCAGCACCAGCAAACCGGGGCAAGCGATCGTCGACGCCGGCATGAAGACCTTCACTAGTTATCCGCCGATGCCGCACGGCTATTGCCTCGAACATCCGGAGATCTTTTTCAAAGGCATGTCCGTCGAACACGGCCACCTGGATATTGCGGCCTCCGAGCACAAATTCACCGTCGGCGAAACACTCTCCTTCATCCCCTTGCACGGCGGCATGACCACCAACCTGCACGACCGCCTCTTCGCCATCCGCAACGACGAGGTGGTCGAAGAATGGAAAGTCGCGGGCCGGGGTCGCGCACAATAAATTTTCATCCGATATTATTTGCATACGATAACTTACAACACAGGAAAAAGACCATGGAGATCCAACCGCAACCACAAGTGTTCGACGTCGACGAGACCAACTTCGAAGAACTAGTCCTCAAAGGCTCTAGCGAACGCGTCATCGTCGCCGACTTCTGGGCTCCCTGGTGTGGGCCCTGTAAAACCCTCGGCCCCGTGCTCGAAGAAGTCGTCAGCGAACTTGGGCCCGGTATCGCTCTAGCTAAGATCAACGTTGACGACAACCAACAACTAGCCGCAGCCTTCAAGGTCCAGGGCATCCCGGCGGTCAAGATCGTAAAAGACGGCCAATTGGCGCAGGAATTCACCGGCGCCTTGCCCAAAGATCAGATCGACGCCATTCTCCGGCCGTTGGTCGACGACGCCCCGGTGCCCAAAGCCGAAGCCGCCGCCTACGAGGCCGAGGATCTCGCCGCCTCGGGTGACTTGGCTGGCGCCTCCCGCCAATATGAAAAAGTGCTCGAAGAGACACCCAACGACGGCGCCGCTCTACTCGGCTTGGCCAAACTCCACCTGATGCAGGGAAATGCCGAGACGGTGCAGGAGTTGGTCAACCTCATCGAACAGGTCGCGCCCGAATACCAGCAGGCACAAGCGCTATTATCACAGATCGAGTTCGCGCAAAAATGTCATCAGGCCGGTGGTCGCGCCTCCTGCGCACAGCAAATGCTCGCCGACCCCACCGACCAGGAAGTCCGCTATAATTTCGCCTGCTGCGCCGCGATCGAAAACGACTACGAGACCGCCCTGCACGAGTGGTTTCAAATTATCGAGAAAAAACCGGGCCACGAAAAAGCCAAAGAGGCGATGGTCGCCGTCTTCCATCTTCTAGGCCGTGAGGACGAGTTGGTCACCAGCTACCAGCGCAAGCTCTACCAGGCGCTGCATTAGGGGTTAACCCACCATGAAGATCACCCAACTCGAACGCGTCGTCTGCTGCGTGCCTTTTTTGCCGGGCATCTTGTCCGAGGGCAATTACGACGAGCGGACACCCAGCTATCCCGAGTCGCTTTCGGAGCGACGCCAGGACATTGTGCGGATCCGCACGGATGACGGCCTGACTGGTATCGGCATGAGCGGTCCCTACTTCGGCGACCGCGAAGAGACCCCCCCCGACCTCATCGGCAAAAACCCGCAGTCCTTCGAGCCGCGCTCCTTAGGTGGCGGCGGCTGGCAGATCGCCCTATTGGACCTCATCGGCAAAGCGATAGACTGGCCCCTGTGCCGCATCTTCGGCGGCCGGCTGCAAGACAAGGTGCTGGTCGATTATTGGATTTCGCGCATGAGTACCGAAGACACCCGCGAGGCGGCCAAACGCGCCAAAGAGCAGGGTTTTCACGGCATCAAAATGAAGTGCAAATGGGAAGACGCCAATATCGAGGACCGGGTGCGCGCCGCGCTGGAGATAGCGCCCGAGATGCGGATCGTTCTCGACCCGGGCGAGCGCTTCTACAACCTCAAAAACTCGTTGGACTTGGCCCGCCGCCTCGACGGCCTCGACGTGGTCTTTGAAGACCCCTTCCCCAAGACCGACCTCAACGAGTACCGGCGTCTCAAAGGAGAGACCAGCGTGCTCGTCGCCCCACACTTCCAAAACGTGCGCCAAATAGTTGACGCGGTGCATCTCGAAGCCGTTGACGCTTTTAACGTCGCGCCTTCAGACTGGAATTTCCTCGATATGGCGCGCGTCGCGGCGAGCGCCGACATCCCCGTCTGGCAAGCCTCCAATGTTGACCTCGGCATCTTCGACGCCTTCCGGCTGCACGCCTCGGCCGCCGTTGGCAACTGCACCTTCGGCTCCGATCTCTGCGGCAATTTCGTGCATGAACACAGTTTGCTCAGTGAGCCATTGGTCAAAGGCGGATATGCCATCGTGCCCGAAGGCCCAGGTCTCGGCGTCGAGTTGGACGAAGAGGCCGTCGCACGTTATACGCTCTCTTCAGAGCAATGGCCTAGCTAAGAGCCGGCACCAACGCCCCGTCCCCAAAGATCATCGGATACCCCTCGCCGGTGCGGGTTGAGCGTGACGCTCCGTCCATATAGGCAATACTAAAAGCCCGCCGCGACTTCCCCGTCGAATTCACCCCCGAGCGGTGCAACATCAAGTTATTAAGCAGGATCGCCTCGCCCGCCTCTGCTTCGAGGTCGATTTCCGATCCGGGCGGCGCGCATTCGGCCAACTGTTCCTCCGAAGGAAAGTGCCGCTCGCTAATCACGCCGTGTTTATGGCTGCCGGGCACGACCTGCATACAGCCAGTTGCAACCATCGCTGGATCGAGCGCCGTCCAAACTGTCGCCGTTGGATTGTTATCCACGCCCCACCCCACCCCAACGTCTTGGTGCCAGGGAAGTACGGTCCCCCGCTCGGCCGGCTTGTTCATAAACATCGCACGGAAAATCGACACGTCTTCGCCGATAAGACGCTGAGTAAGCTGGCGGAAAAAAGAATGCTGCATATAACTGAGAAAAATAGGATCCCGTTCCAACCCCATGATCTTGCGATACTGTAAGGTCGCTCCTTTGTGGCCCGGTGTAACCGCGGGCATCTTCGCATAATCGGCATCGCCTCCGTCGAGTTGGAAGTCCATGTCCGGATAGGAAAATTCACCGAGCATAATCGCGTCGATGCGCCGTTGTAGTTCAGCCAATCCCATGCCGCCGAGTACTTTGCCTAGTCGTACATAACCATGTTTCACAAAATGCGCATGCTGTTCGTCGTCATATTTCACAACTTAGCTCCTCGTATTCCCAATAGATCAGCAATATACTCCCCACTGTCAATTTCTTTAGTTTTATACTAAGCATTTGAGTTGACCATTCGAGCAGCCTCAGAGCAGTTTTCACACGCGACACAATCGACTCGTACGAAAAGAGGAACCCAATGAACAAACGCCCCAACATATTAGTCCTGATGTGCGATCAAATGCAACACCAGCGCATGGGTTTCGTCGATAACATCGCCCATACGCCCACGCTGGATCGCATCGCCGAAGAAGGCGTGCACTTCACCAACGCCTACACCTGCCACGGCCAATGCGTTCCCGCACGCGCCGCTTTCCAGACCGGACTCTACCCACACGAATGCGGCGTGATGGTGATCTACGGCTTCCACCAGCACCAGGCCCGCCTCACCGCCAAATACCGAACCATCGGCCACCTCTTCAAAGACGCTGGTTATAAAACTGCCTACTTCGGCAAAACGCATTTTGGCGTGCCGCTCGCCGAGCTAGGGTATGACATCGACGGCGGTAGCTATACCACGAACGACGACGAAGCTAAAGAAAAGGATTGGGAATACGTGCCCAAACCGCTGCGCTCCGACTATCGCGCGTGCGATGATGCGGTGGAATTTCTACAAGGATACGCCCCGGGCGTAGACCCGCTCTTTATGACCTTCTCCACCAACCTACCCCATCCGCCCTTCTTCACTGAGCCCAAATGGGCCGACCGCTTCCCGCCCAGTGATCTCGAACTGGCACCGAGCTTCTACCAAGAAACCTTCGAAAACAAACCACCCTTCCAACACCAACACGCCTCGGGCAGCAATCACAGCGCCCACGACGAAGCCGGCCAGCGCGCCGAACTTGCACAATACTACACTATGATCGCCGAGATGGACGCACACTTCGGCCGCATCGTCGCCGAATACGAACGCCTCGGTATCTGGGACGAGACCGTCGTGCTGTTCTTGGCCGACCACGGCGATATGATGGGCGCACATAAAATGCGGCTCAAAGGCACCCTGCCCTACGAAGAGCTCTATCATATTCCCTGCATGCTAAAATTGGCCAAAGACGTTGAACCCGTACACCGTACAGTCCACGATCTCGTCTCCTCCGTACAAGCGCCCGGCACCTTGCTGCGCGCCGCTGGCATCGACGTACCCACACAATTCCACAACGGCCATTTCTACGACGCTCTCTTTCGCGACACACCGCCCCCAGAAGAGCACGTCTTCTTCGAGCACTACGCCGCCTATTGGGGCATCCACCCCTTTTACGCAATTCGCACGCCGCAATTTAAATACGCGCGCTATTATGGTGAAGACACCTGCGAAGAAATGTACGACCTAATAGCCGACCCGCACGAACTCAACAATATCGCCGCCGACCCTACCTACACCGGGCAACGCACCAAACTGGCCCAGCGCGCCGATGCCTGGTGGCAAAGTACCAATGGCCGCGACCTAGCCTATTACGAATCTAATGCGTTTAAGGCCAACGAACACAACCTGCCGGATTGAGTCATCGTGCCTTACGAGCCGCAATCTACGAGCAATTCTGAGTACTAAGAACAGTGCCGTGGGGCCATACAATCTCCCTCGCCAATAGCCGCTCTTGCTCGTCGACAAGCGACTCGACCTTGCCACGGACACTACGACCTGCCCGGCGGCGACATTGAAGTAGGCGAAACACCGGAATAGGCGGTTCACCACAACTCATCTACTGGCCACAAATCTTCACTTTCCCAACCGAGCTACGACGCCTAAACTATTGGCCCATAAAACCCCAACGCCAATCAAGACCATTAGATACACATCACACATTCCTCCATGCTCTTCCCATTTTCTATCGTTGACTCTTCCCTCCCAGGCCAGTAGAGGGTTGGGGGTCTGCGGCTGGATAAAGCATCCCTAAATCCTTACAGTTGAAGCATATCGCCCGACTCCCATTTCACGTTAAGGTAACTCTGCCTTCAGACACTCGACCCGCAGCGAGCGACAGCACCCACACCTTGTCGAGTGTCACCTTTCGACCTACACTACCCACCATGTCAGAACCAAATACAGATACAGACCCCATACTCCCCTTGGCTACGGACCTTCCCCCCGAAGCCCTAGCACTGCTTTTTCCAGAAGAAACAATCCGCCTCTCTATCACCAGCGATATCAAGCTCGACGGCCTCTACGGACCCGCTTGGCTCCTGGCGACCGACCAACGCCTGCTCGCCTTCAGCCCCGACGGTGGTGGCCCGCCAGATATCGTCGACTTGGCCCTGGCCGAAATCGAAAGCCTCGAAATCCAGGACCTTTACGGCAGCGGCGCGCTCAAGGCCCGCACGAAAACCACCGGCCAGACCATCGCTCTGTTCTCCAAGACCCTCAACGCGAAATTCGCCCCGCTGCCGGAAGCGTTAGAAAAACTCGTCCGCCAAGCCCGACCGATAGACGACGACGAAAACATTCTGCGTGGCCGCCTCGACCGCGCTTATCTGAAACGCCGTTGCGAACGTTGCGGCCAGGTCATCCCGCGCCGCATGGGCGTCTGCCCGAGTTGCCTCGAAAGCAGCAAACTGCTCAATCGCTTCCTCGCCTATTCGCTGCCCTACTGGCCCTTGGCCGCCACCAGCCTTGCGATCCTGCTCCTAGGCACTTTTATCGGTCTGACGCCACCGCTGCTCTTGCGGACTTTGATCGACGATGTATTGGGCCCTGCCGCCACCGGAGCAGCCAATGCCATATCGCTACCGCTCTTGGGACCGACGTCCGCTTCCGGCGCCCTCGCCTATCTAGTTCTAGGCTTACTGCTGATCAATGTCTCGCGCAATATCCTCGGCGCCGTCCGCTCCTATCTCCTGGCCCGTCTTGGCGAGCAAATCACCTTCGATATGCGCCGCCAAGTCTACCGGCACCTGCACCGACTGTCGCTCAATTTCTATAACGACCGCGATACCGGCCGCATCATGGCCAGTGTCACCCACGACATCGGCCGGTTGCAAGATTTTCTCAGCGATGGCCTGCAAGAGACAATCCGCAATATCTTAACCATTCTCATTATCTGCTCACTGCTATTCTACCTCAATTCCGGCCTGGCCGTCTACGTGTTGTTGCCAACGCCCCTGATTGTACTGGTGACGATCCACTTTGGTAAACGCCTGCACCGCATCTACACGCCGCTTTGGCGTCGTTGGGCTGGGATTAGCGCGCTCTTGGCTGACGTAATTCCCGGCGTGCGCGTAGTCAAAGCCTTCGCGCAAGAACACCGCGAGGTAGAGAAATTCGAAAGCCGCAGCGAGGATCTACTGCAAGGCGAGTTGCGCGCCGCACGCACCCGCAGCCTCTTCAGCCCGCTGATGTCCTTCCTGACCTCGTTGGGCACGCTGATCATCTGGTGGGTCGGCGGCAACAAGGTCCTCGGCCAGAGCATGAGCCTAGGCGAGTTCGTCGCCTTCACCGGTTATATGTGGCAATTCTACGGTCCCGTCGAAAGCCTCTGCCGCCTCAACCACCGCTTCCAGCGCGCCGCCACCTCAGCCGAGCGTGTCTTTGAGGTGCTCGACAGCCAGCCCGATGTAGACGACGCACCCGACGCCAAGCAATTGCCGCCAATAAACGGCCGCATCGAATTCCGCAATGTGAGCTTCGCCTACGATCCAGGCACACCGGTGATAGAAAATCTCTGTTTTACCGTCGAACCGGGGGAGATGATCGGTCTGGCCGGTCATTCGGGCGCGGGCAAATCGACGCTGATCAACCTGATCTGCCGCTTCTACGAGATCGACGAGGGCTCGATCCTAGTCGACGGCCACGATATCCGCGAGGTCCAGTTGCGCAGTCTGCGCGACCAGGTCGGCGTGGTACTCCAGGAGCCCTTCCTCTTCAACGGCTCGGTCGCCGACAATATCGCCTACGGCAAACCCGAGGCCACCCTAAACGAAATCATCGCCGCCGCCATGGCCGCCAATGCGCACGATTTTATTTGCGGCCTGCCCGACGGATACGACTCGATCGTCGGCGAACGCGCCGTGCGTCTTTCCGGCGGCGAACGCCAACGGCTCTCCATCGCCCGTGCCATCTTGCGTGACCCGCGCGTGCTGATCCTCGACGAAGCCACCGCGAGCATGGACACCGAAACCGAGTCTCAGATCCAGGAAGCGCTCGCGCGCCTGGTCAAGGGTCGCACCACATTCGCCATCGCCCACCGCCTCTCAACACTGCGTAACGCCGACCGGCTCTTTATCATCGAGAAAGGCCGCCTCGAAGAAATGGGCACGCATAACGAGTTGGTCGCCCTCGACGGCATCTACGCCCGACTGGTGCATATGCAGACCGAGATGAGCCGCATCCGAGCCTTGTGATGATCCTGTGATTATGGAAGATTCCTACAAACTGACCGACGAACTGAACCTGCTCGACCCAACAACTGCGCGCCTCTATCACGACGAGTTTGACGACTTGGTGTTGGAAATCGCAGGCCGAGATCCCGAGCACGGAATCCTGGTCGTGCGCTGTTTCCCGATATCGGCCGGCGACCGCTTTATCGTTCTGTGCACCTGTAAAGAAAAAGAGGTAGGTATTGTCGAGGATCTCGCGGCACTAGATCCCGACAGCCGCAAAGCCCTCGCCGACGCGCTCGCACGCGCTTACTTTCGCCCACAAATCACTGCAGTCTATGCCATCACCGAAGAACACCACATTCCCCGTTGGCAAGTCGATACCGACCGCGGCCCCCGCACCTTCGATATCCGCTCCAGCCGCCGCGATATCCGCGTGCTGTCCCAAGGCCGGGTACTCATCCGCGACGCCGACGGCAACCAATACGAGATCCCCAACTACCGCCGTTTGGATGTTGACAGCCGAGCATTGGTCGAAGACCAAGTTTAACCCCCGTTACGCCCTTAAAGCCACGCCACCTGCGCCGCATCCTGGGGCCGCAAGTGCAGAGAACGCATCAGATCTGGGATCTCCGCGTCGGCCGATGCAACGGCCTCGTGCACCAATACATCACAGTCTTTGGTGATAAAAGGTATCGCCGCTAAAGACCACGCGGCCGCCGGTCGCCGGATCGGTAAAGCGATAACAACGCGCGGCGAGCGGGTGAAAAGAGCGTCCTACCTCGCTTTTCAGATCCGCCAACTCCAGTTTGTCGCCCGGTGTCCTCTCCACCGCCCGGCGAGGCCGAGGACACTCCGAAAAAAATAATTCCAAGGCCATACCACTCTCCTTTGACTGAAGGCCATTCTGCCATCGCATGGCAAAATAGCTCAAAGCTGCTTTACGCTATTCCCAAATATTGCTCGAATAACTGATAAGACAGCTCGCGCATCGCATCCGGGAAGTCATGCTCGCAATCTGGATGCTCAACCGCCAACGCATCTTGTGCCCCATAGAGCGCAAAGACCCGCGCCGCCGCCGCCGCGATCCGGTCGACGCTCTGCCACTTAAAATTCGCATCGCGCAAAGGCGCCACCGCCAAAAATGGGCGCGGGGCCAGCGCCGCCACCATATCGTGGAAATCAAAGGGGATGTCCGCAAGCGCACAATGCAAAAGCTTCGGCATATAACGATCGGAAGCCCACCCATCAATATCCCCGTCCTTGTAGTCTTGATACGAATCAAAACCGCAACAGGAAACCACCGCCTTGATACGCGGATCGAACACCGCCGTATAAATCGAATTGTGCCCACCCAACGAATGTCCGATCGAGCCAAAACCACCCGCCGCCACACCATCCATCCCCTCCAGTAAATCCAAGCCACGCAAATTGTCCCAGATCGCCTTCATCGTAGCGCTCTCATAACCAAGCGCGCGCCAGTCCGGCTGGTAATTAGCCAGCAAAGGATATGAAGGCGCCAAGGTAACAAAGCCGCGTTCGGCCAATTCGCTGGCATAGCTGCGATTCGGTTTTTCGCCGAGTCCGACGACGACCTTGTGCCCCTCGGTATTGCTCGTCGGATGCGGGCAGAGTACCGCGGGAAAGGGACCATCCCCTTTGGGAACTAACAAAAACGCCGGCACCCGCCCACCGGGCTCCGCCGAATAGGAAAGCAACTGCCGCACATAGCT
>Ga0315339_1002291_pt1 | contig 14785 bp, 15 predicted proteins | sample ASW17metaG_FD_204514 | JGI IMG/M metagenome (GOLD analysis project Ga0315339, IMG submission 204514) | Ammonia-oxidizing marine archaeal communities from Pacific Ocean, United States - ASW #17 | ecosystem: Environmental > Aquatic > Marine > Oceanic | place: USA: California | collected 2016-12-05
AGTTTTTGTTCAAAATCTTTGTATCTTCATTGTAAATACTTACTCAATTAAAATTAATAAGACAGGAATAAAAGAGGGAACTAATCATAATGAAGGGGTTATAGCACCACTAGTTTTTACAATTTTAAGTGCAGTACTTTGTTACGGTTTAGCAGACAAAATTTATTCTTAAATCCAATCAGGACAAGGCAAACCTTTTTCTTGAAGGAAAGCTTTATTAAACATTTTAGAATTATATTTATCGCTTTTGTCACAAAGAATTGTAACAATTGTTTTTCCTGGACCAAGTTCTTTACCTAATTTAATTGCTCCTGCAATATTAATTCCACAACTTGTACCTAAGCTTAAACCTTCATTTTTAATCAAATTAAATAATAATGGCAATGCTTCGTGATCATCAATTGAGTAGGCATCGTCAATTTTTGCATTTTCAAAGTTTTTTGTAATTCGACTAGAACCTATTCCTTCAGTTATTGAGTTGCCTTCGCTTTTTAATTCACCATTTTTTATATAGTTGTAAAGAGCAGATCCTTTAGGATCAGATAGAAATATTTTAATATTTTTGTTTTTTTCTTTAAGTGCATTGCTTACACCTGAAATTGTTCCACCAGTTCCAGAAGAACATACAAAACCATCAATTTTACCTTCTGTTTGATCCCATATCTCTTTTCCTGTCCCTTCGTAATGGCCTTTAGCATTTGCAACATTGTCAAATTGGTTAGCCCAAACAACACCATTGTTATTGCTAGGTCTTAATTCATCTGCAAGTCTTCCAGCAATCTTTACAAAGTTAGCATCATTTTTATATGGTTTTGGTGGCACCAATCTTAAGTCGGCACCAATATTTCTTAACATATCTTTCTTTTCTTGAGTTTGGTTATCGTTCATTACAATTATTGTTTTGTAACCAAGTGAATTACCAAGAAGGCATAAACCTATCCCTGTATTACCGGCAGTTCCTTCAACTATTGTTCCACCTTTTTTAATAAGTTGCTTTTCTTCAGCATCTTTAATTAAAGCTAGTGCAGCACGATCTTTTACGGATCCACCTGGATTTAAATGTTCAGCCTTACCGTAAATATTGCACCCAGTTATTTCTGAGGCTGCTTTTAATTTTATTAATGGTGTATTGCCAATACCTTGAATAAAGTTATCTTGAAAATTTTTCATTAATCTAATTTTGTATTGCCTCCAGGTGCAATTCCATAGGGTGTAAATTTTTTATCATTTGGTGAGGTGCCAATATTTTTGGCTGGTATTCCGACCATGATTGCATTATCTGGCACATTATTAGTAACAACTGCATTAGCACCAATTTTGGCATTCTTTCCAATAATAACTGGACCTAATATTTGAGCTCCAGATCCAACAACAACATTATCTTTTAATGTTGGATGTCTTTTAACTTGTCTTTGGTCATTTGCATTTATACTTGGAGAAATTCCACCTAATGTAACCATATGGTATATAGTTACGTTATCACCAATTTCTGAAGTTTCTCCAATCACTACTCCCATGCCATGATCGATAAATAAATTTTTCCCTATTTTGGCTTTTGGATGAATTTCTATTCCAGTTAAAAATCTTGATAATTGAGAAATTATTCTTGCAATTAAATCAAATTTAGCGAGGCAAAAAAAATGTGCTATTTGATGAAAAAAAACAGCTTTAATTCCAGGGTAAGTTAGAATTAAACTTAATTTTGATTTTGCTGCTGGGTCTCTATTAATTATTGATTCTAAAAAATTATTCATGATGATCTAAATTAGTTTATTTAAATTATCAACTAGTTGTTACAACAACAACCAGTCGACCCTGGGGCACAAGTGCAAGCTTTACTGCCATCACAACTGCATTTACCATCAGAATTGCATTTACATTTTTTAGGATCACAGTTTTTGCAGTTACAAGATTTATTATCACAAGCCATACAATTTATATAATTACTTAATCTATTAAAACAATAGTTAATTTATAGCTTAAATTTAAAGTTGTTTAAGATTGAGAGTAGTTATCAACGGAATATGTAATTAATTGATCGGTCGTAACTCCTTTTATGTTAGCAGAAACTGCAACATCCATTATTTTTGGGTTTTCTAACTTAAGATTATTCATAATTTCAATATATTCATCAGAAGATCTAACTTGAAGTCTTGGGTTATTGTTTTTTTCCTGACCTATCGAAGAAAATTTTTTATTATTATAATCGTGTGCAGGATAAACAAGAGTTTTATTTGGTAATTTTAACAATATGTTAAATATAGAATTGTACTGCTCCAGGGCATTTCCTCCTTGAAAATCAGTTCTTCCCGAACCATTAATTAACAATGTATCCCCTGTAAAAACTTTATCATTCGTTAAAAAACAACAAGAACACTCAGTATGACCGGGCGTGTAAATTGTTGTAAGTTCAATATTTTCTATTTTGATTTTTTCATTATCTTTTACTCTTATGTCTATAACTTCAGATTTAGAATGTTCACTCATAATTCTTGTACAATTTGTTTGTTTGTTTAATTCATTTAAACCAGAGATATGATCCGCATGAATGTGAGTATCAATTACCTTTACTAATTTAAGATCTAATTCTTTTAATGTTTTTATATATTTGTTGGTATTTTCAATAACCGGATCAATAATTAAAGCTTCTCGTCCTTGTCCACTAGATATGATGTAAGTATAAGTTGAAGTCTTTGTATCAAATAATTGTTTAAAAAGCATAGTCTATGAAGAATTATCATACAAAAAATTGCAAGATAAATCAATCTTGCATATACTTTGTTTATAAAAAATTAATAAAAGGAAAAAATGAATTTAAAAATAAATAGTTTAGCTCCAGATTTCAAAGCGAAAACCTCTGAAGGAGATATATCTTTTCACGAATGGTTAGGAGATAGTTGGGGTGTATTGTTTTCACATCCTAAAGACTTTACGCCAGTCTGCACAACTGAGTTAGGAACTTTAGCAAAAATGAAATCAGAATTTGAAAAAAGAAATGTCAAAGTTATAGGTTTAAGTGTAGATCCAGTTTCTGATCATATTAAATGGTTAGACGATATTAAAGATGTAACAGGAACTAAACCAAATTATCCGATCATTGCTGATGAAAAGTTAGAAGTTGCAAAACTTTATAATATGTTAGAGGGTGATGCAGGAGTTGAATCTATGGGACGTACCGCCGTAGACAACCAAACAGTTAGAACTGTTTTTATTGTTAGACCAGATAAAAGAATTGGTTTATTTTTAACTTACCCAATGGCAACAGGTAGAAACTTTAACGAGATATTGAGAGCTATCGATTCCATGCAGCTAACAGTAAAACACAAAGTTGCTACTCCAGCAAATTGGAACAAAGGTGAAGATGTCATTATTGTTCCTGCTGTTAAAGATGAGGAAGCTAAAAAACTATATCCAAATGGATGGAAAGCTTTAAAGCCTTATTTACGCAAAGTTCCCGACCCATCAAAATAAGTTTGGACCAAAAAAAATTAGACCAACAATCTCAACATTGGGAAGATAATTTCTCAAATAAGCCTGAAATGTTTGGCCTAGAACCAAGTATAGCTGCTGTAAAAGCGCTTAAGATATTTAAAGAGAATAATATTTCAAAAATTATAGAATTAGGAGCTGGGCTTGGAAGGGACACTATTTTTTTTGCTAAAAATGCAATTCAAGTTGAGGCCTTAGATTATAGCTCTTCAGCTATAAAAAAAATAAATCAAAAAGCAGAAGAATTAAATTTATCAAAGTTTATTAAAGCAAAATTTTTTGATGTAAGAAAAAAACTACCTTATAATAACGGATGTATTCAGGGCTTTTTTTCACACATGTTGTATTGTATGGCTTTATCTGACCTTGATATAGAAAATTTAAATAACGAGATTTTAAGAGTGCTAGATAAAGGTGGAATTAATATTTATACAGTTAGACATGTTCATGATGGTGATTTTAAAAATGGTACTCATATTGGGAGTGATTTATATGAAAATGATGGTTTTATTATTCATTTTTTTTCAAAAAATAAAATTAAAAAATTTTTAAAAGGATTTAAAAATTTAGATATAGAAAATTTCGAGGAAGGAAGTTTTCCAAGAAAGCTATTTATTGTTCAAAATAAAAAAATTTAAATGTAATTATTTTATATAGGCTTGTTAATGCCTCTCATAAAAACAAGCACTAAACAACCATCTTTAGTATAAGAAGAGTGAGTTGAACCAGGATAAAATGTTATAAAATCTCCTTTTTTAAAAACTTTACCATCAGTATCAGTTAGCTCTCCATCAAGCATTAAAAATTCTTCATAACCAGTATGTTCATGTGGTAAACTTTTAGATCCAGGGTCCATTTTTAAAACATAAGTTCCTTGTCCACCCGCATCTCTATTGTAGCTAATTTTATACCAACTCATTCCTGGGACTACAGATCCATAGTTATCAAAAGGTTCAAATTTAAGATTATAAAGATCAGTTATTTTTCTTTTAGCCATGATATTAATATACTATCTAAATATTAATTTGTTACTATGCATAATATATTTGTAGGTGATACAGGCAAAGGATTTCCTTTAGTTTTAGTTCATGGTTTTTTAGGTTCATCTGAAATGTGGGAGCCACAAATTGAGTTTTTTAAAAAAAATTATAGAGTTATTACACCATCCCTACCAGGATTTGGCAAAAGCAAGAAAGCCAAATCTTATAATAGTATAAATGAAATGGCCAAAATAGTTTTGACTTGTTTAAAGAAAAAAAAAATAAATAAATTTTATTTATTAGGTCACTCTATGGGTGGAATGATAGTTCAAGAAATGACTAAATTAGCAGGAGAAAAAATTATTAAACTAATTTGTTATAGCACAGGACCTGTTGGAGATATTCCAGGTAGATTTGAAACTATGAATGAATCTAGAGAAAAATTAAAAAAAAATGGTTTAGAAATTACCGCACATAGAATAGCTAAAACTTGGTTTGTAGAAAAAGATAAGTCAAAATATTTTTATTTATGTGATAACGCTGGTAAAGCAACATCTATAGAAGCAGCAGACAATGCTTTAATTGCAATGAAAAATTGGAATGGTTTAGAAAACCTAAAAAATATTAAAAACTCAACTTTAATTATTTGGGGAAACCAAGATAAAGCTTATAATTTTGATCAAGTTGATATTTTAAATAAAAATATATCTGACAGCGATATAGTTATTTTTAAAGGAAGCTCTCACAATGTCCATCTTGAAATACCAAATAAATTCAATGAAACAGTAAAAAAATTTTTAGAATCTTAATTATAATGGATTTTTTAATATTTGGTTTTTTGACTGGCTTAAGTTTAATTTTAGCTATTGGAGCTCAAAATATATTTGTAATAGAGCAAGGTTTAAAAAAGCAATATGTTTTTCTAGTTTGTTTAATATGTTCTTTATCAGATTTAGTATTAATTTTTTTAGGTATTTTTCTTTTTCAATACTTCAACCAATTTTTTAACCATATTGTTGAATTGATATTTAATATTCTTCTTCTTGTTTTTCTATCATATTTTATATTTACTAAAATTAAAATTAATAAAGAGAAAGTAAATTTTAATCAAAAAATTAGCAAAATTTCTATATACAATATAATTATTAAAACTCTTAGTTTCACTTATTTAAATCCACACGTTTATTCGGATACTGTGTTTTTTCTTGGAAATTTTTCTAAGAATTTTTTAATTGAACAGAAATATTATTTTGGAATAGGCGCATCTTTAGCATCTTTTTTATTTTTTTTTATAATAGGTTATTTATCTAAATATTTATCAAAATATCTTAAAAGCAAAAAAATTTGGAAAATAATAAATTTATTTATTATTGTGTTTATGAGCTTTCTTGCTTTGTTCGTATTTATTGAAATTTTAAACTTTTAATTTTATTTTAAATAACCGTATTTTTTCAGTCTTACATCACCAGTTCTAGCATGTGCTTCCATACCTTCATATCTTGAAAGTCTAGCAGCTGCCGCTCCTACTAATTTCGTAGATTCCTTTGACATTCTTTGAAAACTTAAAGTTTTGATAAATTTACCAACAAACAATCCACCTGTATAACGACCCGCACCTTTTGTAGGTAATATATGGTTTGTTCCTGAGCATTTATCACCGTAAGCAACCGTTGTTTCTTCTCCGAGAAATAAAGATCCATAATTTTTTAATCTTTTGTGAAACCATTCAAGATTTTCAGTTTGAATCTCAAGGTGTTCAGGAGCATATTCGTCACTAATAGTTGCCATTTCTTCATCATTGTCACATAGAATGACTTCACCGTAATCTTTCCACGCTGCCTCAGCACTTAATCTTGGCAATTCTGGAAGTTCAGCAATTAGTTTAGGAACTCTTTTCATTACTTTTTCAGCTAGTTCTTTACTTGTTGTATAAAGCCAAGCTGGAGAATTGTATCCATGTTCTGCTTGTCCAACTAGATCAACAGCTACTATTTCTGGATCAGCTTTAGCGTCTGCTATAATTGCTATTTCAGTTGGTCCAGCAAATAAATCTATACCAACTTTCCCAAATAAGATTCTTTTAGCTTCAGCGACAAATTGATTTCCTGGCCCTACTAAAATATCAGCAGGTGGATTATTAAATAATCCATTTGTCATTGCAGCGATTGCTGGCACTCCACCAAGATTTAAAATTACATCAGCACCACATAAATCAGCTGTATAAATTATTGTTGGATGTGCTCCCACACCTTCTTTAGGTGGACTACATGCAATAACATTTTTTACACCAGCAACTTTTGCCGTTGTAACGCTCATAACTGCCGATGCTATATGTGCATAACGTCCTCCAGGAACGTAACATCCTGCGGTATTTATTGGAACTAGTTTTTGACCTGCATATAAACCTTTTGAAAGTTCTACTTCAAAATCTTGACCATAATTTTTTAATTGAGCTTCAGCAAATTTTTTAACTCGATCATATGAAAACTGGACATCATCTTTAGTTTTTTGATCTAAAGTTTTTTTAATTTCTTTTATTCTTTCTTTTGAAACAATAATTTCACCGTCATATTTGTCAAATTTTTTAGTTAAGTCTATACAGGCTTGTTCTTTTGAATTTTCAATATCTTTTAGTAAATTTTGTACAATTCCAGCAGTTTTTGTGTCATCAGTTGATGAAGTTTTTGGTGATTTTTTTAAGTATTGAATTGTCATTAAGTTATTTTTTTTTTAACTTTATTTAAAACATTAATTTATATCTTGCAATTAATAATTAATCTAAAGAAACTATTGCAGCTGCAATAGAAGCTAATCTTGCTTGTGCTTCATCAGATCTGCTAGTGATTACCACTGGCACTTTTCCTCCAACAACAACACCTGCTGCACAAGCTCCCATAAAGTAAATCATCATTTTTACTAAACTATTTCCAGTTTCTACATTTGGAACTAACAGTACATCTGCTTGTCCAGCGACGGAATTTTTAATTCCTTTTATTGCAGCTGACTTTTTAGAGATGCTATTGTCAAACGCTAAGGGTCCAAAAACTTCGGCATTTAAATTTTCTTTTTTTGCTAATTCAGTTATTTCTTTTGCATCTAAAGAACTTTGAATGCTATCCAAAACTTCTTCTGTAGCTGATAAAAGTGCAACTTTTGGTTTTTTTATTCCTATACGATTTGAAAAATTAATAACATTTTTTAAGATATGTATTTTAGTTTTTACATTTGGCAATACATTTAATGCACCATCAGTTATGATAATAGGACTATCTTCTTTTGTAGTTGTCATATGCCATATATGACTTAATCTAGTTTTGCTTAGTAAATTATATTCTCTCTTTAATATCTCTTTCATTAAAATATCAGTATGAATATGACCTTTGACAATAATTCTAATTTTACCTTCACTAGCAAGTTTTGCTGACACAGCCGCGGTGTTATTTTCTATAGGTTCATTAATAATTTCATAACCTGAGATATCCCATCTTAATTGTTCAGCACAATTTAAAATTTCTTTTTCATCACCAATAAAAATGGGATCAATTAAATCTTCTTTAACAGCGTCTTGAGCAGAGAGCATAGGCAAAGGTTTGCCGGCGTTAACTATCCCTACTTTAACGCTTTTTTTTTTATGAGCTACGTTTAGTAAATTATTTGGACAAACTATTTCTTTATTAGAAAGCATGATTAGTTAGTCCAAAAAGGACATTCGCTTGGTTCTAAAAGATGTTTTTTTAATTCATTATCTAGTTTTAAAACAGTAATAGACATTCCGGCCATTTCCATTGATGTTGCGTATCTACCAACATAACATTTTGTTATATTAATTTTTAATTTAGACAAATTTTCATGAACACGTTTTGATATAATATATAACTCTTCAAGTGGAGTTGCTCCAAGACTATTAATCATTAAAGATACTCTGTCATTTTCAACTAGCTTAAAATCATCTAAAATTCTTTTACATAAGTCATCTATTAATTGATTAGCAGGTCTTAATTTTTCTCTTTTAATTCCAGGCTCACCATGAATGCCCATTCCAATTTCAATTTCATCATCTTTAATTTCAAAAGTAGGCTTTCCTGCTTCTGGTAATATGCAAGGTGATAAAGCTACACCAAGAGTTCTTATATTGTTATTTGCATTAGAAGCAGCTATGAAAGTTTCTTCTAATGAAGCGCCTGTCTCTGCAATTGACCCAGCAATTTTGAAAACATATATCATTCCTGCTATTCCTCTTCGTTTTAGCTTTTCTTCATTGCTTGCGCTTGCAATGTCATCTGCAACAATAATAGTTTTAGTTTTAATTCCTTCAGAGCTTGCAATTTCGCAAGCCATCTCAAAATTCATTACATCTCCACCATAGTTTCCAAGAACACAAAGTACTCCATTTCCATTATCTCCATTTCTTAAAGCAGAAGCTATTTGATCAACAGATGGCGAAGCAAAAACAGAACCAACCGCACAAGCATCTAGCATTCCTTTTCCAACATAGCCAGTAAAAACAGGAAGATGACCTGAACCACCACCCGAAACTATAGCAACTTTATTTGATGTTTTTTTAGCTCTAGTGATTACTCTTTTGTTATCTGGAGCAAATGAATAAATATCTGGATGAGATTTAACTAGACCTTCAATTGACTCTTCAACAAAATTACTTGGTTCATTAATTATCTTTTTCATAAACTATATTTAACCTTCAATTTTAAAAATGTATATAGTGGATTTTTTTAATTAACCATGCAATGTTTATCAAATTATGATCAAACCATTTAAAATAAATATCTTAAATGAACATCTTGAGGATATTTATAATAAAGTTAAAAAGTATCCATGGCACGAAATTCCAGATGATGGTGATTGGCAATATGGTACTAACTTAGATTATATGAAAGAAATTTCTAAGTATTGGGTAAGAGAGTTTGATTGGAAAAAGCATGAAACAGAAATAAATAAGTTTTCAAATTTTAAAACTAAAATTGACAATATTGACTTACATTTCATACATGAAAAAGGCAGCGGAAAGAAACCAATGCCGTTATTATTATGCCATGGTTGGCCTGGATCATTTGTAGAATTTATTAAAATTATTGAAAAGCTTGCACACCCTGAAAGATTTGGTGGCAAGGAAGAAGATGCGTTTGATGTAATTGTTCCATCTTTACCTGGATTTGGATTTTCTAGTCGTCCTTCTAGACCAATAGGACCACGTAGAATGGCAAGTATTTTTAATGAATTAATGGTAAAAAAAATTGGTTATAAAAGTTATTTATCTCAAGGTGGAGATTTTGGAGGAGCAATATCTACTTGGCTTGGTTATGATTTTCCAAATACTTGTAAAGCAATTCATATTAATATTATGATTGTTCGTCATCCTGATGGACCTCAAACACAAGAAGAAAAAGATTGGGACGAGAAATTTGAAAAAGATCAGTTAACAGAAAACGGATATAGAATCCAACAAGCAACTAAGCCTCAAACATTAAGTTATGCCATGATGGATAGTCCTGTTGGAGTTGCCGCATGGATAATTGAAAAAATGAATAGTTGGTCAGATATAAAGAATAATGACATTGAAAGCGTATATTCAAAAGATACTTTATTAACAAATATTATGATTTATCTAGTAACTAAAACTTTTAATACAGCTTCTTGGATTTACTATGGAAGAAGAGAAGAGGGTGGGCGCTTTTTACCAAAAAATGGACATCGAATTGAAGTTCCAACTGCAGCAGCTTTGTTTCCAAAGGAATATTTAGAATGGCCACCTAAATCTTATGCTGAACGAATTTATAATATTCAGCGTTGGACTAGAATGTCAAAAGGTGGACATTTTGCGGCATTAGAGCAGCCAGATTTATTAGTCAAAGATATAGTATCGTTTACAAAGGTTTTAAGATAAAAATTGGTTTAAAATGGGAATAGTAACAACAATAGCTCCAATAGCTTTAGCAATCATGATGCTAGGTCTTGGCACGAGTCTAACTACTCAAGATTTTTTAAGAGTAATGAAAGTACCCAAAGATTTTTTTGTTGGCTTTATTTGTCAAATGATTTTACTTCCAATCGTTGCATTCATTTTGATCAAGCTATTAAATACACCTATAGAACTTGCGCTTGGAGTAATGCTTATAGCATCCGCACCTGGAGGAGTAACATCAAATATTTTGACTAAATTTGCAGATGGAGATGTTGCTCTTTCAATAACACTAACAGCAATTATTAGTTTAATAAGCATTATATCTGTTCCATTTATTATTTTACTTTCGGTAGATTTGTTAGATATCACATATGTTTCAAAAGAATTTTCTATGATTGGTATTTCTTTAAAAATGTTTTTGGTTGTTACAGTTCCAGTAATAATTGGAATGTTAATTAGATATTTTGCAAGTGATTTAATAATAAGAAATACCTTATCAATTCAAAGAATATCAATTGGTTTATTTATATTAGTCTTCGTAGCTATTTATATTGAAGAATGGGATAAAATTGTTAGCTTTATTACACAAGCAGGTTTAATTGCTTTAATACTTAATATTGTAATGATGGTTGTCAGTTTTTATATAGCAAAAATTTTTGCAAGTGGAGTTGCGCAGCAGAGATGTATTTCATTAGAATGTGGACTTCAAAATGGAACTCTAGCAGTCTTTGTAGCAACCCAACTTTTTGATAATATTGTCTATATGGTTCCAACTGCAGCTTATGCTTTAGTGATGATGATAACATCAGTAATATTTGTTTATATTATTAAAAAATTTACTTAAAAAGGTTCTGCCAACTTATTTAATGCTAACATTCCTGGATCATCTAAATCTTTCGTTTTATCTTCAAACATTCTAGCTCTACCAATTAATATTTTTTTTCCTTTAAAATCTTTTAATGCTTTTTTTGAACTAGATTTAAAAATTTCATTATAATTAGGATTTTCTTTCACTTCTTTAAGTCTTGTTAAAATTTCATTTATTGTATCAGCAATTGTTTTATCACCTAGCTTAGTTTTACCTCTCTCTAATATTGTTTTTAAAGCTGTATCAATAATTTTTATTATGTCTTCATGGCTACACGAAGTTTTACCTTTTAAATTTTTTGAAATATTCATAAAAGCGAAAGCAACTAGCGTACCAAAACTAGAACCAGATTTTTTTACAAATGATTGAGAGCAAAACATAAAGTTATGACCTAAATCATCTTTAAAATTAGATATGTTATTATTAATTTCTTCAATACCATTTAAAATTGTAACACCTAAATCACCATCACCGATTTTTCCATCAGCAGCATTAAAATCATCATATGATTGCTTAGCCTGGATAAGTAATTTTTTAAAAATACTTTCCATTATTACTTTATTAAGCATTTAACTATTTTATTTTTTCAACTTATTAAAATCTTCTAATATATTTTTTTGTATAAAAATCTCTTTTTTTATATTTTTTTTATATCTATTAAACTTATTTTGTCCTGGATAAAGTATCTCCTTTATGCCTTTTATTTTAGGTAGTTTTTTTATAGTTTTAATATTATCCTTAATTCTTTTATTAAAATTATTTCCAACAAAAAGATTTGGTTTCATTGTAATAAATAAGTGGCCAATATTTTGTGGGCCACTAAAATCATCAAATGGATCTTTAACTTTTCCCCCATGGTTTCCTCCAGTAAAAACTCCACTTAAAATATCAACCATCCATGCTAAACCTGATCCTTTAAAACCTGCAATTGGTAATTGAACACCTTCTAAAGCTTTATTAGCATCTGTCGTGGGTTTACCAAATTTATCTAGAGCAACGCCTTCTTGAATCTTATCCCCATTCCTTGCTGCAACTCTTATCTTGCCTCTATTAATCATTGACATAGAAGTATCTAGTATAAAAGGAATCTTAGATCCAGTAGGAGTCCCAAAACAAATTGGATTTGTTCCAAACAAAGCTTTTAAAGCTCCATGAGGTGCTATAGCTGGAGGTGCGTTAGTAAAAACCATAACCATTAAATTTTTTTTAACTGCTTGCTCAGCGTAATAACCTGATAGACCATAGTGACCACTGTTTTTAACAGCAACTAAGGCTATACCTGTTTTTTTAGCATTATTAATTGCAGTTTTAATAGCAATATCAGCAGCCACAAAACCAATACTATTATTTGCATCAACATGAGCAATTGATTGAGAAATTTTTTTAATCTTTATTTTAGGCTTAGGATTGATTAATTTTTTTTGTATTCGATCACAGTACATTTTTAATCTAGACATTCCATGAGATGGAGCCCCAACTAATTCAGCATTTATTAAAGCTTCCGCACAAATAGAAGCATGATTTTTACTTAGTTTATGATTAATAAAAATATTTTTGATAATAGTTTTTAACTTGGAAGAATTCATAACTTATTAAGTACTTGATTAACCTTTACCATGCCATGGAATAGTTTTATCAATTATTTTTCTTAGAGCAACATCAAATAAAAGACCAAGCATTCCCATTACAAAAATAGTTATCCAAATAACCTCATATTGAAAATATTTTTTAGCAACATTTTCAACAAATCCAATACCCGTTGTCCCAGCTAAAAATTCTGCTGCAACTAAAGTTCCCCAACACATTCCAACAGCAACTCTCACTCCAGTTAAAATTTCTGGCAATGAGTTTGGAAAAATTACATATCTTAATATCTGCCATTTTGAAGCCCCCAGTGAATGCGAAGCATGAATTTTGGATAATTGAGTTCCCGAAGCTCCAGCTCTTGCAGAAATAATCATAATTGAAAAAGAAACCATAAATAATAAAAATATTTTTCCAACATTATCAATTCCAAATACAGTAATTACCAATGGTGCCCATGCAAGTGGTGGAACTGGTCTATATAATTCAATTAAAGGATCAAAAAATCCTTTAGCAAATCTATTTAAACCCATAAATAAACCTAGGGGTACGCCAAATATTATTCCAAGTACTAATCCTAAAAATACCCTTAAAAAGGAGTCCCATATATGACCCATAGGAATAGGTATTTTGAATAGTTTGAATTCACCAGTTACTATATTTAAAACTTTACTTTTAAAGTTAGGTTTGACAGTTCCATCTTCACTATGAACGGGATATTTACCAGGAACAATAGCAGCTATCCAATCTGGAAGAATAAAACCAACTATTTTACTCACATCCATCATTTCATACCAAATCATTGGAATATTTTTAAATCCTACACTTGGCTTTAATATAAGAACAAATTTGTTTAAAGTATCAGAAGGCTTAGGTAACCATCTACCAGAACCTTGTTCAGAGCAATTAGGACCACTTGAAATTATTGTTCCAGAAGGAAATAAAAAAATATCAACCAATCTTAAACTTCCTTGCTCTTTTTTTTGAACATGATCAAATTCTATAATTGATTGTTCTATAGCATCCAGAGTTTTAGGAGGAAAAATACTTCCGTATTCGATTCTTCTTGCAATTTTAAGAACATCTTTTGCTAAAGCTGACGCAACTTCTTCTGTTTCACCTAATTCTGATCTATATTTTTTAATTTCATCTTTGATTTCTTTCATCAAACTTTTGTATTGAGAATTATGATTTCTTAATTTAAAGAAATCTTCACTAATAAGGGTTAATTCTTTTGCAGCAGCATCAAACTTTAATCCTTTTTTTGTTTCAGGAATAGTAGGAATTTCTATTGTATTTTCTACTGCAGTTCCTGATGATCCCCATCCACCCTGTGTCTTTAAAGCCTCAATTCTTTTGTTTTCTTCTTCAATACTTTTTATTGGTGGATAGTCTATTTTTTGGAAATTTTCTGTTAACAGGATAATTCTATTAGTTAATTCTTCAATCTTATCTTTTGTTTCACTCTCAAGAAGTTTTTCATTAGTCAATAATGGAATTGTTTTTTTAGTTTTTGCAATAAAAATTAAGAGCTTACCTTTATCTTGATCTTTCAAGTTAGGTGAATTTTTAATTTCATCAGCTAATTTTTTAATATTCTTATTTTCACTCTTGATAATAGAAGTACTTTTAAATTCCCTTTCTTCTATTGGAAATAAATACTTTAATGAAAGCAGTGAATCATTAACTTTTGCAACTTGGCAAAGTTCATTAGCAGATTGTGGATAAAAAGATTTTGCAAGATCCCACGAATAATAAAGCCATGTTAGTAATAAAAAACTAGTTCCAACAATAATCCAGTGAGTTCCTCCTTTAGCTCTTTCAGGATTTCCAAAAACAGCATCTAGTTTTTCATTTTTAGCTAATTTTCTCCCATACAGAATAGAACCCACAACAGCAAAAATAATTAAAAATGTTATAGTTCCAGTGAGCATATTAAATATC
>Ga0315339_1002293_pt1 | contig 14776 bp, 13 predicted proteins | sample ASW17metaG_FD_204514 | JGI IMG/M metagenome (GOLD analysis project Ga0315339, IMG submission 204514) | Ammonia-oxidizing marine archaeal communities from Pacific Ocean, United States - ASW #17 | ecosystem: Environmental > Aquatic > Marine > Oceanic | place: USA: California | collected 2016-12-05
TGTCAACGCCTGAGATTTAGTAAAGACAAAGGCGAACAAAAACTCATTCCAGGAAAGCAGAAAAGCGAACGTGCCCACCGCGACGATGGCCGGCGCCGCTAGCGGGAAAATAATCATATAGAGCAGTTCTAGCCGATTGCATCCGTCGATCAACGCCGCCTGTTCAAGATCGACCGGGATCGCGCGGAAATAACCGTTGAGCAACCAGGTACAGAACGGAATGGCGAAACCCGTATAGATCAGCACCATGCCCACATGTGTATCGAGCAACCCCATCGCACGGATCACCTGAAAAAGCGGGATCAGAATCGACGAGCCCGGCAACATCTGCGACATCACCACTACCATCAACAGGAAGGTCGCGCCCTTAAAGCGAAAACGCGCGAAGGCATAGGCGGCGCAAATGCTAAAGATCAGTGCGATCAGCGCTGTCGAAAAGGAGATCACCACGCTATTTATGAAATATTTCGCGAAGGGACCCGTATCCCACATGTCGACATAGGCGTCGAAGGTGATCGAACGCGGAAAAATCAACGGCGGTGTCTGCGTCATCTCGGAAAGTGGCCTGACCGAAGTCGTTACCACCCAGATCAACGGTAACACCAGCGCGAATACGAATGTGCCGCCCAAGCCATAGGCCAACCAAGTGCGGATCTTGGCCTGCGTCTTAACTCGCATCGGCTTTTTTCCTCTGCTCGCGGAAGAGTACGCGGATAAAGAGCATGCTCATCGACAACAGAAAGAGCAGCAGGATCAGTGCCGCCGCCGCACCCTTGCCCAGGCGCAAATGCTCGAAGGCAATGCGGTAGACCGTGATCGGCACCACCTGCGTCGCCTTGGCCGGGCCGCCTTCGGTCATAATGAAAATCAGCGCGAAGTCGTTGACCATCCAGATCGTGGCGAAGAGGAAAACCACCCCGATCACGTGTTTGAGCTGCGGCAAGGTCACGTGGAAAAAACGCTCGAAGATATTGGCCCCGTCGACATGCGCCGCCTCGTATAGCTCAGTGGAGACCCCTTGCAAACCCGCCAAGAGCATGATGGTGATATAAGGCATAAAGCGCCAGACATTGGCGACGACTACCGCGCCGACCGCGGTATCCGGCTGAGCCAGCCACGGGATATTGGCGTCGATAATGCCCAGACTCAATAGCACGTAGTTGATCAGGCCGAAAGTGTCGTGGAAAAGCCAGCGCCACATATAACCGGTGACCACCGGGGCGATGGCCCAGGGCACCAGCAGGAAGCCAGTGAAAACCGGGCGGTATTTCTTAATCTCATTAAAGATCAACGCCATGCCCAGACCCAACACAAAAGCCACCGGCAGCGAATACACCGTAAAACGCACCGAACTCCAGATGCTATTAACGAAAGTGCGGCTGCCCAAGAGCTTGGCGTAGTTCGTCATACCGATAAATTCGTCACCGGCCCCACGAAAGAGCTTTACCTTATAAACGCTCATTATCAGGTTACTAACGACCGGGTAGAGAATGATCACCGCCAGGACCAGCATCGCCGGCAACAAAAAATAATACGGCGTCATGTTTCTGCGCATATTATTCGTACTAGTAGTCAAGTAAAACCTCGTTTACTTCCTCGGCGGCAAAGTCCAGCGCCTCCTTAGGGCTCATCGTGCCGGTCAGCGCCATATTGACCGCGTCGGCGATATAGCGCTGGACTTGGGTCACGGCGGGATGTCCGGGCCAGCCCACCCCGTTGGCGCCGGCCTCGGCCAACTGATCCAAATTGATATAATCGGATTGCACGCCTTCGGCATAGGCTGCCTTCTGCGTTGGGATCCCGCCCATAGTTGGATTGGGGTTGCGCCAAACCTCGTGGTCCAGATCCAATGCCTTAATCACCTCCCAAGCTTCATTGGGCACCTTGCTATAGCCGGTGATCGACACCATAATCACATCGAGCAATGTCCGTGACTCGTGCGGGCCGATGTGCTCGGCCGGCCGCGGCACCTGCGCCAACGCCAAATTCTTCAGATCGAATTCGTAATTGCCGTGCACGACATCCTGCCACCACGGCCCTTCAATAGATAGCGCCGCGCGACCCGTGGCCCAATGCGCTGCATTCTCATCGAAAGCATAGGCCGCACTGCCCGGAGGCATATACCCCTGGTTCTTCATCGCCATCAAAAACTCCAACGCCGCCAATCCGGCTGGACCATTAAACGCCGCCTTGGTCCAATCCTCGTTAAAGACCCGCCCACCGGCCTTGTACAAAAGCGGCAAGAAGCGATAGGCCGTATCCAGATTAACCCCACCCGGCATAGTAAAAAGATCGACGCCCGAGCCGGCAAACTCCGGCCCCAATGCCAGCATCTCTTCCCAGGTCTGAGGCGTGTCGAGCCCCTTCTGGGCCATAATATCGGTATTGACCGCCAGCACGAAGGGCAGCATCGTCACCGGCAGGCCATAGTGCTTGCCTTCGTATTCGACCAGTTCCCAGACATTGTCGAGCACGCGCTCTTTGACATGGGGGAAATCGGGAAAATTATCCAACGGATACAGACCGCCCAACTCGCCGAATTCCACCGAGTATTTGTGGTGCACCCGCACCACATCCGGCCCATCGCCGACGATCGTCGTGCTGATTAAGCTCTCGCGCTGCGTCCCCCAGTCGCGAAACTCCAACTCGATCTGGATATCCGAGCGACTGGCGTTAAACTCCTCAACGGCTTGCTGCACCCAATCGCGCAAACCCGGCACCCCACCAAATTCCCACAGCACGACCGTAGTCGGCTCACTGGGACGGGACCCACCCTCCCCGCCGCAACCAGCCAGGATTATAAGCAATGGAACTATTGTTTTTTTCAATGACATAATAGGGGTATATATAAAGGACAGAAGGCACTGACTGCAAGGATTATAAATAGTAGAATTAGTACTTTTCCAACAACATAACTAAGGGACGAGGGGACGAACAACAAGGATTATTACGCATCCTTCCCAAGGAAAAACGCGCACTTAATACTCCAACAAAATCTCATCAACCTCTGCCGCCTCCTGGGGCTCAAGCGCCCCACTCATCGCCATATTCAACGCATCCGCCATCGAGCGCTGAATCTGAGTAATCGCCGGGTGCGCCGGCCAAGCCAAGCCATTCTGCCCCGCCGGCCCCGGCAGCTTGACTAGGCGCATCTCCTCCAGAGGAAAGTCGTACATATTGCCCAATACCGTCTGCCACCACGGTCCTTCGATCGTCAGCGCGGCCTTCTCCGTACACCACATCGCCTAATTCTCATCGTCAGCATAGGGCGCACACGCCGGCGGCATAAAACCCTGGTCTTTCATCGACACCAGATATTCCAATGTCGCCAAACCCGCCGGCCCGTTAAACGCCGCCTTGGTCCAATCTTCGTTGAAAATCCGCCCACCAGCTTTGTAAAACATCGGCAAAAAACGATAGCCCGCATCCTGATTAGCCCCGGCCGGTATGGTAATAGCATGGTCCCCGCTCTCTTTGAGCACCGGCCCCATCGCCATCATGTCTTCCCAGGTCAGCGGAATATCCAGCCCATGCCGATCGAGCAAATCCTGATTCACCGCCAGCACATAGGGCAGCACCATGGTCGACAGTCCATAAAGCCTTTCGTCATACGAAACATAGTCCCACAAATTATCCAATACCCGCTCTTTGACCGAGGGAAAATCCACAAAATTATCCAGCGCATACAAACCGCCCAAGTCGACAAATTCCACCGAGTACATATGGTGCACACGAATAATATCTGGCCCCGCCCCGGCGATCGTCGAGGTAATCAAACTCTCCCGCTGCGACGCCCAAACATTCATATAGAGACCTGCACCGGTTCGCTAGGCACGCGCTCACCACTGGACTGACTGCCGACAGACAACAACAAGCACAACGCGCCTATAACCTTTATATATCGCATGCCGGATATAGGAGCCAAAGCACCTCCACCCCACAACAACTCATTCCACTTGCTGGACACACCCCTCCCAATTCCTTACTAATGTGGTCCAGCAGTTAAACTCGCCAGCTAGCAAGGGCTGGTTGGAGGCATGCCTCCGCAGCGGTTTGTTGTCCAGATCTTGCTGGATTGTAAAATCGGATTAGACAGCCCCTCGGAGCCAACCGGGGATGATCGGCGAGCTCCCGCAGGGCGCGGTATGAGCAAAGGGACATACCTCCAACCAGACCATCAACCACGAGACTCCCATGCAAAACATCCTCATCACCGGCGCCACCGGCCTAATCGGCACCGCCACAATCGCGCATCTAAAAAATCGCTACAACCTAAGTGCCCTAAACCGCCGCCCCCTCACCACCATCCCTTGCCACCGCGCCGACATCACCGATCTCAAAGCAATTGAGCCCGCCTTCAAAAACATCGACACCGTGATCCACCTAGCCGCGCACATTGGCAACGACCACCGAGCCATCCAACACGCCAATATCCAGGGCACGACAAATATCTTCGAAGCCTCCCTCAACGCCGGCGTGCACCGCATTATTTTCGCCAGCAGCGGCTCGGTCGTCGGCGGCTATGGCCAACACGCCCCCTACAAAGAGCTGCTCGCCGGCGACTACAGCGCCATCGGCGAGACCTGGCCGATGCTCACCCACGAGTCCCCTTTGCGCCCCACGGGCCTCTACGCGGCCAGCAAAGTTTGGGGCGAAGAGCTGGCCCGTGCCTTCGCTGATGCCGGCCACAGTTCAGTGTTCTGCCTGCGTTTCGGCCGCGTAAATCCCGAAAACCGCCCTACGCAAGCACGCGAATACGCCGTCTGGTGCAGCCACCGCGACGCCGTGCAGTCGATCGAAAAATGCATCGAGGCTCCACTCGAATTGCCCTTCGACACCTTCTTTATCAACTCCGACAATAAATACGGCTACCGCGATCTCGGACACGCCCGCCAGATAGTTTATTTTGTGCCCGAAGACCGCGCCGAAGATTATCGCTGAACGACATAGCGCTTGTGTTTATCGTTATAGTGCAAACTAATCATCAGGGAGCCCCGAACATGTTCAAAGCACTGTGCACCACCCTACTGCTACTCCCCCTCGGCCTCTACGCCGATATGGATCTCAACGTCCCCTTCTTAGAAGAAACACCCAAAATTGACGGCGACCTTTCTGAATGGAAGGACCTCGCGCACAACGACGGCCTCTGGGATATGCGCCGCATCGCCGAGAGTTCCTTCTATACGCTCGACCGCGGCGCCCGCAATCGCCTTACCGACCACGGCGACGAGCCGCACCTCTCCGAAGACTTGAGCGCCCGCTACTATATCGCCTGGGACGACAAAAACCTCTACTTCGGCGCCGAGGTCCACGACAATGTCAACGACCTCGAAGACCCGGTGTCGGTCGAAGATTTCGACGGACATGTGTTGTATGACAGCCGCTGGTATTTCAAAGACGCTATCTGCTGGTTTATGGAAGGTCCGCGCGACGCCGCCAACGAGCAATTCGGCCAAGGCGACAACGCCTTCTGCTTCACGGCCAGTCCCAAGCACACACCGAAAAACGCCTGGTGGCGCCACGGCGCGCCTAAAGAGAATTATATCGAAGAGCCGATCCCGGCATCATCCGTCGACTACACCGTAAAGATGAACCCCTGGGGCGAGAGTAAAGGCGACTTCATCCTAGAAGCCCGTGTCGACTTAGCCTCGACCTTCGGCCAAAGCGATCCCCGCTGGCAAGCCCCCCAGGTTGGCGACGAATACAGCATGGAGATCGTGCACACCGACCCCGACGGCGGCACCTACGGCGGCCACTTTATGATCTACGGCAATGGCGACGACGATATCACTTGGGGCCGGATGGTTTTGGTCGGACCGCGCGAGGCGATCGGGCGACTAACGGAATAATCAGGCATTCTATTGCAGGTTTTCGCCCATCGAGGCCATTTCGCCGAATACCCCGAAAACACCGTGGGCGCCTTTCGCGCCGCCGCCAGACTAGGCGCCCACGGCATCGAACTCGATGTTCATCTGACCCACGACGGGCATCCCGTCGTGCTGCACGATGCCCATGTCGACCGCACCACGGACAGCGTGGGCTCCGTCGCCGAGTTGACCTTAAAAGAATTGCAACAACTCGACACCGGTTCCGGTGAATGCGTGCCCACCCTGGGCGAGATATTCCAAGCCCTCGGCGAATCGCTGCGCATAAATGTCCATCTCAAGGCCATAGACGATAATAGACTAGTTCCCGCCGTCGTCACCGAAATCACCCAACACGCCATGCTCAACCACGCCTATCTCGCAACCAACGAGCCCACCTGGCAACAAGCACGCAGTCGAGAACCAAAGCTCAGCGGTTGCCACCTTGGTCCCCATCCGCGCAATACGCCGGCATTCCTCGAAAAAACCCACACCCTCGATTGCAGCATAATACAATTGGACTGGCGAATCATCGACGCGCTTTTTGTCGATATGGCCCACGATCTCGGCATCGAAGTGCACGCCATGCACCTCGTAGCCAACTACGACGAACACGCTTTTGACTCAATCCCCCCGACCGGCGTCGATGCCGTGCTCACCGACTACCCCAAACGCTGGCTCGCCGGACAAGGTTAATCCGATACGGCGGCTGGACCAACATCAACACCACCCACTCGAGGCTCATCAGCGCCGCCCTCGACGCGCACCCCGGCCAGCACATCCTCGTCACCTTCGGTGCCTAGCACAAACAGTGGTTGCTCGACAAACTGCTATAGCGGAGCGATATTGAATTTCTCGCCCTGTATCCCTTCTTTGAGTAGGAGCCCTAACAATGGCAAATTTTGACGAAATCGGCTGGCAGGCCGAAAGCAAAACCGGCGTCGTCGCCGCAGGAGGCGCCGGTGCCGTCGCAGCGGGCATCAGCATTCTGGACCAGGGCGGCAACGCCGCCGACGCGGCCGTCGCGACCATCCTCGCCCTCAATGTCACCGACCACGGCGCCTGCTCGATCGGCGGCGAAGTCCCGGTCCTGCTGTGGGACGGCAACCAGGTCAAATCCCTGTCGGGCATGGGCCGCGCGCCGCGCTCGCAGACGGCTATCGACTGGTATATGCAACACGGCATCCCCGACAAAGACATCAAGATGGCCCCGGTGCCCTCCGTCGTGGATCTCTGCATCACCCTCTTACAGCGCTATGGCACCCTAAGCTTCTCGACGATCATCGCCCCAACCCTAAACCTGCTCGACAAAGGCCTGGAGGCCTGGCACCCGAACTTGGCTACAACGCTACGGCGCGTGCTCGACGAAGAACAACGCAGCAGCGGCAGCCGCGAAGAAAAACTGCAATCGGCCTGTGACCGCTTCTACGGCCGCCACCCCGAGCGCAACGATATCGCCGAAGAGCTGGAAGCCTTCTATATCGAACAAGGCGGTTTTTTGCGCCGCGAAGATCTCGCCGCCCACCAGACGCTGATCGAAGACCCGGTGTCGGTCAATTATAAAGGTTACGAAGTCTATAAGTGCGGTACCTGGACGCAAGGCCCCTATCTCTGCCAAGCCCTGCGCCTGCTCGAAAATATTGACCTCAAGGGCATGGGCATATTTTCCCCAGACTATGTGCATGCCGCCATTGAGGCGATAAAATTAGCCGCCGCCGACCGCGACGCGCACTACGGCGACCCGCTATTTGTCGACGTACCCATAGACGCCCTGCTCTCCGACGCCTATACACAACTGCGCCAACCGCTCATCGATATGGCACAAGCCTCATTAGAAGCCCGTCCCGGCGACCCCATCGCGATGCAAGCCATAAAAGAAGACGGCGTCTTCCGGCCCGGTATCGGCGGCACGACCACCTGCGTCATCGCCGACCGCAACGGCATGATCGTTTCGGCCACGCCCAGCGCCAATGTCTACCACCCCGGCGGCAGTGGCACCACCGGCGTCTCCTACGGCAATCGTCTGCGCAGCCTCAACACCACTCCCGGCCACCCCAATTGCATCGCCGCCGGCAAACGCCCGCGCATCACCCTAACGCCAACCATGGTGCTCAAAGACGGCCAGCCCGTGCTCGCCATCAGCGTCGCCGGCGGCGACCTGCAGGACCAGACGGCGCTATGCCTGCTACTCGACCATATCGAATTCGGCATGGCCCCCGCCGAGGCCGTCATTGCCCCGCGCTTCGCCACCCAACACCACCAAGACTCCTTCGACCCACACCCCGACCGCCAGCAGACCTTCAAGGAAGTCGGCTCGCTGACCATCAGCGAAGCAGTCGAGCAAGACGTGTGCAAGCAACTCGCACAACGCGGCCACAAAGTCGAAGCCAAGACCGGCCCCATCGGCACGCCCGTTATGTTGCTCGCCGACCAGGGGACCTACTACGCCGCCGGTGACCCGGCCGCCGGTCGCCACGCCGCCGGGCTTGCAGACTAAATTAGAGGGGTATGCCGGATATCCGCCGTTCGAACACCAACTAAACGCTCTTTGTCGACGAGTTGGGCGTGAACCCGACCCGCACCAACCAAGAATACCGGCTCGATTTCGCGCCGCGAATGGCCGGTGGTGGAGATTCCCTTCGAGGCCTTCAGTATACTCGACACCTACTGCAATACCGGATTACAGGACCAAGTCAACCTCATCGACTCGATCGGTATCTAAGGCAATCTGGCCGGAAGTTTTTTCCTCGATGACGTGCGATTGTTGGCCGATACCCCGCAGATAACCGCTATTGAAGTTCATTCTTGGGGGCAGAATTAAAATGGGTTACGCGAGTGAACTTGCTACTGATTTAGGAGAGCGGATTTCACTTCTACTGTTGTTTTCTCTCGACATTTACAACATCATCGGGTACAATTGCCCCAACACGCCCATGCCCTGCCCGCATATCTTGCCGCATCCTACCCCCCGATACGACAATACCAGCGCCTAATTCCCACTAGGAAATAGCCTTTTTTCAACAAAAGAAAAAAATCTAAGAGTGAGTGTAATAAATCACCGCTGCCTGCCACTAACCAAGAAACAAACAACGGGAAACGAAGCATTGTGAGCAGTGACTTTTATAAAACCTCTATTTTACCTTATGCCGGGATCATCATCAAGATCTGCAGGGCGTATACCAATACACGATAGGACTTCGAAGACTATTACCAGGAAGTGTGCCTGCAGATTTGGCGCGGCAGGGATAGTTTTCGCGGGCAATCCGAATGGTCGACCTGGATCTACAAATTGTCCTTGAACGTATGCCTGACCTTGATGAAAAAGAAAAAAAACGCCCACCAACGTTTCGCCTTGGATTACCTACCGGCCCAAGCCAGCGAAGACAGCCGCGCATTCGCCCACGCGCCAATCGACAAGCTCTACGCCGCCATCCGGCAGCTATCCGAAGTCGACAGGGGCGTGATCCTACTCTACTTGGAAGAAAAGTCATACCAGGAAATCGCCGAAATTACCGGTACTAATGCCAACAATATTGGCGTGCGCATCACACGCATCAAAGACCGCTTGAGGAAACTGTATTAGAATGGAAAAGACAATTGAAGCGATTTGGCAAGAGGGTTTTCTAGACGACAAGGCGCTATTGGCTCCCAAGCTAAACGACCTCTACAATCAAAAATCGAGCAATCTCGTCGACAAGAGGACCCGCATGTTTAAAATAAACCTGCGGGTCCTCGCGGCCTTCGCGATCGTGGCGCTCATCGCCTGCGTCGCGGTCGGGCTGCCCTATGTCGGCGCGACCTAGTTCACGCTATTCGCCCTGCTGGTCGTGGTCGGCAAGCGGGATTTGCGCAGTCTAGAAGCCATCGATAAGAGCGCCAGCAGCTACGAGTATATCAAGGCGTTCGACAACTGGCTGAAAGGCAATATCGCCCGCTTTTCGATGATATACCGTTTTTTCTATCCCGTGCTTTTTGTCGGCATCGTATTGGGCCTGTGGTTTTCGCACCACGGCAAAAAAATGCTGAAGAAGGTGATCGAAATCCGCCCCGAGATCTATCTGGTAGACGGCGTGCCCGTCTACTGGGCATTGGCAGCCGTCGCCTGCACAGGCATTATCGCCCTCACAGCGCCAGTGCTCTACCGCTTCGATATGAAGCTGGTCTATGGCAATGTAATGAAAAAACTCGACGAAATACTGACCGACATGGAAGAGTTGAGAAATTAGGGGCTATCGCAAAATGTCGCCGAGCGAATTTGCCGCCAGGCCGCCATATTCTTAACCTTTCCTCACCTTTATTACCCAATGGAGTTTATGCATGAACTATAGCAGCGGCTCACCCATTTTGCGCACCTGTTCTCCGTGAATATTCTCTTTATCCTCACCGATCAGTTCCGCCACGATTGCTTGGGCGCCCTCGCGCACCCCGTGGTGCAGACACCGCACCTTGACGGCCTAGCCGCGCAGGGCACGCTTTTTTCCCGAACCTATTGCCCCACAATGGCCTGCGGCCCGGCGCGCGCGTCGCTTTTCACCGGCTACTACGCCGACTCGCACGGTATGCAGGGCAACCAAACCACCCTCATACCGCCCGACCTGCCCGTGCTGCCCGAATACCTGGCACAGAACAACTACGACACCGCCGTTGTCGGCAAACTCCACCTCAAACCGATGCACCGCGACTTCGGCTTCCGCTATATGCGCCGCCACGACGCACCCTATACCAATTATTCGTCGGAGGAGGCCGAGGACTCGGCCTATCTGCGATATTTGCGGGAAACCGCCTACGCCGAGAAACCCTCAGAAGCCGTGCTCCTCTTCACAGAAGACGAGGCCAGCCAGCACACCGACGAGTTGCGCTTTATGCTGGGCAGCAACTTCGTCGACGAGGAACACCACGAGGCCTCTTGGGCGGTGCGCGAGTCGATCCATTACCTGCGCCATGAACGCCAAAAAAACCGGCCCTTCTTCCTCAATTGCTCCTTCTTCGGCCCCCACCAACCTTTCTTGTGCCCGGAGCCCTGGGACCAACTCTACCCACCCGACGAGATCCCGCTGCCGCCTGACTTCTACCACGGAGTGGAGGACAAACCGATCTTTGGCAACTCGGCGCATATGGCCTGGCGCCAGCGCCGCGATGAATGGGGTTGGGACGAGGCCACCTATCGCAAGATCCTCTCGGCCTACTACGGCTACGTCGCGATGATCGACCACGGCGTCGGCCAGTTATTACAAACCTTGCAGGAAGAAGGCCTGGCCGACGACACGCTGGTCATTTTTTCGGCCGACCACGGCGAATTCGGCGGTCAATACCGCTCGTTTTACAAGGGCCTGCCCTACGAAGGCTCGACGCACGTGCCCTTAATCATACGCGACCCGCGAGTAGCACAACAACCCAAAACCTGCGCCCTCAACGTCAGCAATATTGACCTCTTTGCCACCTGCTTAACGGCAGCCGGCGCGACCGTACCGGCAGATGCCGAGTCGCGCGACCTCGCTCCCTTATGGTCGGGACAGAATGAAACGTGGGACAACCGCACTTTGTGGAAGAAGGGCGAGCAGTCCTTTGTAGTGCGCGACGACGGCAAGCTGTTGCGCGAAGGCAGCGGCGCCCAAGCCGTATACGAGTTTTACGATCTGCAGAACGATCCCTGGGAAGAAAAAAACCAGCTCGACCAGCCGCGTTTTGCACCGAATATCGCCACGCTAAAACAGGAGCTCGATACCTGGCACGCAGATCAGGATGACAAAACCGGGCGGCATTAGCATGGACTGGATAGAACTATTCGCCGATTGCCCCGGTCTGCACGGCTGTATAACCGCTGTATTGCAAGGAGGTATGGGGGCTGTCTTTCGCCAAGGCGTATTAGGTGGTGTCTTCGTGTGCAGACGTAAAGAGCAGGGCGATCTGGGTGATGCTGGACCAAATCGAACAGCATCACCAAGTGACGATGACCGTCAGCCAGAGAAAACACTTTTATTTTTAAATTTGCCAGCGCGTCGTCATCAGACAGGGCTTTTCTTCGGGCGCTTGCCGCTGATAATACGCACTCAGCAGAGTGCCATCGACGCACTCCACCGTCGCCGGATAGCCCAGATCGTGATTGGGTCCATCGGTGCGCAACACAACTTCGTCTTGTAGTCCCACGTATTGCCGCCATCTTTGGAGATACAGGCGCGCCGTCCGTAGGGCGCATGTCTATACCCATACGTTACAACGATACGGTCATCTTTTAACCTCAGAAGCTCCGGCGGTTTCCCGAGTATCTCCGTCTCGCTCGGCTCGCTCCAGCTATGCCCCCCGTCCAACGACTCAAACTGCCATAGCCGCCCCGTCTCACGCCCTTCCATATAGGGCTGCCCCTCGTGGCGAGCCATACCGGGCAGGTTTCCGTCGGCCACCTCTACCACGTGGGGTTCGTCAATCGCGCAAATACACCCTTCACCTATATGGATCTCGGCCGTATGTTATCCCGATGTATGGGAATTATAAAGGGCTTTGGGGGAGATCGGATCAAGTCGTCTGGGGTCTTATCGCCCTAAACTTCCGCGTCCATCATATCCGTCACCACGTGGTAACGCGGATCGTCGATCGAAGTCTCAATAATCGCGTCTGAACCCGGATTCGCCTTCAACAACAGCGTCTTGCACTCCGGGCTCAGGTGCTTCAGCGTAATCGACTTGCCAGCATCGGCATATTTGTCAACCCAGTTCGTCAACGCTTCAATACCCTAGTGATCACTGACCTTTGACTCGACAAAGTCGATCTCGATCTTATCCGGATCGTTCCTCACGTCGAACTTCGAATTGAAGGTGTGCACCGCCCCGAAAAACAGCGGCCCCAAAACTCGTCGACCTTGGTGCTGTCGTCTTGGAAGCGTTTGCGGGCGCGAATCATCGTCGCGTTTTTCCAGGCGAATGTGCCTACCAACCCATAAACATCACCCCGACCAGCGAGGCCAGCCGGATCTGTTCGATCAAAGGCGCGCCGAATAATACCGAAGCCAGCAAACCCATCGCCGCGACGATGCCCGACAGACGCCCGCGCCCGCCCGATTTCACATTAATAATCGATTGCCCAATCATCGCGCAGCCGCCCATACCACCGAACGAGCCATTGGTAAAATTCGCGACCGCCTGCGCAACACTCTCCTTGTTGCCGCTGCCGCGCGTATCGGTCAAGTCGTCGACCAGATTCAAGGTCATTAGCGATTCGATCAGGCCAATCGCCGCCAACAGGAATGCGGTCGAAATAGTCAGCCCCCTGTGGCCCGTCACCGTATCCAGCAAACCGAAGATCTGCATCTGAAACACCGGCAGCGAACCCTTTAGCCCCCACCGCCACCGTCTCGCATAAAAGACCCTACCGTATTGACGTCCATCCCGCCGAAGATCGTGATACAAGCGACGATTATAATGGCATCAGTTCCATATCACCACCGGGCAACCATTGAATTTGGCCATTGACCTGTTCTTTGAAAAGTTCGAGCTGCGACAGGAAGATCACGATGGCCAGACCATTCACAAAGCCCATCATGACCGGATAAGGAATCAAGCGGACAAATTTACCCAGCCACAAAAAACCCGCGACGATTTGAATTGCGCCGACATAAAACAGCGTGATAAACAGCCATTGCAAACCGAGGTTTTCAATCGGCACCGCCAACGCCAACGCCATACCCACCGCATTGCCCTGCTGGATCATGTGCACCATAACCACGGCCATCGCGCCGGTGGCCCCGGAGATCATACCTGGCCGGCCGCGGATCAGCGCAGTGATCAACTCCATCATAAAGGCGCCGTACAAACCGACGAGCGGATCTATTCCCGCCACGAAGGAGAAAGCGGCCGCCTCCGGTATCAGCGCTAGGGCGACGGTCAAACCCGACAGGATGTCGTTTTTAGGATTGAGCGTGAAATTGTTGATGATCTTCGTCATGTAAAAAGGGCCTCAAGAACTTGATAAGGTGAATCGATAGAAATCCACGCGATAACGCATGCGCTCTGAACAGAGAGCACGGTAAGCAACCGCGCAGACGATATCGCGTCGTTATTGAATTCGGGTACTGCTGTAGCACAGATGGGAAATTCGCTGAACGACCGCGTAACAATCGGCGGTTGGGCGGGGAATCACAGGCAGTGCAAACTACATATTCGACCCTTGGCCGAGATATGCGGCGCTGCCTGGATCAAGTGCACTATGGGAAATAATGCACCGAATAAACCAGTCGCTGATAGTACTTCTTAGGCAAAAACTACGTCGTCGAATAACAATTTAGCGATACAAAATCCAAAGAAGTCAAGATAGACCTTAATTGAGAATATGTAACGATTTAAGGACCTAATACATTAGCAAAAATTGGAGATGACAATCTTGTTAACAAGCTTCTGCGCGCTTAAGTGGAGCACCTGTTTGTTTGTTGTTAAAAAACCGTGATTCCTGCCTTATTGTGTTTCTGGAACAGCCATGCGCAGGCCAGAGGCCATCGCCCGTATAACCAGCTATTTGCCATCAGGCGATCCGAGCTTGACCACCCATTCACCACGAGGTATCTTCTCCATTTTCAACTACTAAGGTACATTCGTGGAAGCCAAACCCAACGCGCAAAGCGACACCGCCAGCGGCCTCACCCTGCTCTCCCTGAGCCTAGGCCTAATCCAGGTCTTGGTAGTCTGCCTAGGTGCCCCCTATGCCATCTGGGTCTTAGGCTCCTCGGAGATCACCTGGTCCTTCTTCCCGATCGCCGTCGGCTTCTCCTTCTGCTGTCTGATCCTGCTCAATATCCTGCTCAAAACTATCAATCCCGGTTGGGCCATTCGCCCCGCCGAGATGATCACCGTCGTCGTCATGGGCCTGGTCACCACCGGCATTCCCATTTTCATGATGGGTTTCGTGATGTCGATCCCGACCAC
>Ga0315339_1002294_pt1 | contig 14775 bp, 13 predicted proteins | sample ASW17metaG_FD_204514 | JGI IMG/M metagenome (GOLD analysis project Ga0315339, IMG submission 204514) | Ammonia-oxidizing marine archaeal communities from Pacific Ocean, United States - ASW #17 | ecosystem: Environmental > Aquatic > Marine > Oceanic | place: USA: California | collected 2016-12-05
TCGCCGCTGTGATTTCTTCAGCTGAACGCACTGGCACCACAGCCTCTATACGATCGGTGAACAGCCCGTAATGCTTACCCATCATCTCTGCTCCTCAGCTTAGGATGAACAAAAACTCTCTCTTAAACCAGATCTATATCTGTCCCATAGGCGCTGACGGCGTACAATCGATATTAGCGCTGGATGAGACGGCATGTTCTGATGGGAAACATGATTAATCCGAACACCAACAAGCAGGGTCCTATCCGAGTTACTGAGGACGACAGTCATTTCTTAGTCGAAATCCACCCGGATGACAGAGATAGGGCGAAAATAATCCCCGGGCGCCGGTGGGACGGCAGCCGTGTCGTCTGGGTCTACGATAAGACCCCCGAAATCTACAACGCCTTAGTTGCTGAATTCAAACGTGACGCAGATACGCTTGAAATTGGGCGGCCGACATCCAAGCCTCCGCCAAGCGTTAGGCAGGCAGACCCGTATGAAGAGGAAGAAGAATTTGGTGCAGAAATACCAGAAGAAGAATTCGATAGGTCCGCTCTAGAAAACATAGGAGAAGGGCAGACCCAATTGCAGGGTGAGTTCGTGGAACTTCGCAACGCCCTAGAGGGGTTCAGCGAGTCGTTTGCAACCCAAGAGCGCATTTTAGAGGATATCAGCGCATCGCAAAAGGAACTGGGCGAGAAGATTCAGCACTCCTCCAAGTCGGCTGCGCCGACAGAAGCTCCGAAAGTTGCTGAGAAACTACCCGACGCTCTTGATCTTAAAAACACCGCGCACGTCAATCTTCTAGAACATGCGTTAAAGCAGGCTGCCTATAATACCTCCGAACGTTCTCCTCGATTTAAAGTATTGATCGAAGAACAATTTCCACTGCGAGATCCATTGGACTTCGTCAGTACCACTCACGAACGCCTGAAAGTGGAGTTAGAAAAGCTTGTCGATAATGATAATTCTAGTGATGCTTCTTTTTACGAACTTGTCTATACGATCAAGAATCAGAATTTGATTCATTCCAGTCGAGATACCCCAATTAAGGTAATTCCTATTCTCTTTAACCTAAATGAAATCCGAAACAGATTGATGCATCCGCGTATTAAGGTAGATCTAAATGAAAAGAGGAGTCGCTCCATAATCTATCTGATGAACGTCGGACTGATTTGGCCGCGGATCACGATTGATCAGGGTGTTGATGAGTGAATCGATCAAAAACCTGACTTGGGAGTGTTACAGGCTTCCAGGGGTTTCGAAGCCTGGCGAGTGGAGTAGGCTGATCGAGCGGCAACTGAATGCGGAAGGTTGTCCATACTCATATGATGTGACCGATTATGCGTTACGAATATGGCGTATAGACTCTTCGGTAACGGAGATTGCTGGCTCACCATACTCTTGCCGCAATGCCTTCCGAATCGAGAGAGTAGCGTTTGGTGGAAGCAGTGACGATACGCTTATCGGTATTTCGATCGCTCGGGTTTTCTTCGAAGAAGGTATCAGCAGTCCAATTTTAAGCAGCACGGATAAATTGTTCCAGAAGGGAAAATACCCCCCAGTACTTCGTCATCAACCGATGCTGGAAGGAATAAGTGACCTAGTAATGTATCTGGCATGCTCCCCAGAACTATCTGAACTCGAGATACACAAGGACTTTGACGCGATTGACCTGAGTAGTGATGTCATTTATCAGACTTCCGATGGTAAAAAAAATTTGTTGTCACTGACCCGAGGCGATGGCCTGTCGAAGAATCTGCTGAATCTGGTTAGAAATAACGTCGCCTTGCAGCCGGTTACTATTCGGTTGGGCTTGTGGGCCAAGGTATCCAAGAGAAGCGACGCGTCAACTCATATTGCGGAGCGTGTTGTTAGGGTGCTGCGGGAATGGGGTTGCGCTGCGTCGTGGAAAGAGCTTGCCAGTTCCGAGGCTGTCGAGGAATTCATTGCGGACGCAAATCAATTCAATCTCGTACTTGTTCCACTCGAGGGCAAAATAGGAGACCGCCCGCCGGAAAATGCACTTGGATGGATCAGATATCTTGATTCAGAAAACGTGGCGTTTCAGCTGTGTTCGACGTCCTCAAATCCTATTTATTCGCAACACGGCCTTGCGATGATGATTCTGCAAAAAGCTGGCGGCGTGCATTTCTCTACGCGGCCAGCAACCGGAGAGTCTTTTGGAAATACATGGTTTGTCGGCCTCGACCTCGGACGAGGCGGACAACGGGCGGGTCGAATCGCTGCAATCACGCTGACGGATTCGAATGGCTCCCTTAAGGCTTATTGGCGCGCGTTAAAAGACAAGACGGAAAGCTTGCCCCTCGACGTGTTATCTCACGGACTGAGGTGGATCGTCGATCAGGCAGATGAACTAGATCCAAGTCGCCACCTAGTGTTGATAAGGGACGGTCGTTGCCCGATAGATGAGAACGTCGATCACTATAAGACGGCAATGGGCCAGCGCTCATTCACTTTTGTTGAGTATGTGAAGGGGGGTAATCCACTTATTCACATAAGTCTCAAAGAGCCTAATCCGGGGACAATTCTCATTCCCGAGTTATCTCCGTTTGTGGCGATGTATGCTTGCTTGGACCCGCATCCCGGAATGCTGAGCAGGCCCATCAAGTTTAGGATTCGTCTAAACCCTGATCAGTTTTCAAAACGGGAAGTTGGTGAAATGCTTACGTCCTTGTGTCACTCCGCGACACTATCGTATCAGCCCTCTCGCATTCCGGCGCCCCTGCAGTGGTCAAATGGCCTAGCTAAGCTTTCATTTACGGATCTTCAATTTTCGGGATGGACACACTTGCCGCACCACAAGGTCGACTTACGTTAAGGGAAGGACAATCAATGTTTGTGGGTGTCCGTCTTCAAACAAATGGAACAGTGTTAGCGATTATCTAAAGGAGAGTTTTGTTCCTCGTTTTTAGTTGACGCGGCGTACAGGACGATACAGAACTAGTTCACGTAAAACTCACACGGAATGCCAGACGTCTCTGGTAGCCAATTCGCAAATGGAATTGTTAGCCACTATTAGTTCCAACATGAATCCTAGGTCGAGAGGTCTTGACGATTTCCATGATCAATGCACACGGCGAAAACCGCGAAGCCTGATGCGTGCAGGTTGCCCTTCAAGAAGCCTTACTCTGATTGACTCAGTTTTATTGGTGTCCTTTAGCCTTCCCCTACCGCAACTTAAAACAGCCCAAAGAGTCGGAAACGCCCCCTGCAAATCGCTAGCGTCAGTTAGCCAATCATTCGAGAGTCTTTGACAAAATTCGGAATAATTTGTCGAACCACTATCAAATACTCTTGCCGCGTCGCTCCAATATCGCAACCAATCCTTTTGAAACCAAAATGGCGATCTCGAAAAGTCTCGTTCAATCACCAGATTGAATATGAATTTCTTGAGAAAAGTTTCATCCCTACTAACACTCGGGCCCGGCACACCCCAACCATCTGCAAGTGCCTGCAATGTTTTTCGTTTTGCGTTTGTCCGGCTTGTTCTCAGTCTGTGAATCTCCGGAGCCCGACTGTAGGTACAAGATGTCTTTAGGACAGTCTCGATAACATTTGTCAGTTGCATAGAAAATTGTTTGGGTGAGCTTGTCGCTTGGGGTGGGATTGACACCAGTTCTTGGTCGACTAAATATTGTCGCCAATTTACTGCACCTTCACGAGTCAGACTACTAGCCAATGCTGTCAGCTGGACCAAGGCAGATTTGCCACCGGCAGAATCAAGAATCATTGAATCTCCGGATCTGCACATCTCGATGAAATCACCAACAGTGGAGACTCCCTTTTCGGCAAGTTGCCTTGCTCCGCGCCCGATCCTCAATTTATCCAGGCGTAGTGCCAGAGTTTCCTCAGGCAGCCTCCCGTATAAAACAGGGTCGATACGAATTGCCGAGCGAAATCCGCTCGGCATATTTGGATCACCAGTGACGATCGCAAGGATGATCGGTAACTGCTCAATAATTGATGGGGTATCTGCGCCCCAGACATCGCCGAGACCGGTAATGAACTCGTCGAACTCAATTTCTTCTACTCCCTGGAATCTAGCCGCAGCGAGTTTCCACCAGTTTGAGAACACCGGCTTGAAGTGGATACCAAGGCTTCCGTAAATATCCCAGATTAGAGCGTTCGCCAGCTGCTCAAGTAGTTTCGCTTCTTTCTGGCGTACTCGTTCGCGAGTTATTTTTTTTGATCCCGATTGGGCTATTTCTTCGAGAGTCTTTCTTTCGGCTGGCGGCTTTGCGAGACGCGATTTCAGTATCTCTGCGAAATGTTCATCCGGCAAGTTCGATGCAATTTGCTCCAGCGCTTCTGGAAGCGATGACAGGAATCGTCCCGCCAACACCGTTCCAGAGTCCGAAGGCACGAGCGGCAGACCAATCTCGGCTGTGTATTTTTCCCAATCGATTCGTCCGTGAGAATTTGCCGCACCCACCAATGCTGTCAAACGTTTGTGTGTTCTCTCGATTATCGCATTGCCGATGTTTCCGATACTCCCCAGCCTTATTGGCCACGCATCAAGCATATCGCCCACGGTCGTAATTCCAGCTTTACGAAACCATTGCGCCTTTATCCCCAGATGTAATACGCCAATGAGCAGCCCTCGGATATCCTTTGTCTGCAGCGGTTGAAAGCAATCTGAAAGCGTCGTTGGGGAAAACTTTTCAAAATCACCTTCGTCAATCGCTTTTGAGATGTCCAGCATGCGTTGGAGTAGCTCTTCCAACTTCCGTTTGCCTAGACCAGGTACCGCGGCGATCCCCTGCCGAAGCCCATCGCGGAGCTCACCAAGATTCGAGTAACCCGCTTTGGCAAGCATTGCGCCAGCATTACCGAATGTCTGCTTGTTGACTGGAATCAGGAGCGAATCGCCGCTAATGCTATCCAATTGAGGTGTTGTGATGCAAAGCTGACAAAGCCTACCGGACAACAATTTCAAGAACGAATTCCAATCGGTACGCCCGCTCGAATTGCATCGCGACAAATTTAGTAGTCTAAATCGCAACTCAAAACCGTACTTCAAGCCCGACGACCCCAGCAGAGAAATTATGTCCGCTGCATTTCCGATCGTAACCAGACCCTGACCATGGAGAGAGGATAAAATATTGTCTGGCAATTGCAGATGACCGAGGCACAGTTGCCGAGTATCGTCTGCAAGCGTTATCTTAGCTGAGTCCTTCATCAACGATTTTACTGGGATAGCCTGCTAGTGAGCGCGGCGCCAGCCGCGCAGCCGAATTGGGGACGTTGGCTCGGCAACACCCTTGTAATCAAACGCTTTTCTGACTTCGACCAGGTATCTATTCGTCTCCGAACATCGGGCTAGACACAACACGTCCCCAGAGGCGGCACCAACAGCGCGAAAAAACTGCGTTGTATGGGTTAGTCGATACTCGTTTCGGGTTCCACCCTCGTCATGAAGTCGGTTGTTGTAGTACACATATCGAAACGTCCATTCGGCCCCTGTCTCATCAACGAACTCAATCCATATATCAGGATTCTTAACTCCAGGATCGAGGAAGGGAAGAAACTGAAGTAGCTCTTCCTCTGATTTTGGAATATGAATTCCCGCCTGGTGCGTCGCCGACTCCCCGGTGTCGTTCGCGGTCAACGTTTTCTCGAAGCGCCTACTAGTCATAAGATCTCCCCGGCTCCAGTGACAGTGCTTTTCGAAGATCAGTGTCGTCGCGCGTCGAAACAGGTACAGCTTCATTGCCGAGCTGCTTGCGCCACTCAGCGCGATCGATCATGACGCACTCCACTGTATCTTCGTAGAAAAGTCGATATACGGTAACTGGTAGAGTTTGACCACGGCGATGCGCCCTCGCGCTTGCCTGTAATTCAAGAGCTGGATTCCAAGCCTGCGTGTAGTGAATGACTACGGTAGCGGCCACGATATTCAGTCCAGCCCCTGCTGCTTTAGGGTTCAAAACCAAACAACCAGGTCCATTATGCATGCTGAACTCGTCAACAATTTTTTGTCGGTCTTCTTGCGGGGTTGCGCCATTAATCGCTCCCCAATATGCGCTCGGCAAACTACTGCCAGCTTCGCGAATAATGTCACCGCACCTATTGAAAATCGCAAAGATCAGTACTTTCTTACCCGTTAAAAATGCCTCTTCGAGCAAAGCTACTGTTCGCTCAATTTTCGGTGTAAAAAGTGATGCTTTGGATCTTCGCACCAAATCCACATTCTCAGAATCAATGTCGTCACTGGTGCCGCGAAGCCATGGGTGCGCACAGAATATTTGCAACTGCCCGGTCGCGACGAGAGCACCAGCTACAGGGTACTTTTCAAGCGTCTCAGTTTTTACCTGAATGTATTGCTCTGCGAGTCGCTCTCCCAGCTCCAGCGGCACGTCAATGTCGATTCGCTCCGGAAGGTCGCCAGCGACATCCGCCACGCGACGTCTTAGCACGATAGGATCAGTCATATGTGCAAGAGCCATAGCCGAGTCCACGTCGTCAGGAAAACTTTCCTCAAACGACGTTTGCCCACCGAGCAATCCGGGAATAGCTATATCGGCCAATGACCACAAGTTGAGGAGCGACGTTTCAACTGGCGTACCTGTCATCGGGATTGCTCGTAGCCTGGGGACCGCGGCAACTGCTTTTCGACGATTCGAATCGGGATTCTTGATTGCTTGCGCTTCATCGCAAACAAGCCAACTCCACTCCACACCAATAAAGATAGGTAGATCGTTGGCGAGAGTGTCGTAGGTTGTAATAACCACTTGTGCGCGTTGAAGTCCGCTCGAAAGACCTGCGCGATGAGGCCCTCTATGAATGAGCACACTGAGCTTCGGCGCAAACTGGAAGATTTCGCTTCTCCAGTTTGCGATCAAACTGGTTGTGCAGATAATTAGCGCAGGAGATTTCTCATTTGGCTCCCGCAACAGTAGCAACGAGATAATTTGGATCGTCTTTCCGAGTCCCATTTCATCAGCAAGTATCAGTCCGCCGGTATGTTCAATCGTGTCGGACATCCACTGGACACCGCGAGCCTGGTATGGAAATAGCGTTGCGTTCAGGCCGGGAACGGGCGCCATTTCGACTAGAATTTCCGCTTCGGATCGAGCCGGCGTGAATACGTCATCGTCCGCCAGAATTTGTATGGCTGGATCCTGAATCCTAAGCAGCCGAATGACATCTTTGAAAGCTACTTTTTCGTGGTCGATGTCGCCAGTTGTAGCCGCAACGGCAGTGGCGATGTCGTGAGGCAATGGTCGAACAATATCGCCTTCGCGAACCCAGTTGTGATAATTACTCAAAGCTGGCAGGAACGACTCCTGTCCTCGCATTCTGCGTCTTCCGAAAAGTCGCAGTATGAACAGCCCGTCTCTTCGCTGAATCATTAGAACCGGGTCGAGTACTCTCTTGGACACCTGCCAGCCATTAGGAAGGTTATCGATCAGCGAGCGAAATTCGGCAATATCCTTTGGGTTAGACAGAGACATTGTCAGATATTAGCTCTTGAAGCTCGACTGGCGACCACGGCAACAGTCTTTTTGTATGTGCGGCACGATGACAACTTGGACAGAGCGGAATGAGGTCTGTCATCGGGTCATAGTGCTGCGGTACGTCCGAGGTTGATAAGGGTTGAATATGATGGACTTCAATGATTGAGCCCGCCTGACCATACACAGTCTTAGGATCCAGCCCACAAACGCCACAGACTTCTCCATGAATTCGCAAACACAGGAGCCTGTTTCTCGGATTTCGCTCCCGCCGCCGTACCTCAACGACGGCTACAGCACCCTCCATTGCACCTTCATACTCTTCCTCATGTTCGTCTATGACATCGTAGCCATAAAGCTCAGCCATTGCCGCGAGCAAGGGCGTAACGAACTCATAGCATGTCTCCACAATCGCCTCGTCAGAATTTGGCTCATCAATGTTGCGCCTCTCAACGGAAATTGAAAAATTCGCGCTATCGACAACCCAATCGCCCAACGAATGCTCGCCTGATATTGATATATCCGCCGCCTCACTAGTTGATTGAATAAGCGCGCGCGCAAGCTGCTTTTCTTCCGTGCTCGCTCTCTCCATTTGCTCTATTGTTTGCCCAGCAAATGGTCCAAAGGATAGTTCCACAAGGTGGCGCTTTAGACCGAATGGTCGCAGCACAACAATGGGACTGCGTGGCCTCCCAATATCTGAGAACCAAATGCTCAATCCGGCCTGCACACCGGCGGCGCTCACTTCGATATCGATCTCCGCGCCAGTACCTGCTTGAATCGTATTTCGAACCAGGTTTTGCTTCTTAGCCAACATTCGCTGTTAGCCCTCGTTGTTGCCCTGTAATTCGTCCGGCAGCGAAACATCTCGAAGAAGTCTCTTTAGATTAGCCGATATTTCGTCACGAATGTCCTCGAATATCGGCTCCAGCTCCCTGTTCGAGTTATTCTGTTCCGCAACGGCAAATGCCCACAACAGGAAGTCCATTCCATCCACCGCATAACCACTGCCTGCAGCACGTTGGTAGATCTTTAGATAGAAATCGTGGTGTTTATTGATGGTGACGCCCGAAACATACTCGTTGGTTCCGTCCACGTTTCCACCTTCGCTGCGTATACCCGGTTCCCACAAATTGCCGCTCGTTATTGTTTCAACGGCTTCAACGTAGATTTTCGCCGGGTCAACCTGATTCTCGACCGGAACTCGTAGCTTGATCTGTGCGCCTCGGTTATTGCTAATCGTTATAGTTTCGTTATCGGGGTCAGTAGATATTACGTCCGGTTTGTTTGTCGTCGTCGTTTTTCGAATTGCTTTGTTTGCGCTATCGTGATCAACGCCTTTCTCGATCAGCGTCTGTATTTTCTTTCGATCATAGACGGTACGTGCTTCTCGATAGAATGGTTGCAGTCGTTTTTTTAGTTCCGCCGCAAGTGCTGGATCGATTAGGATCCTAGATTTTTTGACGTCCACCTTGAATGCATCGTCAAGACGATGATTGAAATCGAACTCGATTCGAAGCAACGAATAGTGAGGCTCATTCGCCCCGAATACGCCAAGCCAGTTTCCATGTTGAATAATTCGACCTTCACGATGAATATAGAAACCCTGCCGATTATTGGCGATCATCGCCTCGTCTTCCTCTGCCTTGGTTAGGTCTCGCCTACTGGGGAGCATGAAAGCTCGAATTGTTGCGCGATCGACGCTTCCATCTTCCCGTACGACATCCAGGCGTTGTAGCGTTTTTGGCAAGACCTGCGTTGCTATGGCTGGACAGAACGGGTTCCAGGCACTGACCGGGTCTCCGTTTATTTTCAGAACAATTGACCGTTCTCGGCTGTCGTCGAGGTTAAGAAATCGATAGTAAATCAGGGCAGCATGTACCCTGAGCTTATCCGCCAACCTCTTGAGTGCATTTTGCTCTTTCGTGCTGCCCGGCTCCTCGTAGTCCTTTGACAGGAGTCGATCACATTTTGACCAAATAACAAGCGTCCCTTTATCACCACATAGCTCCTCAAAATACTCCTGCTCATCGACCGTTGTGTCTTCCTGGAGCATCTTCCATTCATCGATGGCCTCAACGTGCTCAAGATCCCATGCAAGCTTGCTGAGCGACGCATCCGCTGACTTACGTGATATGACGGTGAATTTCAGGCAGATTGAGCTCGATGCTGTCTTCATGCCAAGACCAAATTTTCCAAGACTAGCTAGGTTGTCTCTTACTGGAGCGCCGTAGCGCATAGCTTTAAACAGCTCATCACTGTCCATTCCATCGCCGTTGTCGCCAAAATAAACGAACTTGCGTCCGTCTTCGGTCATATCAAACTTAACGTTTACTTCGCTGGCATTCGCCCCGATGGAGTTATCGATAATGTCTGCTGCAGCTGTATTAAAGTCGTATCCGGTATCACGCATGCCAAAAATCATGCGCGAGGCATCGGGTTCATTTATCAGGTCATTTCCAAATATAGGCGTCATTTGTCGGCTCCAGATCAAGTTTTGCAAGTATCAGGGGGCGTCTCTTGATCTGCCAGAATCAGCCCTTAATTTGCGGATTTTGCTGGCCTAATAGATTGAATCCAAAAGGGAAAGCAACGGACAAGTTATATTAACAACTATACTTACTACCATATATGACTTAATCCACACCAAACAACTTGAGAAATCAGACCCAAGAAGACAAATTCAGAGCGAAAAGTCTTTAATCACGCGGGAAACAAGGGCGTCGGCAGCTTTGAGCTCACATTCCCAGTAGACGAGGACTCGCCAACCGAGCTCTTCGAGCAGCGTGCAATTGCGCAGATCTCTCGTCATAGTCGCAGCCCTCTTATCCCTCCAGAAGGCCGAGTTAGTCTTGGGCTGTACCGCCCCAAAGCGGCAATCATGGGAATGCCAGTAGCATCCATTCACAAGAATTACGGTGCGATGCCGAGCGAAAACAAGATCGGGCTTTCCAGGCAGATCCTTGCTATGCAACCGAAAACGAAGACCTAGGCGGTGGCATACCTTACGTACAATTAGCTCAGGTTTGGTATCTCGCCCGCTAATGTGGGACATATTAAAACTACGGGTTTGCGTGTCGTGAACGTCCACCCTCGCCGCTAAACATCTCCCTACCCTTGATTAGACACAACTTATCAGGCTTGAAGACGTGTTTCACCATTATGCGGACAATTTCTTTACCAATGGGTTCGACCACTCGCGGAACAACCGCGTTGTCAAATTGGCGGTAGGCTTGGGTGTCCGACACAACTTATGGACACCCGTTCGAATGGTCAAACCGTCTCGCGTAGCGTTCGTCAAAACCCATCAGCTGCCTTGCTTCATTCGGTGTCAGGCGGCGAGGATTCCTCCAGAACCTTTGCTTAATCAGAATTTCTGAGCCGTCTTTGTGGTACCTGGCGCTCAGTGTTCTCGCTACGCCCTTCCGACCGAAAAGGCTGCACCCAAAGCCGTTGCCCTTTTTGCGATGTTTTTCTGCGTAGCCCTGAAGATACGCCCATAACTTATCGGAGAGCATGTAATTTTTATCCGGCGCCTTCTTGCTAAGCACGCTTCCAAGAACTGGCGCACTCCCATACGACTAACGATCGCATTTCGAAATCATGTTTGAGCTCTAAAACTTGACGTTTGTCACGTTCCAAATTTGCTTCAATCTTCTTCCTCCAGAACTCGGTTCGCGTTGTTGGCCAGTGAAAGGTTGCGCTTTCATGGGCATGCCAAAAACAGCCATAAATTAGAACTACGGAGTTGTACTTCCAAAAGACCAGATCAGGTTTTCCGGGAAGTCTTTTATCGTGGAGTCTGTAACTGAACCCATGGGCGTAAAGTCCACGCCTCATTAGCATTTCCGGCTTAGCATCCTTTCCTTGGGTATCACGGAAAAGAACGTGGGCCATCAGAACGACAGAGCGATCTGCTGCTCGCTAGCTTCCGTGTGTTTGAGCTGAGCGATTCCCGGTTTCATCGCCTTTGCAATTACTTTCACGACAGGTACAACGACAGAATTTCCGAATTGCTTATAGGCTTGTGTGTCGGAGACGGGAATCTGAAACGAATTGGGAAAGCCCATAATCCGGGCGCATTCGCGGGGCGTCAATCGACGCGGATTGCCTCTTCCACGCTTAATGAGAATTTCCGACCCATCCTTGTAGTATCTTGCCGACAGCGTCCTCGCCACATCCTTCGGACCAAAAATCCCGTACCCGAAACCATTTCCTTTCGCTCTGTGTTTTGCCGCATAGTCCTGCAGGTATTTCCAGAGCTTGTCGCTCAGAATATATTTTTTGTTTACTCGGGCTTTCGCGCCCACCGTATAGTCTTTCTCCGCTCGCTCAGTCCCTTTCTGAGGATGGAGTGCCTCAACCAAAGTTGGATCATCACCGTGCGGAATTGGTACGTCCGTCCAGTCGAATCCGAGCGGCTCTCGGAACCCGACGATAAATATTCTTTCCCTGTGCTGTGGCACAAAGTGGCGGGCATCAATAACTTTTGGGTATACGTGGTATCCGAGTTCATCGGTTAGCGTCTTCAAGATTACTTCGTACGTTCGACCCTTATCGTGGCCCCTTAAATTCTTAACGTTCTCTAGAACAAAGGCGTGTGGCCTCTTCACATGAAGGATCTGCGCGATGTCAAAAAACAACGTTCCCTGTGCCTCGCAGGCGAATCCGTCAGCTTGGCCTAGCGACCGTTTTTTGGACACACCAGCAACCGAAAACGGTTGGCAAGGGAAACCGCCAACTAACACATCATGATCCGGTATTGCCGACTCAATGCCTTCCTCACCCAGCGCTGTGATCTCCCTAATGTCGCTGTTAATCACGTGGCCTGGAGCATTTGTTGATTCAAAATTCTCACGATACGTTTTCTGACAATACTTGTCGTATTCGCTGGTGAAGACACACTGACCTCCAGCTGCTTCAAATCCAATACGGGTGCCGCCAATACCAGCAAACAGATCCGCGAATGTGAAATCGGCAGGCCTTGGTGCTCCGTCTCCGGTGTTAAGGAGATCACGGAGGGCACGATGAGTCATTTTCGGGTTTGGGATGCAATTTAAAATCCAGCTATGCAGAGCCTTAGAGCTGATGCCTAGCTCATCTGCGACCGTATCTTTTCCGTAACGAACGCAAGCGTTTTGCAGTAGTTCCAAGGTCTCAGGCGATGAATCCATTTAAAATCTTTTTTGGGATTATTTAGGGACATATTGTCAAAAATCAGTCCCTTTTCCAAGCTCCATGTAGTGTGCAGTCAATATACGGACTCCTATCAGAATGGCAGTAACAGTCACTGAGAAGAAGATGGCACCGTGGGAGTGGCGTAGAGGATTGAATGATGCCGTGAAACGCGATGATCACTGCAATATCAAGGGAAATATTAATAGTAAAGGTGATCGTATTTATCACTCGCCAGGAAGTGGTTCATACGGGGCGACCAAGATTAACGAGTCGAAAGGCGAGCGGTGGTTTTGTAGTGAGGCTGAGGCAAAAGCTGCTGGCTGGCGTGCACCGAGAAACTAAATAGCCATTAACCGAAATAGACTCGGTCTAACTAGGTGGCGACACGGTTGTGGTCAGTGCTTATGGCAATTATGGCAGTCGTTAATCGCTGGCTTAAACCGAGGACCCTACATCGGCTTTTGCGAGCAATACCTACATCCTTCTCCATCACATCGTTGGCATTTTTCCGATGTAGCGGCTGTAGCGGCTATCGGAGAGGAGGTGCCCTTGAGTGGGGGAAGATACCGACTCCATGCTTCAGCAAATCCCTCTCGGGTATAGCCCTTTAGTACTGATTCATTTGTTCTCACGTTCTTTGATGTCACTCCAAAAGGTTTAAGTTGTTGACTTAAGTAATTGGGCGTTAGGGGTTTTCCACGCAGATCGCTCCAAGGTGCTTCATCCAGTGCAATAAGCCGTTTAATTAAATCAGTCGTTGGGACGAGGTCGTCGCCCATAAAAACATTTCGGATGTCGCTGAGTAGGCGAAGACCAAGGCTGGGTGTGTTGTGCGTAGAAGCCGCTACAAGCGCTACAGCCGCTACACGAGCTTTCTTTGGCCACTGCCCACCAGCGGCATCAGCCACCATTAACAAAGGCTCCCAGATATCGGCATTTCGATCCTGAATTTCTTCTGGTAATTCAGGAAGATTAAAAGCAACCGAGGATGTCCACTCAGAAAGAACATCAAAAATCCGCTTTCCTTCCTGGTCGTGTTGACGGCTGCGGTACGGTTCGACTTCTTCATTTGGTAAGCGTCTACGCATCGGAATTAATATAGAGCGAGAGAGGATCGTATCGGGTAAATCACCAAGTCCCGCAAGCGCAATAGCACAATACGCAGGAAGCTCTTCGGTTTCGATTATTGTGCCGCGGGTTACGCAGCGACCTGCAGTTGCATTCCGACGGTGTCCAGCATTGATCATCGCCCGGACATCCTCATGGTCCCGACTGCGCGGACCGAATATCGTATCGATTTCGTCATAAAGGATCGTCGGCAAGCCTTCAGGACCTCCCACTTTTCGAAACAGGTATGCGGACGTCGCACTGACAGATTCAACTGGCCTCGGCACTAAGGGCTTCGTTACCTCAAGTGCTCTGGATTTTCCCGATGCTGGTTCCGGTGAGAGAAAGGCAATGCGGGGTGTTCCATCCCACTTATCCATACGATGGGTATGCGCGATCCAAAGTACATGAGCGATTTTTGTTTCTGTTGAGGGGTAAGAAATAAAGCGAGAAAGGTGGGCTTCCACCAGGTCCAATACCTCAGCCCCATTTTCTATTACCGGGGACATTGGCACGCCAGCATTGCATCGCAGAAACCGATCAAGCGCTGTACCCATTCCTCCGAGAGGTGCTCTCGCATCTCTTCGATGGCAGCCTCACGACCATTACCTCTCACCAATGCTAGACAATAGGCATCTCCGTACTTAGCCCAAACACCGAACATCGGGCATGAATCTCCGCGGCTTTCTTCGAGCACACGGATCCGATTCTTCAGAGTTCTCATGCGTTTGCCTCCAGATCGACTACCCGCTGTTCTAATTCGGAGTACTCAATGAGTTTTACGGCATCACTTACAGCTTTGATCAACTGGGCTACAACCTGTGGATCGGCCCCATCGGCAGCTGCATGCAAGAGCTTGCGTATATAATCAGCCATGGATTCAATCGGCCCGGAGAGCTCTATTGGGCATGCAGCTGCCTTGAGTGGCGCTGCTGTGCGCGCGAGGATGAGACTTGCCGCTGGTATATCACCTTCCTTCGCCTGTTCAATCACCGCTTGGATAACGTCAGGAGCTGCCTCACGGAGTAAC
>Ga0315339_1002295_pt1 | contig 14769 bp, 12 predicted proteins | sample ASW17metaG_FD_204514 | JGI IMG/M metagenome (GOLD analysis project Ga0315339, IMG submission 204514) | Ammonia-oxidizing marine archaeal communities from Pacific Ocean, United States - ASW #17 | ecosystem: Environmental > Aquatic > Marine > Oceanic | place: USA: California | collected 2016-12-05
TTGGCTGGTTCGTATGTGGCATTTTTTTTGCGGCAGCGTTACCAAGTACGTTCATTTAAAAACATCGATATTTCAGGTCTAATGCAATCTGAATACTTGTTTTCTATCGGTCGGGTTATGCGACTTTTGGTGTTAAGAGGAGCGTTCGGTCGCTTTTTGAAAACTATTTCAGCTCGGGAGTTTATCTACTATCCTTGCGAATACCCATTAGGCCGTATGATCTCTTGGGTAACGAGTTTGAGTAAACAAAAATTACTACGTACTGGATTTCAGATGAGCATTGTCTCGAAAAGGCGCTTAGAGCAGTTCTTGGCTCCAGGGGAAGGTTCACCAAGCCTACCATTTCTTAAGCATGCTCCATTACCTGATCGAGTGTTGGCAGAAGATGCAGCCGCAGCTGCTATTTATCGTCAGGCCGGTTATAGAAATGTAGAAATCATGGATTACATATACCGTTATGCATATTTAGAAGAGATTTCGCCGCAAAAGAAACCAGGGTGGTTACTGATTGCACCTGGATTACATGATGGCGCTATGATGTTGCAACATTTGCGGAATGAAATTGCTGCCAACCCTAATAATCGTTATCTTATTAAGCCGCATCCCAGGGCCGACAACTGTTACTTGACTCGGTGGATGACTATTGAAAATCTACAAGTGTCTACAAAGACTATCGCACAACTGTTGGCGATGGTTTCCCATGTCTTTGTCACATACAGTTCGGTCGGTATTGAGGCGAGTCGATTGGGCGTGGACGTCACGATAATTGATGTACCCGGGAGAGTGAATACGTCGCCCTTAATGCTAGTTTAGTCCGATAATATTAGAGTAGATCTTTGACAATAGTCTCAAGTGAATTAACGGTTGTTTAACTTACACAGAATTTCTCAATATCATGTCGGGTCGGGGTTATTATTTTGAGAAATAAACCTAAGCAGGTCTGTATTCAAGGCCTAGGATTCGTCGGCGCGGCGATGGCTGTCGCTGTCGCGAGTGCTTGTGACCAGAAAGGTTGCCCCCTCTACAAGGTTACGGGAGTCGATCTAGATACGCCTCAAGGCAACGCTCGTGTTGAGGCATTACGCCACGGCAAATTCCCATTTTTGACCACTGACACCACACTGATTAAGACATTAGAAGACGTTTATAAGAGGGGAAATTTGACCGCGACTACAGATGATGCAGTATATGAAACTGCTGACGTTGTAGTTATCGATGTCGCATTTGATATTCCATTTCTCGATGAACAACCACAGCTTAAGATGGCAGACCTTGAGGAAGCAGTACGGGGTGTTTCTCGACGCATACCGGAAGGGGCATTAGTAATAGTTGAAACCACGGTCCCGCCGGGAACTTGCGAAAAGATAATAGCACCTATCGTGAAGGAAGAGTCACGGCGGCGTGGGTTGGGAGAAAACGCAATACATCTTGCACACTCTCCTGAAAGAGTAATGCCAGGCGCAGCATACCTAGAATCCATTACCCGATTCTGGCGAGTATACGCCGGTCAGACCCGGGAGGCTGCGCAGGCGTGTGAGGTGTTTCTTTCTACTATCGTTGATGTCGAAAATTTCTCTTTGGTGCGCATGGCTTCCATGACCGCATCTGAGACTGTTAAAGTGATGGAGAATACTTACAGGGCAGTCAATATTGCCTTTATCGATGAATGGACTAAATATGCTGAGAAAATTGGAATTGATCTTTATGAGGTGATCGATGCAATTCGAGTAAGGCCAACTCATTCAAACATACGCTTTCCAGGTCTAGGAGTCGGCGGTTACTGTTTGACAAAAGACCCAGCGTTTGCACCCGCAACAGCATTGCGCTGGTTTGGCGGTTGCAATCTGGAGTTCCCCTTTTCACGCACCGCTATGAAGATAAATCAGGCAATGCCGGCACATACTGTCACGCGATTGGAATCCATGTTGGGGGGAAGTTGTGAGGGTAAATCTATTTTAGTGCTAGGTATTAGCTATCGCCAGGATGTTGGTGACACTAGGTATTCGCCTGTGGAGACGCTTTTCCGAGCCTTGGAAGGGTTAGGTGCTCATGTGACTGGCTATGATCCATTTCTAAATTATTGGCCAGAGATGGACCGAAGCCTTCCTTCTGAATTACCAGCGGCTAAAGGGTTTGATGCGATTGTGATAGGTACGCCTCATCGCGAATTTATTGATCTAGATCTGCCAACTTGGCTGGAAGAAGCCCGTCCTATTGTTCTTGATACAGCCAATATTGTTGCAAAAGTACATCGTCAGCGTTGTCGTAAGGTAGGTATTCGAATTGAGAGTATTGGCCGAGGAGATGGCTTGTGATTGGGCGAGTTCTAATTACCGGAGGCGCGGGGTTTATCGGTTTTCATCTCGCAAAACAACTTGTGGCGAGCGGCTATTGTGTGTGCCTTGTAGATAATCACACGCGGGGTATGGTCGACCTAGACCTCAAAACATTTCTATTGAATTCCGAGGTTTCACTGGAAACAATTGATTTGCTCGAACGCGAAGCTGTGCTTGGGTTGGGCAAAAGCTTTGATGTGATATTTCATCTCGGCGCTATTATCGGTGTAAAAAATGTCTTGGATCGACCTTTCGATACTTTGGCTAATAATATACGAATGGTAGAAAATATTGTTGCACTCGGTCGTCAGCAAAATTCTCTGTCAAGATTGCTTTTTGCTTCGACTAGCGAGGTTTACGCTGGAACACTTAACTACTTTAATTTGGCTATACCGACTCCAGAAAGTACACCGCTGGCAGTTAGCCCATTAAATGAGCCACGAACAAGTTATATGTTGTCTAAGATTGTTGGTGAGGCAATGATTCTACGGGCTAACCTGCCATTTACGATATTTCGCCCGCACAATATTTACGGTCCTAGAATGGGGATGGCTCATGTGATACCCGAGCAGTTAAGAAAAGCATTTGAGGCTAAAGAGGGCGATCAACTAGGGGTACCTTCTCCTGAACACACAAGAGCATTTTGTTATATAGATGATGCTGTATTGATGCTCCAGAAAATGCTGGAATCCGACGCATGTCTTGGACAAACTCTAAATCTCGGTACTGAGACACCGGAAGTAACTATTCGCGAAATTGTGGGGATCTGTATAGGCGTTGCGGGCAAGAATCTACAAATTAAAGATTTACCAGTCACACTCGGTTCTCCAACGCGTCGCGCTCCGGACATGCAATTCACTAAGCAATTATTGACCTATGAATCTCGGGTTGGACTGAGTGAGGGAATTACCCAAACCTGGGATTGGTACCGGGAGAACGTGTTTGAAAGTGTTAGACCGCTTGTACGATGAGTGAGCCTGCATTGTATTCCCAGTTTGTATCGGCTGTTCGTGAAATGTTTTCAACGTATGACTTCATTCCTCTTCACGCTCCACGTTTTGATGGTAGAGAGAAAGAGTTTGTATTGAATACGTTGGAATCTACTTTTGTATCTTCAGTTGGTGAATATGTTGACGAATTGGAAACTCAATTGGCCAATTACACTGGGGCAGAGTATGCTGTCGCTACAAGCAGTGGTACGGCCGCTCTACATACGGCGCTCCACCTAGTTGGTGTACAGCCTCGTGATGAAGTGATCACCGTGCCGCTTACATTTGTTGCCACTTGTAACGCAATTCGTTACTGTGGCGCAGAGCCGATTTTCGTTGATGTCGAACACCAAACCTTAGGTCTCTGCCCCGAAAGCCTTGGTAACTTTCTTGATACAAATGCTGAGGTTTATGACGATGGTCTGTGCCATAACCGTTCCTCTGGAAAAATAATTCGGGCTTGTGTGCCGGTGCATAATTTGGGTCATCCGGCGCGTGTTGGTGAAATTGAAAAAATTTGCGACAGGTATAAAATTCAGTTAATTGAAGATTCTGCTGAGTCACTGGGAAGTACGGTAGATGGGACTCATACCGGTCGGATCGGACGTATAGGGGTACTTAGTTTCAACGGCAATAAAATTATCACTACTGGTGGTGGTGGGGCGCTAATTACTAGCGATGATGTGCTAGCGCGTAGGGCAAAGCATTGTACGACTACAAGTAAGCAGTCACACCCTTGGTTATTTCTTCACGACGAGCTAGGTTTTAACTATCGTATGCCCAATATCAATGCGGCTTTGGGCTGTGGTCAAATGGAGCAGCTTAATGATTATGTCGAAGCTAAGCGGTGGTTAGCCTCCCGATACAAAGAATGGTTTAGTGATTATACAAACGTTGAATATTTTTCTGAGCCCTTGGGTGCGCGTTCAAATTATTGGTTAAATGCTATCTTATTAGAATCGCGTGATGAGCGAGATCGGTTCTTAAGGTATACCAACGGTGTGGGTGTTATGACTCGTCCCATGTGGACGCCAATGCATACTTTGCCCATGTATCAGAACTGCCAACGCAGTAAGTTGGATACAGCAGAAGCACTAGAGGCTCGGCTAGTAAATATTCCTAGTAGTGTAATTCGATGAATTTACCAAGGAAGATTTGTGTTGTTACAGGCTCACGTGCCGAATACGGTCATCTCTACTGGGTTTTACGGGAGATTGAAAGAGCAAAAGACCTAGAGCTACAGCTATTGGTGACAGGCATGCATTTATCACCTGAGTTTGGGCTAACATATAAAACTATTGAAGCTGATGGCTTTTCAATTACCCGGCGGGTCGATATGTTGTTGTCTAGTGACTCGAGTGTAGGTATAGCCAAGTCTACCGGTCTTGGATTGATTGGTTTTTCGGATGCGTTTGATTCTTTACAGCCTGATATTGTACTTATGTTGGGCGATCGTTTCGAGTTACTGGCGGCAGCGACTGCTGCACTATTTTTGAATTTGCCCATCGCGCACGTCCATGGGGGTGAGGTTACTATTGGAGCGTTTGATGAAGCCATCCGACATTCAATTACCAAAATGTCCCAAATACATTTCACATCGACAGAAGCTTATCGTCGGCGCGTGATTCAACTAGGTGAAAATCCAGACAGGGTATTTAATGTGGGTGCGCCAGGCTTGGATAACATTCGCCATTTTAAGCTATTAGACCAGATTGGTTTGGAAGAGGCTATCGGTATGGGCTTAGGGCCTAAAAGTTTGCTAGTAGCTTGGCACCCCGTCACACAGGAACCAGGTAGGGCAAGAAAGGACTTTCAAGTACTGCTCGCTGCACTGGATCAGTTAAATGGAGTCAAACTAGTATTTACTAAGGCCAATGCAGATACGGGCGGTAGAGTTATCAATAACATGATTGAAGAATACGTGAATTTACATCCCAGTAAAAGTGTTGTGTCGACATCACTAGGATCTTTTCGATACTTATCAGCGCTTAGTCATGTCGACGGGTTGGTAGGCAATTCATCCAGCGGAATTATCGAAGCTGCGAGCCTTGAGACTGGCAGTATAAATATTGGCGAACGGCAGAAAGGTCGAGTGAAGCCTAACAGTGTAATTGATTGTGTTTCAGACGAGAAAAGTATAAGTATTGCTCTGAAGAAATTGTTTAGTTCAGAATTTAAGGACAGCCTTAGTGGTATACACAATCCTTACGACGGTGGTGAAGATGTGGCAGGAACAATTGTCAAAATATTACGGTCTACTAAGCTGAACGGCATAATTAAAAAATGTTTTTATGATCTTGTGGAGCCGGATAAACATCTGTAATACTGGCTAACTAAGTTTAGTGTCAATTTAATGAAATGCGTAAATGAAAAAAGATCAACAGACGCAAGCACGGGCGACCTTTAACGAAATAGCTGACGCTTGGCAAAAGCTTTCTCAGAAATCTGAGAAATACTCTTTGGTTCAAAATCGGAATGCTCTGGTGCTGAAAGAGCTATCATCTTGGCCGCAGTGTTCACGCTTTCTTGACATTGGTTGCGGAACAGGCCAGCTAGTAGTTGAGGCAGCAAGTTCCGGACACCAAGCAAAGGGCATTGATTACTCAAGCGCGATGATCGATCACTGTAGAGATAACGCGAGAAAAGCTCAGGTTGATGCAGAGTTTGAACTGATTTCTATATTTGATGTTTCTACGGCTAGCAAAGAGTATGATGTGATAAGTGCTTTAGGGTTTATTGAATATTTGCCTCGAACACAGCTAGACACATTCATTAATAAAGTTACTGATATGCTAGCGATCGATGGCAAGCTATTGGTCGGAAGCCGCAATAGGTTGTTTAACGTAACTAGCCTAAATGAATTTACTGATATCGAAATAGAGTTGGGAAACTTTGATAATTTATTGCGTCAGGCTATGGCATTTCAGTCGGCTGAAGCTCAGGACACAAGCTTTACATTTCTAGAAGCCTTTGTTAATGCCGAGCCCCAGCCGAATAGTCACCCCAATACAGGAGTCAACGTTGATACCCGATACCAGTATTCTCCGGGAGAGATTTATTCAAGGCTGCAAGCTGCTGGTTATCGTTTAGATGCCATATACCCTGTTCATTTCCACGCGTTTCCTCCACAATTTAAAAAAGACAACTTAGTCGAACACGAAAGAATAGCGCGTTTTATTCAAGAGCAGGCACCATCTGATATCCGCGTAATACCCTGGTGTTCGACTCTAATCTTTGTGGCTAGTAGGGACATTTAATGCAGAGTCTAAGCATAGTAAATTTTCATTACGTTCGGGACGTGCCTGTCGAATCTGGTATTGCGGCATGCTCCATTTCAAGATTCTGTGATCAACTTGACTACTTGCAAAGGGATTATCAGTTCGTTACCGCCCAGGAAATCATAGGGGCGATTCGGCTAAAAGCTTCCTTGCCAGCAAATGCTTGCTGGTTAACTTTCGATGATGGATACCTCGACCACTATAAAAATGTGTTTCCAATTTTATTGGAAAGAGGAATACAAGGTATATTTTTCCCACCAGCCGCTCCGGTTCTCAACCGAGAAGTGCTCGATGTAAATAAAATACAGTTCCTCCTTGCAGGTGACCAGCCCATTAACAAATATATAGAAACAATTAAACAGTATGTATTAGATTGTTCACATGAGCATTCACTTCTAACCATCGAAGAATATTGGGAGAACTGGGCTGAGCCGAGTCGTTTTGGTGATTCTGTAGAAGTTACATTTGTTAAGCGTATGATGCAGGTGGCTCTACCATTTGAATTACGGCATGAGCTTCTCAGTAGCCTGTTCCGTACGTATGTCTCTTCTGACGAGGCAAGTTTTGCTGATGACCTATATATGACATTCGCTCAATTGCAGGAAATGGTAGCGGCTGGGATGTACGTCGGCCATCATGGCTATCGACATGAGTGGTTGAACCACCTATCGGAGTCGGAGCAAATATCTGAGTTGACGCCTGGAATAGGAATGTTGAAGAATCTTGATTTGTTTGAAGGCGGTTGGATTATGTCTTATCCCTTCGGCGCGTGGAACGACACATTACTGCGTCAATTACAGAGGCTAGGGTGTGTCGCCGGTGTGACGGTGAATCCAAGTGTTGCCGATATCGGCAATTCTAATCCGTTATTACTGGAGCGATTTGATACTAAAGACTTTCCAGCCGATGTGGGAGATGTGAGAATAGAAGAGGTAGTGAAGCCAAAACCAGTTGTAGCTGATATTGGCCTATATCAACAACGTTCCGAGTTGGTTCATGGAACGAAGTTTCTATCAGCCTTTGAAACGGATAGTCGGACTCTGGAAGTAAAGTATGGTCTGCCTGCAGAAGTCAGATTTTGTAGGCACTGTGTCATATCGAATCAACGGCCTAATTCAGAAGTTGAGTTTCGACACACTGCAGAAACTGCTAAGAAAACAATCAACTTTGATGAAGAAGGAGTATGTGATGCTTGTAGGATAACGCAGAAAAAACGCAGTGAGATAGACTGGGGAGATCGAGAGGAGCAGTTGATCGAGTTGTGCGATCGTTATCGCAAAGATGGTTCAACGTACGATTGTCTAGTGCCGGGGTCTGGAGGGAAGGATAGTGTTTTTGCAGCTCATGTTTTGAAGCATAAATATGGAATGACACCACTAACGGTAACATGGGCCCCACACATCTATACAGATCGGGGCTGGCAGAATTTTCAAGCCTGGGTTGGTAGTGGTTTTGACAACTATTTAATGACTCCGAATGGTCGTACGCACCGATTGCTTACTCGAGTGGCGTTGGAGAATTTGTTCCATCCATTCCAGCCCTTTATGTTGGGTCAGAAAGCGTTGGCACCAAAGATGGCGGCGAAATTCGATATTTCCTTAGTCTTTTACGGTGAGAATGAAGCGGAATATGGCAATCCGATAAAGGATTCTGAATCCGCCAGACGAGATTGGTCCTATTTTTCAGGTGATGATTTGTCGAAGATCTATTTGGGGGGAATTTCAATTCAGGAACTGAACGAAGACATGTCTGTCTCTAAAGCTGATCTTTCTCCTTATTTACCTATGAGTCCGGATGAGATCGGAAGTAAGGGTATTGATGTCCACTATCTTGGTTACTACCTACCTTGGCATCCTCAAGGAGCTTACTATTACGCTGTGGAGAATGGAGGGTTTCAGGCATCACCGGAGAGATCACCTGGGACCTATAGTAAGTACAACAGTATTGACGATAAGATCGATGATTTTCACTACTACACTACCTTTGTCAAGTTTGGTATTGGACGGGCAACTTATGATGCAGCACAGGAGATTCGAAACGATGAAATCACGAGAGAAGAAGGCGTCGCTTTAGTAAAGAAGTACGATGGTGAGTTCCCTAATCGATTTGCTGAAGAGATTTTCGGTTACTTAAGCATGCCCGAAAGTGAGTATCCAGTAGCGAGCCATCATTTTGCTCAAGAGATGCTAGACAAAGATTACTTTGATGATCTGACAGATTACTTTCGTTCACCCCACATCTGGAAACGGGATAGCGGTGCTTGGAGTTTGCGGCACACGGTATGGTGCCCGATGGACAGTGCGTAATCTTAGACTGATAGCCCGGCTGGATGTCAAAGCGCCGAATCTAGTTAAAGGTGTGCAACTAGAGGGATTACGTAAACTCGGCGACCCTAATACGCATGCACTGAAATATTATTTGCAAGGCATTGATGAGATTTATTACGAAGACATTGTTGCAAGCCTCTATGAGCGAAATAGTCTGCTCGATATTGTAGAAAAAACGACTCAGAATATTTTTATACCTGTTACGGTAGGGGGTGGTCTTCGATCAATCGATGATGTTGCAGCAGTGCTGAGGGCGGGAGCCGATAAGGTAGCGATAAATACCGCTGCGATCAAGAACCCACAAATTATTACTGATGTGGCAGAGCGTTTCGGGCGTCAGTGTATGGTGTTGTCGATTCAAGCAAAACATCAACAAGATTCATGGGAAGCGTATTATGACAATGGACGCGAACACAGTGGACTTGATGTTATAGAGTGGGCTCGTAACGGCGAGGACCTAGGTGCAGGCGAGATTATCTTGACATCCGTAGATAGAGAGGGGACCGGTACAGGATTTGATACTGAATTGATGGCCAGAGTAACAAACTCTGTTGATATTCCAGTGATAGCCAGCGGGGGTATGGGAAGTTTGGAACATCTAAAAGGCGTTGTGGATACGGCAGGCGTGGATGCTGTAGCCATGGCCCATGTGCTCCATTTCGGAGTGTTTACTATTGAACAAATTCGCCAATATTGTGTAGAGGAGAGTATTTCGGTGCGCGAAATCAATCATGAACTACACAGAGCACAACCCTGATGAATGTAGTTGTTGTTGATTATGGGATAGTGAATCTGAGAAATATTGTACGAGGTTTGGAGTATGTAGGAGCAAAAGTAGTAGTCTCGGCTGATCCGGAAAAAGTAGAGAAGGCAGATCGAGTAATTCTGCCAGGTGTGGGTGCATTTGCTGCTGGTATGAGAGAGTTGCACTTGCTTGGTCTAGACGAGGGACTGAACTACGTTGCTAAAGTTGGTCGACCAATACTTGGTATTTGTTTAGGCATGCAAATGCTCATGAGTGTAGGCATGGAATATGGCCAACACGATGGTCTAGGCTTAATTCCGGGTTCGGTCCAACCTATACCAATTGGCGGAGAAGCTGGAGGACAAAGAGACCGGAAGGTGCCCCACATTGGGTGGACAGCACTCGACTATCCGGCCGATCCGAGTAACTGGTCCCATAGTTGTCTTTCTGATACCCCATCGAAAACCTTCTTCTACTTTGTGCACTCTTTTATGGCCGTTCCAGATGATCCTGGATGTGTACTTGGGTATTGTGTTTATGAACGTTTGCAGCTAGTCGGCGCTATCAGGAAGGAAAATATAACGGGACTCCAATTTCATCCCGAACGTAGTGGACCGGCAGGCTTAGCAGTGCTACAGAAATTCATTTCAAGTTGAGGAAAAGTGCATGGTGAACGATAGAGTGTTCGTCATTGCGGAAGCTGGTGTAAACCACAATGGAGATTCAGATCTAGCCTTTCAATTGGTCGACGTAGCGGCAGAAGCAGGTGCAGACGCCGTAAAGTTTCAGACATTTAGTACCGAACGAATAGTAACGAGGGACGCACTTAAGGCGCCTTATCAAAGAAAAGCGACCGATACGGGTGATTCACAATTCGAAATGCTCGCGAGCTTAGAGCTTAGCTACAAGACCCATCGTGATCTCAAAAAATATTCGGAGGCTAGAGGTTTACAATTCATGTCAACTGCCTTTGATGTCGAAAGTCTCAAATTTCTAGTAAGTGACCTTCAACTAGAGCTTCTTAAGATCCCATCTGGAGAACTAACGAATGGACCGTTATTGTTGGAGTACGCAAAGTCCGGTCGGGATTTAATCCTATCTACTGGCATGTCAACTACCTCAGAGATTCGTGAGGCGTTGGCGCTGCTAGCGTTTGGTCTTGCCGGTGGGCGTGACCCTTCAGTTGAAGGGCATCTCGGTGTTACCATTTCTGAGAAGGGGCAAAGTCGACTTAAAGATCAGGTGGTTTTGTTACATTGTACGACTGAATATCCTGCACCTCCAGAAAGCATCAATCTTCGTGCTATCGGTTCAATGAGGGACGAGTTCGAGTTACGGGTGGGATATTCTGATCATAGCTTAGGAATCTCGATACCCTGTGCTGCCGTTGCGCTTGGATCTCGAGTAATCGAGAAGCACTTCACTCTGGACAAGTGTCTGTCTGGGCCAGACCATAGTTCCTCTCTTGAGCCTGCCGAACTACGTGCGATGGTTGAGTCAATTCGTATTATTGAATTAGCACAAGGTGATGGAGTGAAGGAACCTCATAAAGTCGAGATAAGAAATCGTAATTCTGCTCGTAAGAGCCTGGTCGCATCAAGAAATATCGCTTGCGGGGAAACATTTACTGTTGAGAATCTCGACGTCAAACGCCCTGGTACGGGACGTTCACCAATGACCTATTGGTCGATACTTGGTACTCGAGCATCGAAACAGTATCAGTTAGATGAACTGATATGATGTCAGTTACTCATGAGAAGCCAGTGGTACTTGTTGGAGCTGGAGGTCATGCCAGCGTACTCGTTGATTGCCTTTTAGAAAGCGGTACTACAATTCTTGGAGTAGTTGATTCTAGATATTCTAAGGGAGACAACGTCCTCGGATGTAATGTTTTAGGGACGGATGAGGTGTTGATGCAGTATTCGCCAGACGAAGTTTGTTTGGTAAATGGTATCGGTATGGTGGAATTCAATACGGTTAGACGAGATGTAGCCAATAAAATGCATCGCCTTGGGTATAGTTTCGTAACGATAGTCCATTCCAGAGCAATAGTTTCTAGTAGCGTAGAACTTGAACAGGGGGTGCAGATAATGGCTGGGGCGATCCTGCAACCAGGTACATCGATAGGTGTTGGTAGTATTATCAACACAGGTGCGTCGCTAGATCATGATTGTGAGATTGGAGCAAGTTCTCATATTTGTCCCGGTGTCACTCTTGCGGGTAATGTGACTGTAGGCAGTGAGGTTACGGTGGGTACCGGATCTACGGTGTTGCCTGGTATATCCATAGGAAACCATTCCGTGATAGCTGCTGGATCAATTGTTTATAGTGATGTAGAAGAGGGCGTCACGCTCATCCAAAAACGCAAAACGACTGTTGAGAGCTTAGAGAGAAAATAACGATGAATTGGCAAAACGCTTTACTTCCTGTGAAGAGCTCTTTAAGGCAGGCCGTCGAAGTTCTAACTAATTCGTCAATGCGCATCGTACTAGTGGTCGATGAAAATGGTCGTTTGAAGGGTACGATCACGGATGGCGACATTCGTCGAGGGTTAATTGAAGGCCATTCGTTGAATTTACCTGTAGAACAGATCATGGAAACGAATCCGGTGACTGTTTCTTCAGATCGGGATAGGCAATCCGTCGTATTGTTAATGCGTGAGAAAGACCTACTGCAGTTACCAGTATTGGATGTGCAAGGTAAGGTAGTCGGCCTCGAGGTGATGCAAGATCTCATTTACGTGGCAAAAAGAGAGAATCCTGTTTTACTTATGGCTGGAGGGTTTGGAACTCGTTTGTCCCCTTTGACCCGGCACATACCAAAACCTTTGCTCAAAGTTGGAAGAAAGCCTTTACTCGAGTCTATCGTTGAACAACTTGCTGCAGCTGGATTATCCAGAATATTTTTGGCGATTCACTACAAGGCAAATCTCATACGCGAGCATTTTGGTGATGGCCAGGAGTGGGGGGTAAATATTAACTATATTGAAGAACCTCAGCCGCTAGGGACGGCTGGTGCCTTAACTCTACTCGATCCACGACACCTAACAACTTCGTTGCTAGTAATGAATGCTGATCTCCTGACTAGGCTGGACTTTGGACGACTTCTAGAATTTCATGAGTCACACAATAGTGAAACTACGATGTGTGTCCGAGAATATGATTTTCAGATTCCGTACGGTGTGGTGGAGAGTAATGGAGACCAGGTCTTACGGTTAGTCGAAAAACCACGACAGACTTATTCTGTGAATGCGGGAATATATGTGTTCGAACCGGAGGTTATTCTGCCTGGAGTTAAATCTGGAACATACCTCGATATGCCAGACCTCCTACGTCACACGATGGAGTTGGGAAAGGCTATAAAAATATTTCCAATTCATGAGTACTGGTTAGATATCGGACGAATGGAGGAATACGAACGAGCCCAAACTGAGGTGGTGCCTACAATTTCCTGAGGATTCGAGGCACTCTGTTTAGTCTTCCTTTTATCTTTTCGCTATGCAAATGAAATGCATCGGTCCTGTGCTTGTTTTATCTACCGCGTTGTCGGGCGGTGGTGCAGAAGCAGTGGCTCGTTTGATGGTTCAGAGTATAGACGATGCGGAGTGCTTGCTATTCGAAAACAAAGCCGGAATCGCCATAACCGGTCACCACATTCAAGTGATTCCGGGTTTTACTGCAGCCAGCTTGATAAAAAAATTCTTAGTCAATGTTCGGAGACTTATCTTTGTTCAGTACGCCAAAATTCAGTCGCGACCGCGGATTACGATCAGCCATTTAGAGGGGCCTAATTTTACTAACTTACTCACATGCTTCGGCGGCAGACGTATTATTTTTGTACACAATCAGGTAGGTCAGAACTATAAGGGTAGTGAACTAGCAGATAAGCTAAAAGCAGTGTTGGTGAGGCTATTGTACCGGCGAGCCGATAAGGTGATTTGTGTCTCTTCGGATATTTGTACAGAGTTAATAGAGAAATTTGGTGTTTCGGTAGATCGAGTCGACCTAATCCCTAACCCAATCGACGTTAATACTATTATAGACCATTCGCTTAGTACCTATGGTGATGCCAGGGATCTCCTTGGAGAGCAGCACTACTTGATTAGTATTGCTAGTTTAACTCCACAAAAGAACCATGCATTACTACTGCGTGCATATGATGAACTAGTCCGTAGCGATCCCAATTATTCGAACTTCAAACTGGTATTAGTGGGCGATGGTGAGGAAAGACTGAAGTTGAAGAATCTATGTTCTGATTTGGGATTGAGGACAACTACTCATGGAGGAAATGATCTAGATCTCGCTGCGCAGGTATTTTTTATGGGATTTCAATCGAATCCTTTCCCATTACTGCGTAAGGCAAATTTATTAGTTATGCCTTCTTTGTGGGAAGGGTCACCGATAGCCCTCCTTGAAGCAATGGCGTTAGGAGTGCCATCCATAGTTTCAAATTGTTCAACGGGTGTGTGTGATATTTTCGAAAGTTCCAGCACCAAGTGCAAACAGTTGACTAACGACAAATTTGTGCGGACTCCATACGGGGTGCTAGTGACGACTTCAGTGGATGCAAACCAACCAGCTACGGTAAGCTTCTGGGCAGATCTAATTAATCAGATATTGACTGATGATCTATATCTCGATCAGTGTAGGTTCCAGGCTGTTAAACGCGCAAGTCAGAACGATTTGTCCGAGGTAAAGAATATTTGGAAAGAAAAAATATTCTTTTAGAAAAATTTTTATTCCAGGCGCTTTGTTAGATAACGAAATACTAGTATCGGTATTAGATTTAGCTAATATTAAGGTAGTCGGTAAGTCGCTTTCGGATGATTTCGTGTGGATAAGAGTTGCTTGGCATTGCTAAGTAATACCGCGCAGCACGATGTGTATGTTGCCTATAATTCTGATCCGTCATACTTATAAGTACATCTGCCTGTCTGGAAAAATCCTCGAAACTGTCATTTTGTAAGCATGTAAAGTCTGGTAGCTCTTCGTAGTACTGAACTGCGCCCCAACTACGTAGCAAATCCTTGCGGTATCCACTACCAAATAAGACTTTTTTCCCAGCACCAAATGCTTCATATCCTAGAGTGGAACA
>Ga0315339_1002296_pt1 | contig 14756 bp, 16 predicted proteins | sample ASW17metaG_FD_204514 | JGI IMG/M metagenome (GOLD analysis project Ga0315339, IMG submission 204514) | Ammonia-oxidizing marine archaeal communities from Pacific Ocean, United States - ASW #17 | ecosystem: Environmental > Aquatic > Marine > Oceanic | place: USA: California | collected 2016-12-05
CTTCCTTAACAGTGACGCCGCTTTCAATAACCAGGTTGATATATGCTTTGCGGATGGCGTGAAAGTCTATCTTGCCGCCAGGCCCCTGTTTCGGTATCCCGGCAGACTTTAGGTCTTGGTCTACGCTGCGTGCCGTGTGCGAGGGCACATAGAGGAGTGGCTGCTTAGGGATGGTGGCTGTGTGTTGCTTGCGTTTGTGGAATTTGGCGTAAAGGCGGCTCGGTTCTTCAGATCGAACAGATTCATACAGCCTGTGTGCCAAGTCCCGTGGGAGAGGTTGGAGGTGGCGTGACCTTCATAAGTTGACCCAGTTATGATGTGAGTATTTCGTATCCCGATGGAGGAGTACTCATGAAAGGCAAAACACACAGTACCGAAGAGATCATCCGCATTTTGCGTCAGGCCGATGGCGTTGAAACGGCACAATCTGTTTGCCGAGAGCACAATATATCAGAGCAGACGTTCTATCGCTGGAAGAAGAAATTCGGCGATATGGAGCTGGCCGATGCCAAACGGCTCAAAGAGCTGGAAAAAAAACGGCGAGTCAAAAAAGATGTTGGCTGAATCGATGCTGGAAAATCGAGTGCTCAAAGAGGTCAATTCAAAAAAGTGGTAAGCCCTTCGCAGAAAAAGTCAGCCATCGCCCATGCTGTGGATCGGCGGCTGTGCTCGGTGCGGAGGGACTGCACCTACCTTAAGGATGAGTATAGCCGCCAGTCTTTAGCCATCCAGGTCGAACGCCAGATCACCGGCGCTGAGGTCTTGAGGGTTTTGGAACGGGCGACAATCCAGTATGGAGTGCCTGGCTATATTCGCAGTGACAATGGTCCTGAATTCATTGCGACTACATTACAACAACGGCTAAATGACAACCGCATTAAGACGATCTATATTGATCCCGGTAGTCCATGGCAAAATGGATATATCGAGAGCTTCCATAGTCGTTTTCGCGACGAATGTTTAAGCCGTGAACTCTTGCTTAATCTACAGGAAGCACAAGTGGTTATTGCCGATTGGAGACAACACTACAACGAGGATAGACCCCATAGTCGACTCGGCTATCTAAGTCCGGAAGACTTTATAAATGCCAAAATACTCACACCCTAACTGGGCCAAGTATTGGGGGCCGCGCACCCGCTTCAATCGCACATGAAACCACGTGGCAACAAGTAAATACGATGAGGTTACTCGTACTTCAATGCCCTGCCATCAAAAGCACAAGACTTTTAGGTGATTAAGCCTCCATACCCCCTATGCGCCTTAGGCTTCTCCGTCCGGAGCGCCAGCGTGACGGGCAACTTCGATCTCAGCACTTGCATCTCTTTGCATCGTCGGCGTAAAGGTCATATCGTCGATCATCGTGCGCGCCGGTAACGTTGCGGAAAACAGAATGCCCGATGCAATATCTTCTGGCCGCATCATCGTCGATCGCGCTTCGCTGTCAGGCACCATTGGCCGGTTGTTCAAAATCGGCGTGTCCACCTCAGCGGGGTAAATCGTCGTCGCCCGTATGCCCTGTTCGCGCAACTCACCGCGTAAATTATCCATATACATTTTGGCCGCGGCTTTCGCCGGCCCGTAAGCGGCGCCACCAAGTAAACCACTGTGCAACGCAGCCACCGATGACACCATAATGACCGTGCCTTCGCCGTATTCAAGCATCGGTGGCAATAGCAACTTAGTCAGTTGCGCGGGTCCCGCGACGTTTACGGCGTAGACGCTGTCAAATTCCTCGCGGGAGATCCAACGGGTGCTCCGCACCTTGGAACTGTGGCCCGCGTTGTTAACAAGAATGTCGATACGCCCGTGCTTTTCTATCGCATAAGCGGCGAGCGCTTCTACCGAGGCCTGATCCTCCATATCGGTAGACTTAGCGCTAATCTTTCCACCAGCTGCATCAATCTCTGCAACCACTTCATCCAACGGAGCCTGTCTTCGCCCGGCGATCAACAGTTCCGCGCCCTCTTCGGCGAACATCAGCGCGGTGCAACGCCCGATTCCGCTACCGGCACCCGTAATAAGTACCACTTTGCCCTCTAATTTACCCATCTACAGTTTCTCCTTGGTTTTGTCGACAAATGAAGCGTATGAGGATGATTCGTTACATCGTATGCCGAGTGAGGCGGAATGGGAATATCCAGTGGGCACGGACACGACGAGTCGCATCTTTTTTAAGATACTGGGGTCAATTGGGTGACTATTCGTAGTACGATGGCAACAATAACCCCATAGGAACAAGCTATGGTCTGATGAAGAAACGGCGCGCATGCCCCTCAATTGGCGACCAGCCTGATCAGCCGGCTAAACCGCACGCAATGCGTCGATCGCAGCGCTCGCCGTTCCGCTCCTGCCACCAGTAAGCTCGCCATAGGACGCCATCCCCACCAACGCACTGGCACCAGCCTCGTCCAATCCCGCTTTGTCCGCCAATTTGCCGATCAAGTGCAACTGCTTAGCGCTCGGAGCAAGACCTTCGGACTGCAATGTCGACAGGTGATCGATCAGGGCACTCGCCTCGTCGCGATTCAATTCAGCGCCCGCCAACCGCAAGTTCGCCGACTCTACCGCTTCCTCTTGCGTGAGGTCAGCACTCTCCAGCATCCGCTTCAGGTAGCTGAGTTGTTTTTCGCTAGGCAGTAGATTGATGCCTCGGGTTCGCAGGTCAGCGAGCAATGTCCTACCCTCCTGTTCGGTAAGCGAATCGAGATCCCCAAAATCCTCTGTTAGCTCCGGCGCAGCCGCCAAAAACTCCTGTAACTTCAGACGACTACGAGGCACCAATGGCCCCGCGTTTCCCGCCTCTTGGGCCGAGGCATGTGCAGCCTTAAACTCGTCACGCATAATTTCCCACACCTCGCTCGCAGTGCGCCGACCCTCGGCCACATCGTCGAGCTGCGTCTCCATCGTGGCGGTATATTCGGTCTGAAAAACCTCTCGCTCACCCTTTAGACAAAATAACGGGGCCGCCTCCAACCAGATGTCGCGCCCGCCCTGAGTGGGGATCAAAGCGCCATCCTCTATAGTGACATAGTCTCTTTCTTCCAAACGGTCCACGGTTTTGGCATAGGTCGAGGGCCGGCCAATGCCCGCCTCCTTCATCGTGCGCACAATGGTGTGGGGCCTATACCGCGCCGGCGGTTTGGTCGCATCCTCCTTCAGCGCCGGGTTTGCATGCTCGGCATCACCAGGTAACCACTCGAAGCGCGCCCCGGTCTCCACGCTGACCGGAGTAGTGTCTACCTGATCTCCCAAGGCCTCGAAAGCGCGGCGCCAACCGAGCTCGGCATACCAACCCACTGAGCCGTCCAAGACTAGCTCAAGCCCCTCGCACTGCCCCTTGAGCGAGAGGGTCACTCGCTGCGAAGGCACCATGAGCGAAGCCAATGTCCCCGCACGAACAAGCGCATAAAGTTTCTGGGCATCGGGCTCGGCGCCGGGCATGGTCTCAAGCCGAAAATTTGTCGGTCGAATGGCTTCGTGCGCATCCTGCACACCCGCGCCTGCCTCGGCAGTGGCGACAGCACCAAGCAGCTCAGCATTCCAGGCCTCGGAGATCAACGAACGACCAGCCTCCACCGCCTCAGTAGCCAAACGCGTGGAATCGGTGCGGATGTAGGTCAGGTGCCCCGCCTCGTAGAGCTTTCCCGCCAGCACGGCGGTCTTGTTCGGCGACCAGCCCCAGCGGCTCCCGGTGGCTTGAAACAAGGTATCGGTCGTGAAAGGCGGGCGCGCCGCTTGCGACCTTTCACGACGGGTAACATCACTCACCTGCACAGATCCCGCGGCGACCAGTGCCGCATGCGCAGACTCGGCCAATGGCGCCTTGGCGGTGCGGTAGGCGGAGAACCGATGTTGCTCATCCAACCAGGCGTCAGGATCATCTTTATCATGAAAATGCACGCGCCATTCCGTAGCCGAGGTTTCCGCATTGACTTCAAAGTAGCGCACCGGGACGTGCGCTTCCCGCTCCAACTCCCGCTCGACGATAAAGCCCAGCGTCGGCGTCTGCACCCGGCCCATTGAGTTGGTAGAGGTATTGGTATAACGCCGAGCGATGCGGCTCGCTCTCCAGCCGACCATGCGATCCATAAACATGCGGATAAGTGCAGCATCCACCAGTGCTTGGTCCACGCTGCGAGGGGAAACTACAGCGTCGTGCACCGCCCGCTTGGTGATCTCCTGGAACGAAACCCGGTGCAAGTCGCCGAGTCCTGCAAGCAGCTTCTCGAGATGCCAAGCGATGAGCTCTCCCTCTCGATCCGGGTCAGCCGCCAGGTAGAAGGTGACCGAGTCGTGCTGTGCGGCTTCCTCTTTGATCGCGTCGATAGCAGCCTCGCCGCGTTCGGTCCAAAACCAAGGCGGCTTGGGAAGGTCACCTGATCGATTGGACCAGTACGCTTTGCGGACCTCTTTGGGCGGATGGATCTTGCGGTCCTGAGCCAGACGTTCAATGTGGCCTCCCGTAGGCAATACCCGCCACTGGTCTTTACCCAGATGTTTTAGCAGAGTCTTGCATTTGGCTTTCGATTCGACGAGCAGGATGTTCATATGATGTATTACCAATTTCTGTGAATGGTGGATTTTGCTGGTGGCGTATGGCTTTCAATTCACCTATCGATATGCCTCGTTTGCTATGCAACCACTGTATAGCAAAACTCAAGGTACGGCCAAGGGACATGGAAGACTCGATAGGAGAACTATTGCTAGGGCTCTCTCAAGCTGGCTTATCCCGTGGGGCCACTATAGTGAGCAACGTTCGCGGGTTTCCAACCAGAATCTGGTCAACCTCTTCCTCGCTGATTCCGCGCATGCGCATTAACGGGACGATCTCAGCCAGAATATAATGATATCCATGGCCGCCCCATTTGGCCAGTCGGAAGGCCTGCGCCATGTCGTGGCTTATCAAAATCTGCTCCGTCCAACCCCGCTCGATCATCCAGCCGATGTCGGCCACCCTCCCAGCGTCGTTCAGCAAATGTACCGCAGGATTGTGGGGATAAAACCCGGATAGGTAGTTTCCAAAAAGATCGTATGACAAATAAGCGCCGGTATCGGCGATCTCCTGCAGCGTGTCCCGGTTGAAGACCGTGCGGTCAAGGTGCGCGAGCACGACGCGCCGCAGATCGGCACCAGCCGATCTAAGTTCGTCAAGAATCTGCAACGGAGCGGTTTCTTCCCTACCGGGGTGGACGAAAATACAGGCACCGGTTTGCCGTTGGGCCCTCGCGGCCGCACGCAGACACTTTCGCTCATCGTCGTGCAGGGGCGAGGAGCAACCAATCTCTCCGATGACCCCGGCCCGCACCCCGGTATTCTTGCGGTAGAATACCCCCTTGCCAGTGGAACGCGATTCCTCCTCGGCCGTCGCGCCCTCGACAATGTCGGCGACAATCATCGCGGCGATCTGCTGCTCGTTCCAGTCGGAGAGCGCTGGCGGGTGAGTTGCCGCAACATAGAATCCGCAACCCATCACAACGTGGAGCCCGGCAGCCCGGGAGATTCGCTGGAGCCCCACAGGGTCGCGGTAGATACTCGCCAGGGTGAGATCCACCATCGCCTGCCCGCCATACTGCTTGAAGAGCACCAGTTCCTCAACCGCGATCTCTACGCTATCGAGCGTATGGTGAGCCGTGCCAAATTCGGAGTAGTTCCGGCAGTATGCAGCCGCCTCGGCCGACACGGGTCTCGCGTAGAAGGCACGGGCGGTCGCCGTATTGGGCGGGGGAAGCAGGTCGGACAGGTCAATCAAGAGGTGCTCGTGTGTGAGACAGACCCCAAGCATTTCAGGATCAATCAATCCAGTGACCGTCTGGATCTTACCAGTGAGGCCGGCGAGCAACCGCTGGTCTCCGTCTTGCGCGATATCTTCTTGTCTCATATCTCCTCCTCCGTCTAGTTGGTCGACTAATCGCCAAGGGAAAATTGGCGATCCAGTGAAGCACTTCAGCGCAAAGCTATAGGCAGCGGTGCTTCGAAGCAGAGCAGTTGCCCCTTGGGATCGCGTAGTCTCAGTCGATGCGCATGCAGTTGATAACCCAGATCACCAGGCAAGGCGTCGACATCCCCGACGCGGCCACCCCGGACGTAGAGCGGATCGCCAAGCAGCGGTGCCCCAATCGCGGCGAGATGGATGCGAATCTGATGGGGGCGCCCCGTGCAGATCGTCACCTCTAGCAAGTTGCCGTCGGCCTCGCGCCGCAACAGGCGATAGTCGCTGCGGCTGAGCAGCCCCCGTGGATCGGCACACCACAGTCGGCCCAATCTCGGATGCTCCAACGCCCCGATCGGCGTTTCGATCCGACCTTCCGCCTCCAGTTCTGCCTTGACGGTGCGACATCGGTAGATCTTTTCGATCGACACCGCAGAAGCCGTCACAGCTTTCCCATGGTCGCGCAGGGCCGCACTGAGCCAGGCGCGGCTCCGACCCCGGCGCGCACAGATCAACAATCCCGAAGTACCGCGTCCCAGCCGATGCACCGGGCGCGGAGGATCGACGGGCCAACGCCGTTCCAACAAGCGCAGCAGCGTGTGTTCGAGAAAACCCCCAGCCGGCATCACCGGCAATCCGGAGGGCTTGTTGACAATAAGCAAATCGCCATCGTCATGCATGACTTCGAACTGCAGCGGTACCTCCGGCTCCTGCCAAGGCGGCCGGTGCCAGACCAGCTGATCCCCCACCGCCAGCAACAGATCGTCTTGCGCACGCAAGCCATTGTGTTCAATCTCGCCGCCGGCCAAGCGCCGCCGCCAGCAAGCAATATCCGAATGGCTGTAATTCTGGCTATAGAAGCCGCTGATCGAGAGCCCCGCCGCTTCGTCCCGCACGCGGTCTGGGTAAGACCAGCCTCGGTTCACAGCAAATTTGCCATAAAAAATACACCAATCCCATAATAATAGCCCCCGACCTATGCGTATGAGGACGTTTTAACCATACGGCCATGGGCCACTCCCGCAGCAGCATAGAGCTTCCGCCGGTTTTATTGTGCTTATCGCATTCCCCGCTATGGTGATAATTTTGTTCGGCCCGCGCAATTACCAGTGCGGGACTGTGTTGCTGACAAGGGCCACCTTTTTGCCATCCGGTGACCACGAAGGCACACTCATCGTACCTTGGTCCTCAAATTAACTCATGGCATACTGATGCGGTGCAGATGTCCTAACAACATATCCTTCTTTTTGACAAGTGTATTTTTTGCCCCGAGCCGCGGAAGTTTCACTTGCTCCACTCCCACGAGCAGCTTAACGCTGCAAAGAATGCATTGGACCTAAAGGTCTTAGTCTCCATCCGCCCATCTGCTCTCGGTTCAAGAAATCCACACCGTCTTGTATTCGAAAAAGGGCTCCAGCCCCATCTCGCCGTAGCGACGGCCAATACCACTCTGTTTAAAACCGCCCCAAGGCGTGCGGTGGCTCAACGCGCTGCCGCTATTAACGGTCAGGATCCCCACTTCCAATCGCCGTATAAAATAGCGTTGGCGCTGGGGCTCTTGCGTCCAAAGCGAAACGAGCAGCCCGTAGTCGGTGTCGTTGGCCAGTGCCAGCGCCTCCTCGTCACAGTCAAAGGTCAACAAGGATACAACCGGTCCGAAAATTTCGTCGCGACAAACCGGACTAGATTGATCGTCAAAGGCAAAGGCCGTGGGCTCAAAATAACAGCCCTTTGCATATTCGTCCTCTACTGCACGACTCCCGCCAAACAATAATCTACCCTGCATCTTTCCCATTTCTACATAGCGTTCCACACGCTCTATCGCCGCCCCGTCAATCAACATACTAGGCCCTTCGGCCTGTGCTTTTTCTTTTAATAGCGCGATAAATTTGTCGCGCACTGAACTATGCAACAATACCCGACTTATCGCCGAGCACGCCTGCCCGGGAAAGGCCGAGCCTATGGTCGCGTCCACCGCTGCTTCAAGATTGGCGTCGGGAAAGACCACCTGCGCCGTTTTGCTGCCCAGATTGAGCTGCACCCGCTTGAGATCTTCGGCGGCGGCGGCCATGATCTTTTTGCCCGTAGCCGTGCTGCCGGTAAAACTGATCAGCCGCGTGGCCGGATGCGCGACGAGCGCCTGCCCCACCTCGGGGCCTTTGCCGCTGAGCGCGTTGACCACCCCGGCGGGGAAACCGGCTTCGTGGAAGACCTGCATGGTCCTGAGCGCCTGCGGCGCTTCCTGGTCGGGCGCTTTAACCACGATCGTATTACCGGCTACCAATGCCGGTACAGCCGCCAAAAGAGCGCCCAACATCGGCCCATTGAAAGGCACAAAAATAGCAACGACACCGAGCGGTTCCCTATATACATAATTAGTCTGTTGGTCGCCGTGTTCGATGAGCGTACCCGCTCCGTCATCGAGCTTGCCCACATAGTAGTCGATTACCCGTTCGATAAGCGGCGGGATGCCCGTCCCGCCTTGGGGCTGTACCTTGGCCCCCGCTAGTTCGTCCGCCGCAGCGTAGAGAATTTCTTTGAGCTTGGCGAACAAAGCACGCTTGTGTTCTACGCTACAGAACTTCCACTCGGCGTAAAACGCCTCTTGCGCAGCGGCCACGGCGCGATCTACATCGACCCGAGTAGCATCGGCCACTTCGGCGATTAAGGTGCCATCTACGGGGCTATACAGGGGATAGTAGCGCCCAGAAGCTGGAGGGGAAATCTGACCCCCGGTCAGCAAATCATATTTTTTGACACTCATTTCATATTTCTCCTATTCAAACCAGTGTTACTGATTCCCAACCAAACGAACGTTCTTCTCACATGCCAACGGCAGTCTATTAAGCCGTCCCTTATTGTCTCTTCGTCATGAATCGCCTACAGCCGATTATTCTATGGCAAAAAAATAGCCATTGCGGTGATGGGAGAAGACTTTATCTCCATACAAAGCCGGCACACCTTCTTCAATCGGCCCGCCAACGTAGCAGCGCCAAAGCAATGTGCCGTTGTTGGGATCCACACAGTTCATGAATACACCTGCCGATGAAGCAAAGATAATTTTGCCATGGGTTGCAACGGGTGCCGTCAAACCGCCACCACCTCCATCGTCATATGACCAAAGCTGTCTGCCACCATTTTCAACGTCGTTGAACGCATAGATTCTGGCGAAATAGGGAATCGCCGTTACGTCACGGACAACGGATCCGAAGATCTTGTCGTCATAGGCCAGGACCGTGCCGTTCTGCAGGTAATTTGCAGGTTATCGCCAGTGCCAAACCTCGGCTCCCATGTCCTTATCCAGCGCAGCGATTCGCGAACCACGTTTCTGTACGTATACGTTATTTTTCCAAAGAACCATCCCCGCAGAGTCTGGGTTCCCGCCACTGCTGGAATCCGGCTTATTACTAGTATCCACTGACCACAGAATAGAGCCGTCGGTCTGATTAAAGGCATAGTAACGACCGTCATGCGAACCAGTATAGACCTTAGTGGCATCAGTAACCGGATGCGGATAAAATCCGTTGCCTGCGGCTCCATCTTGATACTGCCAGTTTATCCTGCCGTTTTCTGCGTTAATCCCGTACAGCCACCCTGACACACTGCCGACAAAAATATGTCCATTATGGTAACCGGTCGCGTCGAGCAACGGTGACGACAATTTGGTGAGTTTATGGGGCCTTGGCCTGAGGGGCGCCGGAATCGAAGACGAGAGTTAGTTGATTTTTTGAAAAGATGGGAAATGGTCGCAAACGATCGTTTGTCTGATGAGGCGTATGTAATAGAAATGGCCACCTGTTGATAATGAAATCTTATTACATTTCATCTTGCGATCTCATTTTTATTACTTGCGTTTTTACTATGATTAAACTGGCTTTCATACCATTCGTTACCCAACGCCACACAGTCGATATTTTACCGCGCGCTCTATTAATTATAGATTATCTTGTGATCTCACTTTTATCAACTATTATTATGTGTTTTTTTCAATATACTCAAGAGGGCTGAACTGAATTTCATGCGATTCGTTACTCAACACCACACAGTCGGAACGCCATTGCATAAGCGCGTTCTTTTCTACCGTGAATGAAATGCTATGAAACCGAAACAGCGCAAACTTGTTCGCCAGATCTTTAAGAAGATCCCAGTGCTCAAGGGGCCATCGACATCACAAACACAGGCGGTGCTAAACATTTGCGAAACAAAATTTTATGAACCAGGCGAGGCAGTTTGCGTTCGTGGCGCTATGAGCGAGGATATGCATATATTGATCTCCGGTACAATGAGTGTAATCGGCAGTGACGGCACAGTAATTGCCGTGCTGCATCCAGTAATGACAGTGGGTGAAATGGGACTAATTAGACACCAGGAGCGCTCGGCACAGGTTGAGGCGATCACACCAAGCAACACAATCGCCATTCCCCGTCTTCCGTTTGAGCAACTGCTTGCCAATGACCATAGATTGAAGACGCTGTTCTATGGCAATGTAGTCGAGAGCTTATCGACGAAAATCGTCAACGACAACTTGCGTGCACTCGGTCGTGTTGATAACCACACAGCCGCACAGCTAACCATACATAAACTGCAAAAACAACTTGATTATGCCCTCTCGGTTATTGATGACTGCAAAGGTCTTTCGCGCACAGAATGTAGAGCGTCAATTTAATAAGAAGATGATAAATGAAGTAGTCATTCTCTTTGTCGACGACGAAACAAATACTCATTCATCGGTAGATCGGCTACTGCGAAAAAAGTCGTGCTATCTACTCTTTGCTGAGACTGGTGGGGATGCGCTCGAGTTGATAGAGCAGTATAAAGTTGACTTGGTCATCACTGATATACAAATGACGCCAATGGACGGCTGTGCCTTAGCAGACGAGATAGGCGAGAGATACCCAGACCTGCCGGTGGTCGCGCTCTCGGACACGGTGAACACCGAAGAAACAGAAGGGCACAATTTCAGTGGCTTTATCGACAAACCGATCGGGATCGCCGATTTTCGACTATTAGTTGAAACCACGTTGACCCAAGATCTGTGATCACTGTTGGTTAACGGCGGATTGTGAAGATCGCTCGACGATCATACACATTTGCTAAGTGAGATCATATGCAGAACTAGCCCATACCAACTCCGCGATAGAACCGCGACTGACAGAGGGATAGAGAGACTCTAGTACCTCCTCGCGGAAGGCAGAATATCTGCTGCAGTTGACTGATTCATGCTTGTCACCCCTCTTCAGGTAATCATCAAAAGAGCTACAACGCTTCTATGGCCACTTCATTTCGACGCAAGAACGGCGGTGCCCACGGATCGTTGTAACGCATTAAAAAGACTCGACCGGTTGTCTCGACTCCATTGGCTTGCAAAATATCTAAGAGTTCGGACGTTTTTTGCTCAACCCGCACCGGATCTGTCCACCACGCAAACTCGAGCGTCGCCAGTTTGCGTGCCGGTATAGTAATAAAGTCAATCGCTTGGCCATCAGGTCTTGGAGCATTGTCCGCCGAAATCTCCTGCGGTAGGATAAACGACATTTTCGCTCCGGTGATCACCGGAGCGGTCATCGGCACCTGTCGCCCCTCCTTATTACCGCCGAAAATATACGAAGCTAGTACTGGGAACGCGGCGTTGTCGGTTTCCTGCGTGGAAGAGATCCACGTCTGCGCCTCGTATTGACGCAATTCCACATCAGCCGAGAGGGATTGTAGCACCTCATAAGGGGGGCGTTCAGTACTATAAATGACATACAGGCCCCAACTTAACCACAACATCAAAATGAAGCCGGCCGCAGTCAACAGCAAGTATTGTGCTTTCATGTCTCCCTCATTCATGAGATAAGGTCGATCCGGTCAGACATCTTACCAGAGCCGAGGGTAAAGTGATTGTTATCGATTTCCTGTATCATAGCTTCTAAGGCGACTTAGGCTTCAGCCCGGCGCGCGATCTTGTACAACATCCCCCTGAAAATGAGCCAGTGTACCGGGTATAGCCCATACCAGTAAATAAGTCCGCTCAATCCCAGTGGATCGAAAATAGCCGTTTGAGTGATTTTGCTCCCTCTAACCGCAGGCTGGACTTCGAATTGCAACCAGGCGCGACCTGGGACTTTCATTTCGGCCTGCAAGCGCAACAGATGTTTATCTTCATAGGTTTCGACTCGCCAGAAATCCAATATGTCGCCAGGACGCAAGTCGGTCGGGTGTCGCCGGCCTCGCCGCATCCCCACACCACCCATCAGCAGGTCGACAAAGCCGCGCAATCGCCAAACCCAGGTCGCGAAATACCAGCCGTTGGCACCGCCAATCCTCCGGATGGGCTCATAAGCTCGCGTTGTGTCGACGCTGACGAAGGACTCCTGGAGATCGATAAATCGTGAGCCCAAGCGGGCGCCGCCCCATCGCTGCGGTTTACCGCCAGAGGACAGCGCATCGCTCCATCGGGTTTGTGCTATTTCCCGATCCTCGTTGTGGAGTGCGCGTTCTATAGCTTGCCGTGCACCCAGGGGTTTTACCGTAAAGCACTCCAGTGCGCGGGTATCGTTGACGATAGTTTCGTTACGCAGGCTATCGATAAGCTTTCTACCTATTCGCGCATAGACCGGCGTCACTAGGCCAAGCCATAGACTGGAGAGCTTCGGACTAAGAAAGCGAATGGGAACTGCTATCCGCCGCACGCCGATTTGTCGGGCATATTCGTGCATCAGCTCGGCATAAGTCACGCGCTCTGGACCACCGATCTCGAAGACCGTGCCACCTTGTTGTTGTAGGTATAGTCCGTGAACTAAGTACGAGATCACGTCTTCGATGGCAATGGGTTGTGCCAGGGTGTGAACCCAGCGCGGCGTAATCATTACGGGCAGCTTGTTGACTAAGCTGCGCACCAACTCGAAAGATAGCGAACCTGAACCGATGACGATCGAGGCACGAAACTCCAACGTCGGCGGCCCCTCATTTGCCAGGATATGCCCCACTTCTGCCCTGCTAGCGAGATGGGGCGATAGATGGGCGTCTTCACCTAGCCCGCCCAAATAGATCACACGCCGCACGCCACACTCTATGGCCGCACGAGCAAAATTCTGTGCACCGCTCCGATCCTGTTCTTCAAAATCGCCTATAGTGCTACCCATCGAGTGGACCATATAGTAGGCGGTATCGACTCCAGTCAGAGCGGTAGCCAACGAGCTTGGATCCAATACGTCGCCGGCGACCACCTCTGTGTTTTGGTGAAAGCGGCCGGCCAGGTATTGGGGATTGCGAGCCATACAGCGGACGCGTTCACCGCGCTCTTCTAAAGCGGGTACCAATCGACCACCGACATAGCCGCTGGCGCCCGTAACCAAAATAAGTCTGCCTCTGTTTTTTTCTTCGCTTGGCTGTAATGTTCTGCTATGTGTCATCGTGATTCGAGTTGGTGTAGGATAATTATGGTATTAAGGACGACCCATTACACATTGCTGTTTTGAGCAAAATCAATCTGTTGAATCCGCTCCCGTGCCTCTCGCCGCTCTTCATACTTCCTGTTAATGCGTCTGACTTCCACAAAATAAATCCCGTAAAATGCCACGCACAACAAAGTGCAGATAGCTCCGATGGCGAAGATGATAATTTGCAGCATGTTATTTTTCCCTGGATATAACATTGATAAAAATGCCCAAGGTAATAATGGACGGGACCCAAATGCTGGTGAAGATTCCCTCGTTGGTCTGTCCCGAAAACCACAGGTAGACGGAGAGCAGGAACGATAAGAAGGCCGCGGTCAAGATCAGGTAGTTCCGCCGCTGTTTTATCATGATAAAGGTCCGTTTCCTTAGTTTTATAAGCGTTTAAACTGTCTCGTCACATAATATACAGGAAAAATAATAAATGTCAATATATTGTACAATAAAACAATAGACATATAATAGATATAATATGAATAAACGTGAAAAACATTGATATGGGCACCATAGCCATATGTTCGCGACAAGAGTACCGCTAAGCTATTAGGTGCTCACTTAACCCGATGGGGAAAATCAGATGTGTGCAGATAGCGACGCTGATATCACCGAGCCACTAGCGCGCATGCACCACGTGGCTCTGACCGTTGCCGACATTGCCATGGCGATCGCCTAGTATCGCCAGCGCTTTAATTGTCGGCTATTATATCAAGACATGACTTGGGGGTTTTTTCGCAGTTCGACAATATAAATTTGGCCCTAGTCACTCCCGGTCAGCACCCTGGCCATGTCGCATTTGCTGTAGATTTAGAGCAGGTGGCGACAGCGGGACCAGTGCAACTTCATCGCGAGGGGACGCAGTCGACCTATATTGGCGACGGGCAGGGCAATAGCGTGGAATTGATCCACGATCCGAGCCCAATGTGACCCATTCCTGCTGAGTGCTTAGGCTGTGTAAGTTGCTGTTATTGCTGACGCATCTGCCGATACATCGCCAAAGCCCGGTCGCGCGAAAAGCGCAGGTCGACCCATGGCTCGGGGTATGTTGCTCCTAGCGCGACACCGGCCTCACTGAGGGCTTCTGGAGGTGCCTCCCATGGCTTAAATCGCCAAGGCAATGGCAGTTTGCGCAAAGCTGGGATCCATCGATGAATATAGTGGCCATCGGGGTCAAATTTTACCGCCTGGTTAATCGGATTGAATATGCGGAAGTAAGGTGCCGCGTCGGCACCGCAGCCAGAGGCCCATTGCCAACCCAGGGTGTTATTTGCCAAGTCGGCATCGACTAAAGTATCCCAAAACCAGGCGGCACCATCGCGCCAAGATATCAGCATATTTTTGGTTAAATAGGAGGCAACGACCATGCGGGCGCGGTTGGGCATCCAGCCCTC
>Ga0315339_1002297_pt1 | contig 14746 bp, 10 predicted proteins | sample ASW17metaG_FD_204514 | JGI IMG/M metagenome (GOLD analysis project Ga0315339, IMG submission 204514) | Ammonia-oxidizing marine archaeal communities from Pacific Ocean, United States - ASW #17 | ecosystem: Environmental > Aquatic > Marine > Oceanic | place: USA: California | collected 2016-12-05
GATACGCTCGTAGTAGAACCGTCTCCCGGAGCCCTCGGTGACTGGGAGGTGGAGTTGGAGTACGTCGGTGAGCGCACGATATCTGCAAGGGGAACCGAGTCGGTGGCTGGAAGCTCCGTGCCTTTCGGCTTCGAGCGCTTCGAAGCGATCGACGACTGGGACATCCGCTTCGTCGCGTGGGACGATCCGGCGCGGGACCCCGATCGGGACCCGAGGGCATTCGCTCAACTCTTCGAGTCGGAAGCGATCATGACCCGGCGAGAAACGCGACTCGACTATCAGTGGTTCACGCCGCGGCTGGACGGAATCCCGGGTGAGCGTTGGGGGCTGGAGGCGACGAGCAACGTCACGCTCGAGCCAGGGGAATACTCGTTGAGGACGATCAGCGACGGAGGCGTGCGGGTCTGGGTCGATGGCGCACTCGTGGTCGACAATTGGGAGCCCCACGGCACCGTCGTCGACTACGCACCGATCTCAGCGGGACAGCACGAACTCAGGGTTCGCTACTACCAACTCGAGGGCTGGTCGGAGATCCGTACGGAGGTGGTTCGCGGATCAGGGCGGTCCCCGGGGTCGGCAGGGCCGCACTGAGCCGTAGATGACTGCTTAAACCTGCACTGGTTCCAGTCCCTCGAGGATGCTCGCCACACCATCCAGGCGTGGAGAATCATGTACAACCAAGTCCGACCGCACAGCTCCCTGGGCTGACTTACGCCTCAGGAGTTTGCAGACCAACACGCACTAGGCCAGGATCACATCCTCACCGACATCACTCAGAGTGTCTCATAATACTTGGATCAACTTCGGGGGTCACCTCAGGCCCACAGACCCATCACCTGCGGGTCGGGATCGGGAACATGTCGTGATGCCTTCCCACGGTCACCACATCGAGATCTGGTCCTGCTTCCTCGAACCGGCCGGTCTTGGGGAGAGACTCAAGGAGGTCGGCCACTGCTCATCGGTTAGCCGAGGCGCTGCTCGACGCATGGCTGCGACACGTGGCTCCCGGGGACCTCATCTACACGCGCAGGGAGGGGGCGGCCGGGAGATGCTGTTAGCCGCCCGGGCACGCGCGTTCTCGAGCGGTTTCGAGAATTCCGGAGAGAGAGTGGATCGATGGGTTTGACCGGAAGATGACATGCACGGGCAGGCATCCTTGACCGGGTGGGCACTCAACCCCTACCCTGCCAGGTACCGGCTCGCTTTCTCTCAGACCCGACTTCATGTCCACATCGCGCTCGACCGCCGAGAAGCTGTCGAAGCAGTTTTCCGACACTTTCGGGAGTCGCCTGCAAAGTGTCGTGCTGTTCGGCTCCGTCGCTCGAGGTGAGGCGATCCCCGGCGTCAGCGATGTGAACATGCTGGTCCTGTCACAACCCGCGACCTCGGGTCGGCGGCGCCCTTCACGCACGAGTGGGTTCGAGCCGGAAATACCCCGCCCCACCTGTTCTCCGCAGAAGAGTGGAGCGGCATGGGGGACACGTTCGCCATCGAGATCTCCGACATGCAGGACGCGAGGGAGGTGCTCCATGTCGCCGACCCCGTGCGTGCCCTCACAACGAACGCCTCGGACCTCCGGCTCCATGCGGAGCACGAGATACGTCAAATGATGCGGCACATGCGCCTGCACCTCCTGCTGGCCGCGAACGACGCAAGGGAGCTCGGGCACCTGCTCGTGAGTGGCGTGCCGTCCTTTGCCGCATACATGCGGGCGGCACTTCGTTTGAGCGACCAAGAGGCTCCCCTCGAGACCCCGTCGGTGATCGAGCGCACCGCGACCCTCATCGACGCCAACCCATCCCCCATGATCCAGTGCCATCGAGCACGTAGCGACGATGCCCCCAGCATTCCGATCTCGGACCCTCTCGTAGAAGAATATTCGGAGTTCGTTCGACGCCTGATGAGTTTCATCGACCGGCTCTCCCCCTGACCTAGTAGCCCATGAAGAACGTGTCGCGCCATGAGATCCAGAACTTCGCGGACGGTGAGATCGTCGTTCGAGAGGGTGAGGAGACCCGTGAGATGTTCGTGATCCGGAAGGGCGAGATCGAGGTCGTCAAGCTGGTGGGTGGACACGAAGTCACTCTGGCAGTGCTCCCCCGGGGGGCCATCTTCGGTGAAATGGCGCTGCTGGAGGGGCTCCCTCGCAGCGCCACTGCCCGAGCTCGAGGCGCGACGTCGCTCGTGGTGATGCGACCGGGGTCCCTACTCCTCCAGATCCGGCGTGATCCGACATTCGCGTTCGAGCTGATGCAGCAGATGAGCCGCCGCATCCGCGAGCTCAACGACAAGCTCATATTCGTTGAGACCGCGGAATTCAGCAGTCAGCTCGCGCGCTCGACGCTGGTGGACACGGCGGCCTCCGAGTACCAGGCCGCGGAGTCCGACGGCGACGGATCCGAGTCGTGAATACCACGATCAGGGAAGACCGCCTGTTGATCGCGTCAGACATCCACATGGGCAACCGGCTCCACAACCCGCGCCGGCGCTTCATGGACTTCATGCACTTCACGATCGAGAACGACTACTCGCTCTGCATCAACGGCGACGGGATCGACATCCAACAACTGGCTCTGTCCCAGCTCACCGGTGACCTGACCGCGTGCATGCCGCTCTTCGGACGTTTCGCGAAGACCGGGCGACAGGTCTACTTCACCGTCGGAAACCACGACATCGTGCTCGAACACTTCCTGAGCGACCTCGGGCGAATGAAGGTGGTTCCGTTCCTGAACGTGGAGTCGGGCGACCAGCGCATCCGGGTCGAGCACGGGCACATGTATGATGACATGTTCCTCAGGTTTCCTCTTACCTACTCGGTATTCACGTTCATCGGTCGACTGGCGATCGGTGTGAGTCCGACCTTCTACGATTGGGTCCACGAGCTCAATCTCCGCATCATCGCATTCGCTGAGTTCCTCTTTTCGGGCTTCAAGACCAAGGCGAAGACCAACGGAAACAGCCCCCGCGAAGTGATCAAAGACGAACGGGGGTGCTTCCGCCAGGGGGCAGAAGACGTCGGCATCCGCGGATTCGACTCGGTGATCTTCGGTCACACACATACGCACGGGGTCGTGCAGCTCGACTCCGGCACGCGCTACTACAATACCGGCGGGTGGTTCTCGAATCCGCACTGTGTCGCCATCGACCGGGGACGCCTCTGGTTCGGCCCCATCGATTCCCTTTTCGCGGAAGGCGACCCATTTCCCGTGGACCCGGACTCGGACAGTTCCGACCGTCAGCCCGGGATGGACGACACACCATGAGCGACCTCTCGTTACCCGTCGAGCAGATGGCCAATGAATACGATGTCGTGGTTGTGGGATCCGGCTACGGAGGGGCGATCGCGGCGAGTCGATTCGCCCGCGCGGGAAAGCGCGTGTGTCTGCTTGAGCGCGGGACGGAATACCGCCCCGGTGAGTTCCCGGAGAGTTCGGCGAAGGGTCTCACCGAGATCCAGGCCGACATGCCCGACCGAAGGATCGGCTCGCGCACGGCGCTTTTCGATTTTCGGATCAACTCCGACATCAGCGTGCTCGCCGGATGCGGGCTCGGCGGCACGTCGCTGATCAACGCCAACGTCGCCATCGCTCCGGACGAACGAGTCTGGGACGATCCGCGTTGGCCGGAGGCGATTCGCGCGGACGTCGATCAGGGCATCGCCGAGGGCGTGCGCAGGGCTCAGGAAATGCTGTACCCGACTCCGCTGCCAGCGGATCAGTCTCCGCTCAAGCTTCAGGCGATGGAGAAGTCGGCGGAGCACATGGGCGCGAAGTTCGCTCGCCCACCGCTCACGGTGAACTTCGAAGACCGCATCAACCACGTGGGTGTCGAACAGCCGGCCTGCAACTCATGCGGAAACTGCGTGTCAGGGTGTAACGTCGGCGCGAAGAACACGCTGACCGCGAACTACCTGCCCGACGCGCGAAACCATGGCGCGGAGATCTTCACGCGCACGTCGGTACGCCGTGTGGAGCGCCGAGGGGAGCGTTGGGTCGTGCATTTCGATCTGCTCGAAGCGGGTGCACAGCGCTTCGATGCTTCCCACTTGTTCGTCGGGGCCGACATCGTGATCCTGGCTGCGGGCAGCCTGGGAAGCACGGAGATTCTGCTCCGCTCGCGCGATACGGGCCTGAGCGTCTCCGACCGGCTCGGGCGCGGCTTCACGGGCAATGGCGACGTACTCGGCTTCGCCTACAACGCGGATCAGCCCATCGAAGGAGTCGGTGTTCCCAGCGCGCGCGACACGGGCCCCGGCCCGTGCATCACGTCGGTCATCGACCTCAGGGAAACCGACGATCTGAACGACGGCATGATCATCGAGGAGGGCGTGATCCCGAGGTCGCTCGCTCCGGTGCTCGCTTCGTCATTGATCATGGCGTCCCGAGCGATGGGTCGCGATACGGACTCCGGCTTCAAGGACTACGCCGCCGAGAAGTACCGCGAACTGCAAGCGATCGTGCCGGGGGGCAGCACGGGATCGGTCGGCAATACACAAACCTACCTAGTGATGGCACACGACGACTCGGCCGGCCAGATCGTGCTCGAGGACGACCGCGCGCGCATCTCGTGGCCCGACGTCGGTTCCCAGCCGATTTTCGATCGTATCGACGGCGAGCTTCTACGGGCTACCGAAGCTCTTGGTGGCACCTACATCAAGAGCCCTCTTTGGGTGGAGCGACTCGGGAAGAGCCTGGTCACCGTCCATCCTCTAGGCGGGTGCGGTATGGGTGAATCTGCGGAGTCGGGTGTGGTCGACGCTCAGGGCCAGGTCTTCGCCGGTGAAACCGGAAGCGAGCTACACGACGGACTCTACGTGTGCGATGGAGCGATCATCCCCCGTTCGTTGGGAGTGAATCCGTTCCTCACCATTGCCGCGCTCGCTGAGCGCAACGTCAACCTCATCGCTCGCGACCGCGGCTGGGACTTTTCGTACGACCTGGCCCCGGTGGAGCAGGTGACCGTGAAGGAAAAGCGGGTCGGAGTCCAGTTTACCGAGGCCATGCGCGGTCACTTCTCCACGAACGCCGACCTCGACTTCGAGCAGGCGGCTGCGTGGGGACGGGAGCATGATTCGCGCCTCGAATTCACGGTGACGGTGAACTCGGACGACCTCTACGGCATGCTGGGTGAACCCGATCATCAGGCGAGTCTCTACGGAAGCGTGTCGATCCCGGAGCTGTCACCCGAGCCGTTGAGCGTGACGAACGGCGTGTTCCAGCTTCTCACGGTGGACCCGGATGAAGAACGGACCCGCCGAATGACCTATCGCATGCCGCTTCGGCTCGCGGACGGACGTACGTACTACCTGTACGGCTTCAAGCGCATTCACGACGACCCCGGTTTCGATCTCTGGGCCGATACGACGACCCTGTTCGTGACGGTCTATGAGGGCGATAGCGAAGCGGGCGCGGTCGCGGGGCGTGCGGTCCTGCGCATCAAGAAGAAGGACTTCGCGAAGCAGCTCAGCACCTTCAAGATCACCAACGCGGGTGGAGTCATCCGGCGGCTCAAGGCGATGACGGCGTTCGGCAAGTTCTTCGCGGGGGCGCTGTGGGACACGTACGGAATCGACACGAGCCAGGACTAACGACAGGGCGCACCAGGGTCAGAACTGGCTGGCGTGGCACTGCGTGCAAGAGACCACGGGCACGCCGATGGAAGCCCACTGGGTGAAGTCTCGATTGGCGTATGATGCGTAGCGTGCGGCGAGGTCTTCGGTCAGTCGACTCTCGAGTTGGTCCTTGTGCTTCCAGCGGTCGTAGTTCTGCCCCAGGCGCGCGTTGAGGTAGGCACGCCGGGCAGCGTCGAGTTGTCCGCCCTTCACGAGAAGATCTCCGAAAATCAACCAACTGCCCTCGAAGCCGTGGGGCACTCGCGACGAACCCCAGCAGAACCCTTGCGGCATCGACTCCGTGGGCGGCTGCACGTACGCGGTGAAGTCGGGGTTGTCACGGTCCACGGGCCCGCCTCCGCATACCTCCCAAAACTGGAAACCCGCCTCTATGGCGGAAGCCGTGACTGTGTCGTCGGCCGCCGCGAAACGACGAATGTGCATTTGCTGGAAGAGGCCGACCTCCGGCACCCAGGCCGCAGCGCTGTCGACCAGAGCGCTTCCCTGTGCCTGATCGAATCCTGTCTCGAAGAGGAAGGCCCCCAGCAGAGCACTCGCTCCCGCCGCGTTCTCTTCGTCGTTGAGAATCACGTCGAAGAAGCTCTCCAGGATCAACGGGATCGCCTGGGCCAGCACCTGGAGCCCGTTCGTGCCGGGACGCTCCGCTTCCGCCAGCCACCACAGGCTCGCGGCTCCGAGCAGGAAGGTATTTCTGCCGTTCTCCGGCTCGGCGTCGTGTAGCTCCCAAAGCTCTCCGACGAGTGTGCCCGCGGACTCGTAGTCGTCGCGGTTCATGGCGTCGAAGAGCCGCGCCTCTGCCTCCACCAGCGGGTGCGGTCCGGTAATGTCGTCACCGCAGGCCCCTACGGCCACCACGGCACCTATCACCATCGCAACCAGGCGTACCCGAGCCATGGGCGGTTTCATGCTAGAGATGGGACAGCCAGCGCAGAGCGTTGATGCTCGGCTGAAAGAGGTACTCGCCTCCCCGCATGGTCACGAATCGTGGCAGCGGAGAAAGGAAGAACGGCAGGTCCCCGGGAATCGTCATCTTACCGGAGTCGTCGGCTGGACATCCGATGAGCGGGTCCTTGTCGTTGCCCTGACCGAACGGATCGCCATCGTCCACCCACAGGCTCTGCACGGTCTCGAACTGTCGCCAAATGCTGGTATTGAAGCATACGAAGACGAGTCCTCTCTCGGCGCCGTCGTCCTCCGCGCCTTCGGGCAGCACCGGCCCGTAGGTTCGCCCCCTGCGGATGATGCGATGCCGGTTGGTCAACCGCCCGCCGAAAAAGCCTTCGGAATCACGGGGATGCACACGGCGGATGTGGGAGCCGGCCGGGCAGCGTAGGCCACTCGGGTCGTCCTCGTACGAGAAGTCGTTGATGCGCGCGGGGTCCGACGAAACGTCCGCGTCGGGGGCGTCCGGGGACACGCTGATCGGCGTCCCGTCCGGCCACCGCCCGACGATCTTGGCCGCGAGCTTGTCCGGTCCGCCCGGATAACGAGCGCCCTGCTCTTCTAGCACCCGTCGGAACGCCGCAGTATGCGTGTGCAACTTCCGGTACACCATGAACGTGCCATTTCGGTCGAACGGTGCGGCGGGTGCATCGGGCAGGCCGCCGTCCTCATCCACATAACCGAGCAAGAACTCTCCGGTCGCCACGTCGCGCCAACCCCCTGCTCCATCGGGCTGGCCATCCCCCGGACGACCCGCGACCCCGGTGCCTTCTACGGCAGGCTGGGCGATGCCGTCGAAGAACCCGAAGTGGTCACGGCCCTGATCGAGAGCCTCCGCACGGGTCTCGTTGATCACCGTGGTGGCTCCCGCGGTCGCACCTACGTCTCGAAGCTCCTCACGCACGGCGTCCAGATGCGCGTTGTCGACAGCCCACACCGTCACCAGCACGTGCGCATCACCGGTCCCCAGTCCCTCCTCCCACTCCTCCGGCGCACTCGGGCCGCGGTCTCCCAAGGCATCCGCCCGGGCAGCCATCCCCCCGCGGAAGTCGTCTGGGAAGGTGGCCAAGATCTCCGCAGGCACACCCACGCGCTCGAGGCCCGCGTATGTGAACCCGACCTGGATGGCTGTCGCGGGAGCCTCGCCCTGGGCCCACGGGCTGCCTGACATGACCCGGGGAAGCATATCCGCGAGCAGCGCCTTGGCCTTCTCGACGTCGTCGATCCTCAAGAAGATGTAAGCCGCTTTCTGATGGGAGTACCCACGCAGGACGTTACCCTGAATGTCGGAGACATCGACGTCCGCTTGCTCCCGGTCGCGTCTACTCAGGTTCGGAGGACGTGCGGAGAACAGCTTCCTCTCCGGACGAGCGCCGCTCTCGTTCTTACGATCGTTCATCAGACCTCCCCCCCGAAGGCGCTGCGGAAACGCTCCCGCAGCTCCGCCGCACTGGTCTGTTGGTTTTGATTGGCGATCGCGAACTCCACGAGCCGCTCACGGAGTGCGAGGCTCTCCAGCACCTCGGGTACGCTCCGGTTCGGTGACGCCACCGCGAACAGCGACGTATGGACCTGATTGTCGCGAATCCACTTCTTGAACGCGGTGCGATCCTTCAGACCGGGATAAGCGAGGCAGTGACGCCACCACGAATCCGCCTCGTCCGGGATTTGGTCGACGATCGAGTCGAGGAACGGGTCGAGATCGTGCCCATCGAAGGCTGCCGTGAACACCAGATAGTCCCAGCGAAGCTGATCGCGCTTCTGTGGCGCGCCCTGGTAGACGAGGTGATCGAAGATCTGTAGGCGCGACGTATGCACGGTACCGAGCTTCGCGAGCGGCGAGGACACTCCCCGCGGGACGCCCTCGATGACCTTGCGCACCTCCTCCACCTGCCCGGGGCTGATGGCCGTGATGACGGTCAGCGCATACGCCGTGCCCGTCCTATCGCGTGACTCACCCATCAGAGATGGTCCTGCAAGCGGGAAAGAAACTGGTCGTAACGCGTCTTGAATTCGTCCGGGCCGAGATCCGCCGAGCTCGCGACGAAGTCGCCCAGCGCATCCTTGACCGCGACGGCGCTCATCACCATCCGTGTGCTCGACTCCGGGTAGGCGCAGTAGTATGAACCGCCCTCCATGCTGTTCATGGCGATCCACTTCTTGAGCGGCTCCGCCGGCGGTGGATACGGAAACGCCGGTCCCCTACCCCACACGAACCGGATGTCCTGCGGAATGCAGTAGGCGAACGCGTCGATGTAGTGCTGCCAAGGACCGTCGAAATTGCTCTCGAAGAACAGGTAGCCGTAGTTGAGCCGATCGCGCTCTTCGCGCGGCCCGGCGAACGGCAACTCCCGAACCACCGTCCACCTTACGAAGTGGATGAAGTTGAACTGCAGGATATGCCGCTGCGCGAATGGCACCCATTTCGCGATCCACAGCGCCGCCGAGAGGACCGGCAGCCACTGCCGGCGCACCGGCGTGAACAAGGTCAAACAGATGAGGCGACCGAGATTGTTGCCCGGCAAAGCAGGCGCCCCCTCGGGCTCGAGCGTGGCGGCCGTCATCAGTACGTCTCCTCAGCGTCCATGCCAAAGCGCGTCGTGACCGGCCTGGCGTCGGAACTGATCTGGATCGAAGAAGCGGTCATAGTACTCCATCTCCAGGTGGGAGAATTGCAGAAACATGCCCGGAGTGTAGAACGCGTCGATGTGGGCCGGAAAGCGCCCATAGGTATCGTAGATGTAGTTGCAGATCTCCTTGACGTACTCGACCTGCTTTGGGCCGAACTTCGTGGCCTTCTTCATGTACTTGGCGGCGTCGGCCTTGTCCTTGTACGACCGTGAGAACACCGCGTCGTCACCGTAGGCGCCGCCCTCGGCGCCGTACTTGGCTTCGATGACCCGGTCGACCGCGTCGTCCATCGAGTCCACGTACGGAGGACACAGCCCTTCGAGAATTCCGTCGATTCCGATGGGGTTCGGTTGCGACGCGGGTACCGGCGCCCACGGTCTCAGCATCTTCGGCTCCTGAAAGCGGAAGCCCAGCCCGTGCCAGCCCTTCTCGGGGTCGTTCTGAAAGATGTATGGAGGGAAGACCGAGCCGTGGATCCACCCGCCCAGCCCCATCGCCTGACCGAGCAGCATCATGTTCTGGAAGTACAGGAACGCCTCGTAGTCGGTGCGCAACGCACCGGCAAATCCCAGTGGACCCGGGTTGTCCTTGTTGACAAACCCGTTGCGGACCCACTTGAGCCCGCCGACCGGGTGGTAGGGGACCTTCTCGGCGAGGCCCACCGAGCCAGCGATCTTTGCGAGCCATTCAACGAGCCCCTTGGGCTGGAAGGTGCGCCAATCGTCGAGGATGATGGGTCGCTTGCCGTCGGGCTCCGCAGCGAGGATCAGCAGCGCGTTGATGTACTGCCATGTGCAGTCCACCACCGGAAAGAACACGGTCGAGCCCGGGACATTGGACATCTGGGCGTTCCATCCGAGGTAGTACGGCCACTCCCGCGGAAAGTCCATGCGACGGTCAGAAATCCGGAGTTTGCAGCTCTCCGCGGCCGCGATCCAATCGTCCTCACTCCAATCCGCCCATTTCGGAGGCAGCGAACTGAGCAGCTCGAGGGCCTCGCGTCCGCTGGGATGCCGAAGCAAGAACATCCCGTCATCGGAGATCATGAAGAAGTGCGTGGCCTGGCAGTTGTCCGCGCTACTCGCCGTTCGAGCCATGATGTGCAGAAACGGAGTGCCCAACTCGTCGGTTCCATCCGGCTTCGTCAGCGGGCCGTCGTGCGTCGTGATACCCGTGATCCCCGTGACGCACGTGATGAGAATGGCTTCCTCGAGCGGCGTCAGCGGGGCTGGATCATTCGGGCTCTCATAGGACAACTCGCCGGCGTTCATCGACGTTCCGCGCGCGAGGCGTCTGGTGCGCCGCTCCACCAGCGCCGACATGAAGGGGTACTCGAAGAGGTCCTTCAGGCAGTCGTGGCCGTGGCCGTGGGAATGCTCACTACCGGCATCGCCGGGATTCATCATCTCGTGCTCCTATACAGTGGATCAGATGGTGTTCAGCGGCCCAGCACGCCCGACGCGAGCGCGAGTTCCGCGAGCGCGATTCGGTGCCCCAATTCGGCTTTCAGTAGGTCCACCTCGGCTTCCATTCGGTCAGCGTTCGCCTCCCCTTCCTGCGCAGCTACGGCGAGCCCAGTGGTGACTTCAACGATGCGGAGCCGTGACGCTTCCGTGCGTAGAGAGAGCGCTTCTCGCGCCAACTCGAGGACCTCCTCAGATCTTTCCAGCCGGCGGTACGCGGTCCCGACAGCCCCGCGGACTCGGCCCTCGATCACAGACACGTTGCCTTCGGCCTGGCGGAGCTGAGCGCGGCGTTCCTGCACCGTCCTCCGACGTTGGCCGAAGTCCAGGATGGTCCAACTCCCCATGATGCCCAAGCCGAGGGTGTTCTTGGGCAGGAACGGAAACGAGTTCTGGTAGAGGTGCATTCCAAGGAGTCCGACGTCGGGAATGTATTCGGCGCGAGCGGCCCCGACGCCATGTGTTGCCTTGGCGATCAGAGCCTGGGCTCCGACGACCTCGGGGTTGGCACGCAATGCCGCCTCGATGTAGTACTCGAGCGCTTCATGTGCGCCATCGACGGCGGGAGGGGGCGTCGCCTCGACTCGGACTCCGGCCGGGAGACCCACGGCATCGGTGAGCGCGTAGTTGAGATCGTCCACCTCGTCTTCACGCTCCAACACTTCTTGACGGGCCTGAAGCCAACGAACCCGGGCTTCACGCTGAGCGACTTCCAGGGCGGTGCCCGATTGAACGGCCGCGGTCAGATAGGAAATACGCTGCTCCGCCGCGGTCGCTCGCTCGCGAGCCACCTCCGCGGCTCTGGTCGCGATGAGTAGACCGGCATATGCCTGCAGCACGCCGAGCGCCAGGCTTTGTTCCGCCTGGCGCAACTCGGCACCGGCAACGTCTTCGTCGGCCCGCAGGACTCCACGCCCCTCTCGGATCTTGAAGAACTGAGTGAGCGGCTGAGCTACCGTGGTGAGCGCGAAGAAGATGTCCGTGCCGCCCTGCGGGATGGTCCGGTCCGTTCTCGGGAACTTGCCGCCCAACTCCGAGAAGTACCCCAGAGACCCAGACGGGAGGAGGATGCCCTGCGTGTTGTTGTTTACGAGATAGCTGGCCTGGGTCTCGATCCGGGGCAGATAGTTCGTGAACGCGACCGAGCTGCGTCGGCGGGTCTCTTCGACCTTCTGGCGAACGGCCTCGAGGCCCGGATTGCCCTCGCGCGCCAACTCCAGAGCCTGCTCGAGGGTGAGAGAACGCTCCGTCTCCTGACCGCGCATGGGAGCCGGGAGGAGAACGCTCGAGAGCAGGACCGTGAACAGCGAGGATCGGATCATGGTCTTCATGCTCAAGTCCCCAGGGAGGGTACGGCATCCGGTGTCACCATGACGTAGAGAACTGGCACCACCACCAGTGTGAACACCATCGAGAAGATGAGCCCGAAGGCGATGACGCTAGCCAGAGGCGCCCATAGACCCGAACCCGAGAGGATCATCGGTGTCAGACCGGCGGCGGCCGACATCGTCGTGAGGAAGATCGGACGGAGTCGCCGTCGCCCGGCCTCGAGCGCCGACTCCTCGAGCGCGCCTCCCTTGGCCATCTTCTCGCGGATGAAATCGAGCAGAATGATGGCGTTGCGGACGACGACCCCCGTCAGGCTTATGAGCCCCATGAAGGCCGTGAAGCCGAAGGGGTTGCGGGTAATGAGCAGGCCGAAATACGCGCCGAAGAGCGCGAGTGGGATCGCCATCATCACGACCATGACGTCCTTCACGCTCTGGAACTGGATGAGCAGGATCAGAGCGATCAAGAGAGCGCTCGCGAGCATCCCAACGCTGAGATAGCCGAAGCTCTCCATCTGCACCTCGATCTCGCCGCCGTACGAAAGGCCGTAGCCGGGCGGCAGGGTCAACGTATCGATCGTCGGCTGAGCGGACGCGAGCACCACCGATGGCAGCACCCCGTCCTGTGCGAAGCTCGCTACGGTCAGGGTGCGGACCCCATTGCGGTGCACGATGCGGCTCGGTTGCCACACGGGTCTCACGTCTGCGATGCCACGAAGGGGTACCCGGGCTACCGGCGAGACCATGTACGTGCTGCCCAGGTCCTCGAAGGCATCGCGATGGCTCTCGTCCAGTTGAAGCACGATGTCGACCGCGTCGTCTCCTTCCCAGAACGTCGAGACCGGCATGCCCCGAAACGTTCCTGCCAGCATGTTCGAGACCACCGTGGCGCTCATTCCGAGGCGGTTGGCGACTTCTGGACGGAGATCCACCTCGAGCGCGTATGCGTCCTCGCGGAAATTGTTGCGTATCATGAAGCTGCCCGGCGTGGCTTCCAGCACCGAGGCCGCTTGCTCTCCGAGAGAACGAAGCGTCACCACATCTTCACCCGTGATGCGCACCTCGATGGGGGCCCACATCGGATCCCCCTGAACCAGACGTTGCACATCGACCTCTGCCTCCGGAACGCGCACCGGCAGGGAGTGGCGCAATCGCTCCACCACCTCAGGGGTGATGTCGACCTCCGTCGTTCGCACGATGATCTGGGCGATGTTCGGCCGGGGAAGCGCCGGTTCGAAGGAAAAGAAGAAACGTGGAGCACCCACACCGACGAACGAGGCAAACGCCCGCACGTCGGGGTCCGCTTCCAGAACCTGCTCGATCTCACGGGTCGTGCGGTCGGTCGCTTCGAGGCGCGTGCCCTCGGGCATCCAGACGTTTATCGCAAACTCATCGCGCTCGGATGGCGGAAAGAACTGCTGATCCACCATACTCGCCAGAACGGCGCCAGCGGCCACTGCGAGCACGCCGAACACCATCGTCAGCCGCCTGTGCTTCATCGCTCTCGCAATAGTAGCGTCGTAGACGGACTGCATGATGTCGAGCGCCCCGCGTTTGCTCGGCGCCCCGGCGGCGGCCGACTCCTCCGCGTGAATCCCCTTCTTGATGAATGTCCGGCACAGGAGCGGGGTCAGCAACATGGCCACGATATACGAGTTGGTCAGCGCCAGAGCTACGGTGATCGGCAGAGAGAACATGAACTCGCCCATCTGGCCGGGAATGAGCGCAAGCGGAAGAAACGCAGCAGCTATGGTCAACGTGGCGGCGAGCACGGGGACGGCGAGTTCGCTGGCGGACCGTTGGGCGGCCTCGTCCCTGGAGACCCCTTGGTCGAGCAGTTCCACGTAGTTGTCGGCGATGACGATGGCGTCATCGACCACGAGGCCGAGCACGACGATCAGGCCCGCAAGTGAGACTTGGTGTAATTCGATCCCGATCCCCTGGAGGATCGCGAAGGTCATCAAGATCGTTACCGGGATCGCTGTTCCGGCTACCGTGGCGACGGGAAATGGGAGCAGGATGAGCGTCACCGCGAGCACAGCGACGAGGGCCATCCCGAATTCGCTAAGAAAATGCCCGATGCGTTCCTCGACGATCTTGGGCTGGTCCACGATCGCCTCGATAGAGACGTCGGGCGGAAGCCGCGTGCTCACCTCCGCTATGGTCTCGTCCACCTCGCGCCCGAAGTCGACGATGTTGTATCCCTCCCGCATCTCGAGGCTGAGCATGACGGACGGCTGACCGTTTGCGCGCACGAGGAAGTCAGGATCCGCGTCCCGACGCTCGACTTCGGCGATGTCGCCGATGTAGATCGGGCTGCCACTGGGAGACACACCCGCGATCTGGCGACGAATCTGGTCCTCGCTCTCATAGAGCCCCACCGTTTGGATCGGGACCCGCGTGGTCGTCGCGTCGAAAGCGCCGGCCTCCGAGATGACGTTCTGATTCTGGAGTGCGCCAACCACGTGAAGTGGCGTGATCCCGTATTGGACGAGCTGCTCCATCGTGCTCGTGACGTAGATCTTCTCCGTTTGCTCCCCGATGCGTTTGACCTTGGAGACCGCGGGGAGCCGGAGAAGCTCCGCTTCCACTCGCTCCAGATACTCCTGCAGCTCTCGGTACCCATACTGCTCGCCGGTGACGGACAGCAGAATCGCGATCACGTCCCCGAAGTCGGAGTTCACGATTGGTCCCAGGACTCCCTGCGGGAGTTCCGTGACACCGAGTTCGTTGAGCTCGTGGCGTAGCTT
>Ga0315339_1002298_pt1 | contig 14745 bp, 13 predicted proteins | sample ASW17metaG_FD_204514 | JGI IMG/M metagenome (GOLD analysis project Ga0315339, IMG submission 204514) | Ammonia-oxidizing marine archaeal communities from Pacific Ocean, United States - ASW #17 | ecosystem: Environmental > Aquatic > Marine > Oceanic | place: USA: California | collected 2016-12-05
TTGCCGCATCGGCGCGGCGGGATTATCGTCCGCCCGCGGAAATGCTCCATCGCCGGGTTAGCTCAGTTGGTAGAGCACCTGATTTGTAATCAGGGGGTCGCGGGTTCGAATCCTGCACCCGGCACCATATTTTCAATGACTTAGGCTACTTGTGATACCCCCTGACGGACTTTGGGTAGCACACGGGGTAGCAGTCTGATAGGCTTTGCCTGCCACGAACGTTCATTTGGCGGTGGTATTATTGATTACTAATCCGTCGAACCGACAGTACGAGCCACACCCGTCGGCTACCTTCGATGAAATTCATTGTTCGTCCCCCGACTTCTAACGGCGCTGCGTGAGATCGTGGATCGGCTCTAACCACTCGACAACGGCGGGGATCGATCCAAAGTGCGCGTTACTGCTTTCCCAAGGCCCAAGCCAGTTGCCGCATGAGTGGCCGCGTACCGCCTTTGTAGGGGTTACGGGCGACGATGGCCTTACCCGCCGGCGTCTTCGGCCCGGTCGAGCGCTGCCACGGTTTCCACCGCCGGATCAGTTTTGCCTGCCGGGCCTTTCGGCGGCTCCAGGCGCGATCGAGAAGGTAGAAGGCCGCGCGCACCCGGTTTCCTCAAGCATGATGGCCGCCAACTGGCCGTTGTTCGTGCCGACGGCGTAAAGGTCGATTATGACGCGCCCTTCCCGCGGTCGTGCGGCTTAGTCCGGGATACTCCGGATGGCTTTCCCCGATTGCCGACGATGTCCGTCATCCAAAAATTTTGGACCACTGAGGCTGTTTGATAACGGAGAATCCGGCCCATCCTGGATTGATGTTAAGCCGCTTGGCGCTGATGGTTCAAGCGGCGGTTTCGGATGGGCAGTTTTTCGATCCTGTTCCTCCTTTCGATGATGGCGGTGTCGCGGCCGAAGTAGGTGTCGGCGAGCGTAACGTTGCCGAGACTCTCGTGGTAGCGGTGGTTGTTATGTAGCGGTGGTTGTTATAGTGATCGACGAAAGCGCCGATCTGGCTTCCGAGGTCGCCGGGCAGGTAATAGTTTTCCAGCAGGATGCGGTTTTTTTGGATCTAGTGCCAACGCTCGATCTTGCCCTGGGCCTGGGGATGATAGGGGGCTCCACGGACATGCTTCATCGCGTGGTCTTCCTTCATCACGTGGTCTTCGAGCCAGTCCGCAAGGTCGCTGCAGACGGAACCGTTCCGTCGCAATGGCCGAGTGGCGCCAGCTCGCAGTCTGAAGATCCAGGCCGTTCACCACGGCTGATCAGTTCTCATTTGCTTTGACAATGCCCCATTCAGATATGCGAACCACATCAGGTCGCGCGACCCCACACCGGAATTAGTGGAACCCAACGCCCTTTAGCGGCGGTGGCGAATGGGCTAAGTTCGGGGTAAGCGCACACGGGTTCGATGTGTGCAAGAGATTTGGGAGTGTTCAATAGAAACTAGTCACCTGCTCCGGCCCTACTCGCCGACATCCGTGAATCTCAAGCCTCTAATTAAGAAAGAACCCTCCCGTTGCAGAAACTACTTGTTTTCCAATCCTTGTGGGCAATGGAACGTCGACACACCGACGGAATCGAGCGCACCTTGGAGAAAAACGTCGAGATGATATCCGAGGCAGGATTCGATGGAATCAGCAGCGCCTGGATCAACGGAGAGTTCGTAAAGAGAGCCCACGCGCTTGTGCAGGGACGCGGAATGACAGCCGAGGGACAGTGCTATCCGGAGACGGTCGACGACCTGAAACCGGTGCTTGAGATCGCGTCCGAATTCAAACCCCATCACCTCGACATACAGCCTAACGCTCGACCGCGGCGCATTGAGGACTGTATCCCGTTAATTGAGGGATGGCGCCGTCTGGCCGAAGAAGTCGATTTTCCGATTTATATCGAGACCCATCGTGATCGGATGACGACCGACCTCTATTTCACGCTCGATCTGCTCGACTGTTTTCCCGATTTGAAATTGCTCGGCGATGTGTCTCATTTCCTGGTGGGTCGTGAGTTTGCCACACCCGTCTCGGAGGAGAACCACGCATTCATTCATCGTATCCTTGACAATTCATGGGCATTCCACGGCCGCGTGGCGAGCCGCGAGCAAGTTCAAATAGAAATTTCTTTTCCACACCACAAAGAGTGGCTGGACCTCTTCTTGGGCTGGTGGGATTACGGGTTCAAGAGCTGGAGCCGGCGGGCTGGGCCCGAGGACACGCTCGCTTTCGTATGCGAACTCGGCCCCAAGCCGTACGCGATCACGGGACCTGATGGGAACGACCAAACCGATCGTTGGAAAGAGGCGCTGATGATGCGAGACCACATCCGGGACCTTTGGAATAAGGGAGCCGAGGCTAGAAGCCAGAATTCATGATTCCAACGAGAGCGGTTCTTGAAAGGGCGGAAGCGGCTTCGCGTTCGGAAATCGCGCGAGGTCGTGCGCTGCCCGAAGTCAGCGAGGCGCACTTACCAGGAATTCAAATCCTGAAACGGCCCTCAAGACGCATCTGAGGACCTCAAGACGCAACTGAATTGTATAGTGCTCACAAGCTACGATAGGCTCGCAATCCAGAATCCGCCGATAATTGGCGACGTTCTGGGGAGGGGAATGCTATGCGACATCTGAAGAATAGCGGTTATACCGTGACCTCCGCCCTTTCGGCGGCCTTCCGCGCTAGGGTATCGGAGGGCAAGGTGAGCCGCACAGAGCGTTGCCGGTCGAGGAGCGGGCGATGAACGGCTGGTGGGACAACACCTATCGACACCGTATCCCAGTTACGTTGGTCGACACGCTGGGGCAACGGCGGCACAACGAGCCGGTCAAATTGAACCTGGCGTTCGACCTGTTCAAACCGAGGGCGGAGTCGATCCGCGTCATCAATGACGCCGGTGGCGAGATCGTGAGCCAAGTGATTAACTCTCGTGTTGAGGACGGTCGGCTGCTCAGCGGGACGGTGGCGTTCGTCTGCACGACGACGGGTCGTGAAACTGGGTTCAATATCTATTTTGATACGGAAAGCGGCGCCGCGGCGGATTATGATGGCATCCGTCGGTTGGAAACATCGCTCGCGGACGGATACCGCCGCCTCGACACTGGCTCCTACGTTCTGGAAATTTGCCGCGGCACCGGCCAGGGCAGCGGCGCGAGCAAGTGGGGCATCCGCTCTTTCGAGCACAAGGACCAGGCGATCAACCTGATCCACGGCTGCGGCAACGCCTTCGGCGGTGTGTACGGGCCATTCTTCACGCCGGAAAACGGACTGGTCAACCCGCCGGCGCACATGGTGATCAACATCGATCCAGTCGACGAGGGGCCAGTACTATGCCGCTATAAACTGCACGGAACCATCCCCAATGGCCTCAATCCGGACCTGCACGATAAGAGGCTGGAGATGTGGTGGACCTTCTATCACAACAGCCCGTGGTTCGAGCGCACCTACATCTTAGACCCGTACGAGACGGTCATCGACCGTCGGATAGTCAGCAACCGCATTACCGTCGGCGACGAGATCGAGAGCGGCAAGGGCAAACTGCTTCTATCGACCTACAAGCATTACGGCGGCACTGCGTACCGTGCTGGCGACCTGTATGCTGGCATTCTATTGGACTGCGTAAACCAGCTGCGCAAGGACCACCCGGACGAGACCGCGGCGGCGCTCGAGCAGCTCAGCATTGACGTCGAGCAGGATCCGAGCACGTGGCATTGGGACAATTACTGGCGCCTATTTTGCGTCATAGAGGACGCGCTACCGCGGGACATCCTGAAGGCCCAGCTAAAGTCGATTGTCGAGATCGCGAATCGAGTCGTCTGGAGCGACAGGGCGCACACCTTCGTCCACTACAGCGACGATTTTGTCGAGGTCAACGCCGCGCCAGACCAGACAATTTTCCCGACCGACGCACGCAAGACGTGCGCCTACAGCCCCGAAACCGGCTACAGCTTTCTTTATTGCGTTAACTCGACGATCCCGCGCATGCAGATTGTCCAGCGACAGGACTCCGGCTGGGTCAACTGGGGCACCAACGGAGAGAACGAGTACCCCGAGCTGCTGTCCGGCTCAACGATCTGGTCGGCCTACGGCCGCTTTGACGACTGGGAGGCCGAGGTCGACAAGATCGAAAGTGGGCTGGCGTATCGGTTGGGAGAGGTCGAACACCGAGACCCGTAGGTGAGCGGCACCTTAATAGTGCGCCTGCCTGTTATGGCCGCCAACTTCGCGCATCACGACAAGCGCACATTCCGGCAGACCTCAGTGGCGGGAGGATGGCGTCGAGCAGGACACGAATGACCCGCCCGTCTCCGTCTTCGTATCTTCGCGAGCGCGAAGTTCGCGTCAAGAACTGAGCTAAAAGCCTTCTCGCGCACGTCTTGTGCCTGCGCCCGCATCTGGATCGCGTCCCCGCGCCCCGACATGGCCCGCTGTCGCCGCCGATTAGCGCTGCTTGATACGTTTGACGAGCGGTCCGCCATTGGTATACTCAGCTCGGTGGTCGTCGACTAGATCTCGGCCCAATGATGCTTGCGCCGGAACATCTCAAGACCGGCCTCCATCGCTCAATGTGCCGTGACTGGCGACGTCGAAGGGAGGGGGGCCGTTTGATGGCGTCAGACGAGCTAAGTTGTGATGTGTTGGTTGTCGGCGGCGGCGTGACGGGAGTCGCAGCGGCCCTCGCGGCGAGTCGCAGCGGGGCCAAAACTATAGTGTTGGAAAATAAACCCTTCGTTGGCGGCAACGCGACGACGGGTCTTGCTCTCCACACCTTCAAATCAAAGCTGGGCAAGCAGGTCGTTTTCGGCATCGGCCAGGAGTTGGTTGACGATCTGGTCGATCGTGGTGGTGCGGTTGGGCACATCCCTTATGGCGGATTCGTCCACTCGGTGACGCCAGTCGACGGTGATCACTTCCGGATTCTCGTGACTGAAAAGCTCGCGGAGGCTGGTGTCATGATCATCTACGGGGTCAATGCCGTCGGTGTCGATTCCGAGGATGGAGCCATCCTAGCGGTCAAAGTGGCGATGAAAAACCAATTGCGCCCGATTGGGGCGAAGGTCGTCATCGACTGCAGTGGCGATGCCGACATTGCGGTCGCCGCCAACGCCGGTTTTCGCAAGGGTCGCAGGGAAACTGGCAAAATGCAGCCGGTTTCTATGCTGCTGCGATGTTTCGGAACCGAGAACGAAAAGGTCTTCGATGCCATGGGGCAGGGCGAAGTGGCGATGGCTACGCGCCCTGACCATCCCGTACCGTTCCCAGTATATTTTCGAGGAAGCCTCTCCAAGTGGAACGATGAAGTATTGGAACAGAAGATTGTTTCCAACCGCGACCATATGGTGTTCTTCAATACCGTTTGGCCCAATCAGCTCAACATTAACACAACAGCCGTGTTCGGCGTGGACGGCACCGATCCGATTGCATTGTCGCGCGCCACTGTCGAATTGACTCGCCAGGCAGCCCGCATCGGTGATTTTCTCAAACGAAACGTCGACGGGTTCCAGGGCACTCACTATGTCCCGTCGGCGTTTGCCGGTGTGCGGGAGACGCGCAACATCGAGGGTCAATACGAGATCACCAGCGAAGATGTTCTTTCGGGCGCCAAGTTCGATGATTCGATAGGCGAAGCCTGCTTCCCCGTCGACATCCACGACCCGGACACCGGCCAGGTCTCGTTGCAGGACATTGGCGGCGATGGGTCGTTCGGCCTTCCCATTCGCAGCCTCATACCAAAGGGACTGAGGAACGTGCTCGTCGCAGGACGGTGCATCTCCGCCGATCCGATCGCACATGCCAGCACACGGAACATGGGCGCCTGCATTGTCACGGGCGAGGCGGCGGGCGTTGCCGCGGCGATGGCAGCCGACCGTGGAACAGACGTACCGGAACTTCCTGTTGCCGATCTCCAGAACGAGCTCAGGCGTCGCGGTGCCTACGTCAACGGCTCAAGAGAACCGGTCGGAAAGGCCTGATGGACGTGAGCTATTTGCAGGTCGAAGCTTTGGACCGCCTGTTTATCGGCGGGGTGTCCGTAACGTCAGTTTCTGGAGAGCGCGTCGACTCGGTCAATCTGGCGACCGGGTCCAACTAGGCCGCGAGGGCGTGCTTAGTGCCCTCGTTTCCTATACGCTCAATGCGCTCGTTTCCTATACGCAAGTGCAGTCAGTAGGAGTTGACCAAATAAAACCAAAAAACAACGGATACAGTTTCCTATACGCAAGTGCAGTCAGTGGGAGTTGACCAAATAAAACCAAAAAACTACGGATGCAAATGAGGAGGAACGGAAGATGACAATATCGAAAACAGGTCCTGGCGTGTCCAGCGACACGCTCAACAGGCTGTCGGATCAGTTGCTGGAAGGTAAAATTACACGACGGCAAATGCTGACCAATCTAGCCGTGGCAGGAATGTCACTGGCGGCAGCCGGGTCGTTTGTCAATGCTGTCGGATCAAAACGCGCAGCGGCTGCTGCCATGTCGAATTATAAAGGCGTCACACTGACCTTGGGGCAGCCGGGAGGTAAGTTCGGAGCCTTCGCCTATCTCGAAGGCGCGGATTGGGCTGCACAGACCGGTGCGAAGCTCAACGTTGTCGAGCTGCCTGGTGGCCAGATGTACGAGAAGGTGATGGCCGAATTCGCGACGGGCGGCAAGTCCTTTGACATGATACTGATGCCGTTTAATCAGTCGGCTGATGTTGTGGCGGGCGGCTTCGCGGAACCTCTTGACGACTTCATCAAGGCGGCGCCGCTTGACGCTTCCTACGAAGGTGGTGGCGTTGAGCACGCGTCGGTGCTCGCACCGTACCGGGACCAGGTTATCTGGAGCCTCGACCCCAAGACAATGGATCCACACATCTATCACATCTGTTTTGACGGAGATAATCATCAGGGATTTTACCGCAAAGACTGGTGGATCAAATACGGCGAAGAGTTTGAAGCGGCGAAAGGCTACAAGCTTGAAGTCGACAACCCGTGGTTCCCGGCAACCTGGAAGCAGTATTATGAAATTGCCGAGTTCTTCAATAATCGGGAAATCGACGGTCAGACGGTGTATGGACATCACGACATCAATGCCACCGTGGCGTCCACCTGGCACTTCCTGTGGCGCTACACGAGCTACCTGAAGCACGGCACCGACGAGCAAATGCGCGCCGGCGATGTGTATTTTGATAGTGAGACCATGGAACCGCTTATTAACAATGAGGCCGGTGTTCGCGCGATGACCGAGCTCGTTGAGGCGGCGAGCGAGAAATACTCACCGCCTAACGCAAAATCGCTGAACTGGGGCGATCTACAGGAGTTCTGGCAAAGCGGTCGCCTGAATATGGGGATGACCTGGCCGGCCATGCAGAAGATCGCCGCCGACCCAGGGCGTAGCAAGATCCCGGGCGGCATGGCTTCGACCGGCGCTTTCATTATCCCCGGTTCGGACGAAGTGTTCGACACCGCGAGCGGCTCCTGGGTGGCGCAGACAGATGTTCGGCGTCGGATGCCTGTATCGTCATGGGGCTGGGGCTGGATGATTGCCTCAACTTCCAAGAACAAGGAAGCTGCCTACGACCTGACTCGGTGGATGTGCACCGGGGATCGTCGCAGGTCCATCGAACTGCGCCAGTTTGCGGAATTCGAGATGCATCACGATTGGGAATTCGATGATCCGCAGATCTCAGAGTTCTATGCCGACGCCAATCCGTCGTACTTCGAAACCCAGAAACAGAGCGTCCTGCTATCGGTCCCAGACCTACACATTCCGGGTCAGAAGCAGTTCTACGACGCCATCATCATCCGCAAGGGTGAGGCTCTTAACGGTAGCAAGACGCCCAAAGAGGCGGTCGATGCCATGGCTAAGGACTGGAACCGAATCGTCAAACGGCGCGGTAAGGATTCGCTGAAAGCCTGGTATGAGAAAAAGAGTCAACGTTACACGCTTGGTTGACGACGAAAACGACCAGGGGCCAGATGGAAGAGCTAGATAGGGCGCACGCATGACCACGCGGCATTCGTACGGTTGGATCCCCTATCTGGCGCCATCCTTGATTCTGATTCTGGCTATAGCTATCTGGCCCCTGGGCTACGCGGCGTGGCTGGCGACGCACGACTTCTCGCCGCTCTTGCCCTTTGACCCACCCTTCGTCGGTTTGGGCATGTTCGATTTGGCTTTCAGCGAGCCGCGGTTCTGGAATGGCTTGCGGGTGACTGTTATCCTTCTCGTTGGCGGTTTGCTTCTGCAAGGATCGCTGGCGCTTGGGTTGGCACTGCTTCTTGCCCGCCAAGACATCGTCGGCCGACGGCTGATGATGATGATTGCTTTTCTTCCTGCTTTTATCAATCCGATCGCAACCGGTTACATCTTCCGGCTTCTGTTCAGCCCGCAGGGCGGTCCGATCAACGCGTTCCTGAGCATAATCACCAGGCAGGACGTGAGCATTGACTGGATCGGTGAGCCGACCCCGGCAATCATCGCCGTTCTGATCGCCGACACCTGGCAATGGACACCGTTTTTGACGGTCATATTCCTCGCCGGAATCATCAACCTCCGCCGGGAGCCCTATGAGGCCGCCCGGCTGGACCGGGCCAGCGCCTGGCAGGTACTCCGCGCTATCACAATGCCCGCGATAGCAGCGCTGGTTGTGGTCATGCTGGTGATCCGTGGCATCGAGATCGTGAAGATCTTCGACACTATTTTCGCCTTGACCGCCGGTGGCCCCGGAACGTCCACTGAGACCCTGTCATTCTATGCCTACCAAGTGGGCTTCAAGTCATTTGAACTGAGCTACGCAGCGGCAATCTCCTGGTTCTTGTTGGTCGTGGTGGTGATTGCCTCGTTGATCCTGTTCAAGACGGGTGCCCGGAATCTCTTCCGCATTTAATCGATTGATGAAACACCCGTGGCGGGGGCAACACCGATGACCACCAGCAGCCTTGAAGAGAATGTCGGCCCGGCGACGTCCGAAACGCGATCGACGGTAGCCATCGGCGACTTCAGCCAGGAAAAGGCGAAGTGGACGGTCGGCCGCATGCTTGCCCACTTGGTCCTGGTCATCTTCGCATTTGTCATCCTCTTCCCGTTCTACTGGATGTTGGTCACCAGCGTGCGGCCGCAAACCGCCATATCGACGGCGGGTGCGGTGCTTTGGCCCGAGGAGATCACGTTCTTCAACTATGAGCAGGTCATTGCGGCCCACCTGTACCCTGCGATTATGAACAGTTTCGTCGCGGGAATCGTCAGCACCATCCTGGCGGTTGCGCTGGGAACGCTCGCCGCATATGGCCTGGAAAGATATCGGTTTCGAGGCCGAGAGGACGTCGCGTTCTTCATCCTAAGTCAACGCATGATGCCGCCGATCGCGATCGCGATACCAATCCTGCTGATCATTCGCTCCATCGGTCTCGCCGACTCGCTGCTGGCCCTTATCCTACTCTACACCGTTTTCAATTTGCCGCTGGCGATGTGGATCATGCGCTCGTTTGTGCGCAGTGTGCCTGTCGAACTGGAAGAAGCGGCGCTCGTCGACGGGTATCGTCCCTTCACCGTCTTCATGAAAATTACGGTTCCGTTACTGCGAGTCGGCGTTGCGGTCACGGCCATATTTATCTTTATCTTCGCTTGGAACGAGTTCCTGTTCGCCTTGATCATCACGACGCATGGGGGCGCGGGGACGCTTCCCCTCGCTTTAGCGACCCTGGCCGGTTCTCCATGGGGTATTGAATGGGGTCCAATGATGGCCTTGTCGTTGATCGCCATTCTGCCGGTGCTGTTACTCTATGCGACCGTGGTTTTGTTTCTCAGCCGCGGCGTCAATCTTGGCGGCGTAAGGGGTTAGAGAGATGACGGCCTCTGCGGCGACGCTGACGGTTGAGCTTCGCAATGCGTCCAAGCGCTTCGGCAAAATCCAGGCGCTGGACGAGGCGAATCTGGCCGTTCGCGAGGGCGAATGCCTTGTGATTGCTGGCCCGTCCGGAGCCGGAAAAACAACCTTATTGCGCCTCGTTGCCGGCCTCGAAAAACCTGATTCAGGAGACGTTGTCATTGAAGGAAGGACCGTCAATAAAGATGGAGCATGGGTTCGTCGAACGGGAATGACCTTCGAGAATTACGCGCTCTATCCACATCTAACGGTCCGCGACAACATCGCGTTCCCGCTCCGCTCGAAGGCAGCCCGCAATAGTGCCAACGGCAAAGAGAGCGAGGAATCCCGCGTCAGGCGGATCGCCGAAATGCTTCGCATCGAGGAGTTGCTTGATAGGCAGACCGATCAGCTGAGCGGTGGGCAACGCCAAAGGGTCTCCCTCGCCCGTTGCCTCGTCCGCGAGGCCGTGGTGTTTCTGCTTGATGAGCCCCTTGCCCATCTCGACGCCAAACTCCGGCTCGCCATGCGCACCGAGTTCAAACGGATGGTTTCCAAACTCAATGCGACAATGATCTACGCGACCCACGACTATCGTGAGGCGATGGCCCTGGGTGATCGAATCGCGGTCATACAGGAGGGGCAAATCATCCAGGTCGATACGCCAAAACGGATTTTCGATCAGCCCGCGAGCCTTCTCGTGGCGAGATTTGCCGGGCATCCGCCCATCAACACTATTGAAGGTTCGATTGAGGGCGGGCTTGTTCGCCTGTCCGACGCAGGCGAGGGCGCGGTTCTCGGGGCTTATTCTGCGGCTGATGACGTCAACTTCTCACACGGTCCAGTCATTATCGGTGTCCGCCCGATGGACTGCACATGGGATGGCGGTGCCGGCAGCGGCTTGGAAGGGATCGTCCGCGCCGTCAAAGTCCGGCAGGACAATACCGGGACCGTGCTCGCTGAAACCGGCTCCGGTCTCGTGGAAGCGACACTCGCCACCTCGGCCCGTCCTCAGTTTGGCGATCGCATCGACATCAGGATCGAGGAGGACAGGTCGTTGATCTTCGACAAGGAAAGCGAACGGCTTCTCGGGCGCATCGTGCCTGGCGCCAGCAAAGGTGCGCACTGATATGAACGAGGGGAACGGAAATGAGGTCGTCAAGGTCGAGGACGTCCATAAGGTCTACTCGACCAGCAGCGGGCCGCTTCACGCCGTAAGGGGCGTGAGTTTTGAATGCCGTCTCGGAGAGACGCTCGCGGTTCTGGGTCCTTCGGGGTCGGGCAAGAGTTCTCTTATGCGCATGATTGCCGGATTGGAGCACATCAGCGGCGGACGCATCAGCATTGACGGCACCGTTATTAACGATGTGCCTCCGGAGCGGCGGAACGTGTCTCTAGCTTTCGAAAACTACGCGCTCTATCCGTCGATAACGGTGCGAAAGAACCTCGAATTCCCGCTTGTGAACCTTGGGCAATTCTCAAGGCAGGAGATAGACAAACGAGTCCAGGACATTGCCGCCTCTTTCCGCCTGCTCGAGGTGCTTGACCGCAAGCCGGTAGAACTGAGCGGCGGGCACTCGCAGATGGTCTCGCTTGGTCGGGCGCTCATCAAACCGGCCTCGGTCCATATCCTCGATGAGCCGCTGTCGCACCTCGACCTGCAGTTTCGCAACGAGGTCGTGGCAAAGCTGAGAACGATGCAGCGGGAGCGCAACTTATCGATGATCCTGATCACACACGATCAAGAAGAGGCGTTGGAACTTTCCGATCGGGTCATTGTCATTAACGACGGCCAGTTTCAGCAACTTGGCACGCCCAAAGAGATTGTCAGCGCACCGGCAAATCTGTTCGTAGCCGATTTTGTCGGTGAGCCGCCGATGAATCTTCTGCGGTCTCGATCCGATGGGAAAGCTGGTACGGGACTCGTCACGGAAGGCGGGACCAAGCTCGAAGCCGCTATCGATATCGGAGCAGACAGCCGGGATCGAGACCTTCTGATTGGTATCCGTCCGACGGACCTGTTCGTTGCGAACGGGGCCTCGCGGGAGCACACCTTTCAAGACGAGCTTCCGCTAAATATGCTTGAAGAACTGGGCGAAGTCACAATTCTCACCCTGGATTTTGAGGGCCTGCCGCTTCGGGTCGTCCTTCCCAGCCGCGAAAAGGCCGATACTGCCGGCGTGCGCGTCAAGATCGGTTACCGCCCGGAGTCACTGCATGTTTTCGACAGGCAGACCGGCCTTCGGCTCGGTTCGTAGGGATTTGGCGGACGTGGGTGACGAAGCTTTTGCGGTGTAAGAAGGCAGTCATGAGGGAGAACTCAAATGAAAAACGGAATGATCGTTTTCGATGCTGTCGTCCATGCGCACGACTTTCGCGATAGCGCATTATTGAACGACGACGCCCGCTACCTGCGTGATTCTATTCACGGCGCCCTCGATTGGTCCGTGCAACGCGGCGGACACATCATATCCCACGAGGCTGTCGATGCGCCGCCCAGCCACGAGTGGTCGAACCGCATGCTTTTTGAGGAATCCGACACGGATTTCGCGATGGTGCAGACGGTGCCGTTGATGAAGCTGTTCAGGGAAGGCATGTCGCCCGCGCGCCTTAGCTACGAACTCGCCCAGTCCAATCCCGACCGCTACTTCTTTTGCGGCGGCGTTGATCCGTTGGATAAAGGAGTTGAAGCTGCCGTCGACGAGATGGATCGCCAATACGAGGAGTGGGGCGCCACGAGTTTTAAGTTCTATCAGGCGCAGGATATGCGAAGCGCGTGGCGGGCGGATGACGAAAAACTCGCTTATCCGCTCTTCGAAAAAGCCGTGAAGCTCGGAATCAAGGCCGTGCAATTCCACAAGGGATTGCCGCTCGGCTTGCAGCGCGTGGAAGACCTGGCGCCGAACGATCTTCAGCAGGCCGCCTACGATTTTCCCAACCTCAATTTCGGCGCCCACCACATGGGTGATCCCTATGTTGCCGAAACGATTAGCATCGCCGGGCGGTTCCCAAATGTGTTCATCGTCTTACCAATCTGGTTCAGCCAATACTTCGTCCAACCCATGGAAATGATGCACCGTTTGGGCCAGTGCCTTCTTCTCGTCGGACCCGATAAGCTTTGCTACGGGACCGACGCATTCCTGTGGCCCGGCGTACAAGCCTACATCGATATGTTTGACAGTCTGGAGATGCCGGAGGAGCTGCAGGAGAATTACGGTTACCCCGAGATTACCGACGAAGTGCGGCGCAAGATCTTTGGCAAAAATTTCGCCAACATGATCGGCATCGATCTGGAAGAACGGATGAAGAAACTCGCCGCCACCGGGGCTTGAACGTTGGGCGCTCCGCCACCTAGAGCTGCCTCGCGGTTGCAGCCGCGTCACGAAGCCTTGCACCGCGAGGTGGACGAGGCTCTGGTCGATATCCGGGCAAGAATCCGTGGCCACGCCGGCGACGTGATCGTAACCGATGTCGACAATGATGGAGTCGTCACAATTGACTTTCTCGGCGCATGCCGTGGTTGCCCTGCGCAAGCCTTCACATTCACGGGGGTGGTGGAACCTGCCCTTATGAGCGTCGCTGGTGTAGGACGCGTCGAGTTGCCACGCTCGTCGATCTCGCCGGCGGTCAAGCGACGCATCCGGCGCATGTTGAACTTGGCCGAGAGCTAGATCGCCATCGGTGCCGGCGTTGTCTTTTTTGTCAGGTCACCACGTTCGAGTACTGCTTGTGGACGACGATAAGGGTTTTCTGCGCCAGTTGCTGCCTGAGGTTTTTGCCGGCCATGGGATCGAAGTGGTCGGCGGCGTTGTCACTCTCGACGACGCCACGGCATTGATCGATGCAGGGTGCGTCGATGTGGTGCTCCTTGACCACTGCGAGGCCGCGGGTCGCGGGTCGCGCTCTCTCGCGGCACTCTTGCAACGCAATCTTGATGTCGGCACGGTTGTCCTCCTCGAAAATGAAAGACCGATCGTGATGCAGGAAGTTGGCACTTCCAGCCGTGCGGTCTTCGCAACCAAAGACGACGGCTTCGACAAGTTGACCGCGGCGGTTCACGAGGCGGCCAAAACGATCGGCAGTCATTCCACTCCGATCGACCAGCGCACGTAGAGGCGATAAAGCCGGAAGAGTCGACGGCATAAAGATCAAGGGAAGGAGAATCAAATGACATCAGATATCCACCCGGATAGGTCGTTCATGTTTCTGACGGAAAGCGAGGCGCGCACGGTCGAAGCCATAGCTGAACGCGTCTTCCCGGCGGACGACCATGGGCCCGGTGCTCGTGGCGTTGATGCGATCATTTACATCGACCGCGCTCTTGCGGGTTACGGGCGGCCTCTACACGGGCTTTACCGGAGGGGCATCGCTGCCCTTGACGCCTTCGTTGGCGAACGATTTGGTGGCAGCACGTTCTCCCAGTTGGCTGACGACGAACAGGATAAGGTCCTCAGACAAGTCGAAGCGCTGGCACCCTCCGTCGATGAAAATGAGCAAGCGGTTCTTCTCGTGGAATTTTTTGGCGCCGTGCGACTCCACACGGTGGAAGGAATCTTTTGCGATCCGATGTACGGCGGCAATCGGGATGCAGCTGGCTGGAAACTTATCGGCTTCCCAGGTGCCCAGTGGGGTTATTCCGCCGAGGAGATGCAGCCTGGCTACGACGCGACGACCATTCCAATTAAAACACTTGCAGATCTTCGCCGCGACTATCTCGCGGCAAAGGATGAAGGGGGGAAGGTTTGATGGCTGGAAAGATCGACGTAATCGTTGTCGGGCTCGGAGCCTCCGGCGGCATCATCGCTGCCGAGCTGGCCAAGGCCGGAGCCAAGGTGATCGCACTCGACAAGGGGCCGGCTTATTCGGACGAGGACTTCGTCCTTAAGCACGACGAGATCCGCTACTACGCCCG
>Ga0315339_1002299_pt1 | contig 14737 bp, 16 predicted proteins | sample ASW17metaG_FD_204514 | JGI IMG/M metagenome (GOLD analysis project Ga0315339, IMG submission 204514) | Ammonia-oxidizing marine archaeal communities from Pacific Ocean, United States - ASW #17 | ecosystem: Environmental > Aquatic > Marine > Oceanic | place: USA: California | collected 2016-12-05
GCCTTTTTCGGCCAGCAGGCCCCGGGGTGTTATGTCTGGCTGGGCAATGGCCCGGCGGTGGACGGCGCGCTGCATCACAATACCGGCTATGATTTTAACGATGAGGCGATTGCGACTGGCGTTGCGTTCTGGGCCGAGCTCGCCCGGCAGGCCTTATCCGCTTAACCCGTCTTCTAGAATGGGGGACGCCAACAGGATATCGGCCTGCGGGTCAGCGATGCCAAGGTCGGTTTGGTGTGGTCCAGCATTGCAGGCCAGAGTCGCCCCGACCAGCGCCTTGAAGGTCAGATAGGGCGGTTGCCACGCGACAACATCGTCCATCGCATCGCGTAGGGTGGAGAAACTGGCGGCGAGTTCGGCCAAGGGCGCGTCAGATACCAGCCCGGCAATTGGCAGCGGCAGCACGGCGCTGACCTGACCCGCGTGCACAACCGCCATGCCGCCGCCCGCCTTTATCACGGCATTGGCGGCCAGCGCCATGTCGGCGGCGGTATTGCCAAAGACCGTCAGGTTGTGGCTGTCGTGGCTGATCGTGGTAGCGAAGGCCCCGTTCCAGCTGCCCCAGCCATGCAGGAATCCGACGCGCGGCTTGGCATCGGCTTGGCCAAAGCGGTTGATGACAGCAATCATCGTTGTGCCGTCGGGTGGGGTGATGACCCCCGTCGACAACATCGGTTGTTGCCTCGGCCCATTCGGTGAAGCGGGGCTTGGCGATCAGGGCGACGCGGGCCTTGGGACCGGTGGCTTTGAGGGTGAAATCGGCGGGGGATAGTGGGTCAAGGGCACAGGTTTTCAGGAAGGCGGGCGGGAATTCGGATGGCGCGGGTTGGCCGGTGATTGGTTTGCCGTTGCGCAACACATGCACGGCGTTGAGCGTGTTGAGATTGTCAAACAAGGCGATATCGGCACGTTTTCCCGGCCCGATCAGGCCAATGTCGGCGCGGTTCAGCCGGTTGGCCGCGTTCAGCGTCGCGGCCTGAAGCGCGCGCATCGGGGCCAACCCGTGGCTGATCATCAGGCGTAGCATATGATCGACGCCGCCTGTTGCCAGCAGATCGTCAGGAAACACATCGTCCGAACAAAAGGTCACGGTCGGCGGCATTTGCGGCAGGGCCTGCAGTGCGTCGGCGAAGTCTTTCAGCAGATAGGGGTGAGAGCCGCGCAGTTCGATGGTCAGCCCGGCGCGCAGCTTCTCCAGCAGGTCCTCGGCAGACGTGACCTCGTGGTCAGAGGTGACTCCGGCGGCGGCATAGGCCTGCAGGGCGGCTCCGCCAAGGCTGCGGGCATGGCCGCAGATCAGTTTGCCAGAATGGGTTGCCGCGGTCAGGATATCGCGCATGCGCGGGGTACGGTTGATGACGGCGGTCATGTCCATGACCTCTGCCAGGCCAACGATGCCGTCGCGGGCCATCATCGGGCCTAATATGTCGGCGGTGAAATCGGCCCCGGTGGTTTCATAGCCCGGTGCCGAGGGCACGCAGGACGGCGCAAGTGGCAGGATGCGCAGCGTGGCGCGGGTGGCGCTGTGCAGGGCGTAATCCACCCCGGCAAGGCCCGCGACATTGCCGAATTCATGCGGATCCCAGACCACGGTGGTGACGCCGCGCGGCAGAACGGCGGCGGCATAGGTTTCCGGCGTGACCATCGAACTTTCGATGTGCATATGGCTGTCGATCAGGCCGGGGGTGGCGATTAAGCCCTTGGCGTCAAGGATCTCGTTGGTGTCGCTGCGGCTGCCGGGGGCGTGGACCGAGGCTATGATGGCACCGCAAATGCCAATATCCGCTGGGCGCAGTTCATGCGTGACGACATCGGCCAGCGTTGTGTTGGTAATGAGCAGATCAAACGGAGCATCACCGCGCGCGGCGGCAACGGCGTGATCGCGCAGGTGTGGATCGTTCAGGTCTTGGGGTTCCGTCATGAGGTGGCCAGTGCAGAGAGGCAGAGGGTTTTGACGGCGGCGGCATCCAGGTTTTGCACGATCATGGCGTTGGCGGCTTGTGGGGCGCGTTGATCCACAATGGTGCGGCCACGGGTGTGTTGCCCGGCCAGTTCCACGGTGATCTGTGCCGGCGCAAAATCAAACAACGCGGGCTTCACCAGCGCGGCGGCGGCGACCGGATCGTATAGCGCCATAGTGGGGCGGCCCCGCGTCAGGGCGATATCAAGGTAACCGCCGAGCAGGTCTTTTAGCAGCGGGTCGGTCAGCGATTGCACATCTGGTTCGGTGATCTCAACGCGGCGGCAGGCGTCCAGATCGACCATGGTCAAGGGCACGCTGCGGGACAGCAGCACGGCCAAAGATTCGGGGTCGGCCAGCGCGTTGAACTCGGCAGAGGCGGTGTGATTGCCGCGTGTGATGCCGCCGCCCATCCAGGTGAGGCGGGCGATGCGGGGCAAGAGATCAGGCCGGGCGAGGGCGAGGGTTGCCAGGTTCGTCAGCGGGCCGAGCGCGAGGATTTCGGCGGCTTTCTGTCCTTCCAGCCAGTCAATGAACGCAGTCAGGGTAGGGGGATAGGCGGCGATGGCGTCGGGCAGGCGGGTGCCACGGCTGGGCATGCCGCTGTTGCCAAGAATACGCTGCGCGGTTTCAACTGCGCCAAGGAGCGCCCGGTCAGCGCCTGCGTAAATTGGCATGTCCCAGTCAAACTGCGCCACGGCCCCGGCGATGTTTTTCACCACCTGATCCAGCGGGGCATTGCCAAAACTAAGGGACAGGCCGTCAACTTTGCGGTGCTGCAAAACCAGCAACACCGCGAACAGGTCATCAACGCCCATATCTGTGTCGATCCAGACGCCCATCAGTCGACCCGCGCTAAAGGAACGGCAGCAGAGCGCGGCAGGTCAAAAGCCACCTGCTGGCCAATCTCGAACCGCTCTTGGCCTTTGGGCACATCGACCTTGATGTCGCCCAAAGGGCTGGCCAGCACGTATTCCCAATGCTCGCCCGCGAAGCTTGCACCGCGAATTTGCCCGCTGTGCGGCCCCGTCCCGATCTGAACCGCGCCGGGTCGCCATGCCAGCCCGCCGGGGCCAGTGTCATTGGGCAGGATCGTTTCAAACCCCATGAAATCGGCGGCGAAACCAGACACAGGCGCATTATACAGGTCTTCTGGGTTGCCGATCTGTTCGATCGCCCCGTCACGCATCAGCACGATGCGGTCGGCCAGCGCCAGGGCTTCGGACTGGTCGTGGGTGACGAAAACCATCGTAATACCTGTGTCTTTTTGCACGCGCTGCAGCTCTGACCGCATTTCCAGCCGCAGGCGCGCATCAAGATTTGAAAGCGGTTCATCCAGCAGCAAAACCTTGGGCTGCATCACCAAGGACCGCGCCAGCGAGACGCGTTGTTGCTGGCCACCCGATAGGTCGGCGGGCTGGCGGCTGGCGAAATCTGTCAGGCCAACGGTTTCCAATCCGGCCATCACCTTGGCGTCCAGATCAGCCTCGCGGCGCAGGCGCAGGCCGAAGGCGACGTTTTCAAACACCGAAAGATGCGGAAACAGCGCGTAGGACTGAAAGACCAGCCCGACCTCTCGTTTGCTGGGGGCTAGCCGCGTGACATCACGGCCATCGATGCTGATCTTGCCGGATTTCGGCGTCAGCAGCCCGGCAATCGCGCGCATCGTCGTGGTTTTACCGCAGCCCGATGGGCCAAGCAGGGTGATGAGTTCGCCCTTGGCAATACCCAGATTCAGGCCCTCAACGGCGATGGTCTTGCCATAGGCCAGCGTCAGGTTTTGCAGCGAGACATAATCAGACATAGCGCGACAACCCTATGAAACGTTCGGCGGCGAAAATGATGCCGATGGACATGAATGCCAGCAGCGCGGATAGGGCGGCGACAGAAGGATCATAGTTGATTTCCATATAGGCGATCATGTCGATGGGCAGCGTGCGCAGGCCGGGGCCGGACAGGAACAGCGACACGGGCACCTGGTTAAAGCTGGTGACGAAGCCGAGGATGAAAGCGGCGAGGATGCCGCCGCGAATATTGGGCAAGACGATGCGACGGAAGGCACCGAAACGGGTACAGCCGAGCAGCAGCGCGGCCTCTTCCATGTCGGCGCGCAGGTTCTCCATGCTGGCGGACACCACCCGGACGGCATAGGGCAGCACAAGGGCTGTGTGGGCCAGAAACAGCGCCGGGCCGATGCCGACGCCCAGCGGGATCACGAAATAACGCAGCAGGGCGAGGCCGACGATGATGCCGGGCACGATGATGGGGGATGAGACGATCATCTTGACCATCTCTGCCCCCGGTACCTTGAAGCGGGTCATCGCATAGGCGGCGGGTACGCCAAGGCACAGGGCGCAGAACGTGCCGCCGATGGCCAGAAACATCGAGACGCCAAAACTTGCCCGGAAACTGTCGGTTTCGAACACTTTGATGAACCATTTGAGCGACAGGCCTTGCGGTGGGAAGGCAAGGTTGTTGCCCGCCGATAGCGCCGCGGCGATGATGATCAGGAAGGGGCCGATCAGGAACGTCAGGGTCAGGCCAAGGATCAGCCATGTGGATAGGCGGTTGTTCATGGCGAAGTGCCTTCTGCGGTGGGGTGGACCATGAAACGGTGGATCACGCCGTCTTCGTCATCGAGTGTTTTGTGGTCGGTAATTTGTGGGGCGTTCGTTGTCTGTTTCCAGAACGCCTGCGCAGGGGCGTTGGCCTTGCTGACCCACATTTCCCATTGGCCTGGATGCGCGGCAAAGGCGGTTAGGGCGGCGGTCCGACCTATGCCCTGTTTCCGCGTTTTGGGCGTGACGTAGAATTCTGCAATGGCGGCATCGACGGGTTGGCCAGAATGCGAGACTTGGTTGATCAGAGCGAAACCGGCGATCTGATCGTCGTGGGTGACCAGGTAGGGGGTGCGGCTGGGGTCGGTCCAGTAAAGATCAAGCTCTGGTGGGAGGCGATCCATGAATCCTTGTGGGTTGTCGAGGACGTTCAGGTCGGCCAACTCTTGGATATAGGCCTTGATCATCGCGGCAAGGGCGGGTTTTTCGCCAAGGGCTGCACGGCGGATCATTTGCGGGTCTTCCGGGCGGTGGCCAGCTGTTTCAGCAGCATGTTGCCAGAGAAGGCCATGACGATCAGGATCATCGCGATGACACTGGCGGCGACAAAGTCATTGGCGACGGTAACGCGTTGATACAGCAGGGTTTCCAACATCAACACCTTAGAGCCGCCCAAGATGGCCGGGGTGATATAGGCGGTCATCGACCCGGTGAAAACCAATGTGCCGCCAATCACCAGCCCTTCGCGGGTCAGGGGCAGAATCACGCGCCAGAACACCTGTAGCCAGTTGGCCCCAAGGATGCGCGCGGCGGCGATGGCGTCGCGGGGCATGTTCTCCATCGCCGAAACCAGCGAGATGATCATCAAGGGCAGGAACAGTTGTAACAACCCGATGAATACGGCGGTTTCGCTGAACAGGATGCGCAGCGGTTTTTCGGCGATGCCGATATCTACAAGGATCTGGTTCACAAAGCCGGTGCGGCCCAGAATGACCAGCCAGGCGTAGGTGCGCGCGACGGGTGAGATCATCAGCGGCAGCGTCACCAGCCCGAACATCCGACCCCGAGAAGTCGGCGGCAGGCTGACGATGGCGAAGGCGGCGGCGTAGCCCACGACGGCAGAGATGCCAGCAACCAAAGCGCCCAATTTCAGCGTGCGCAGGAAGACCGTCTGGTTACGTGGGTTCTGGAAGAATTCCACGTAGGCCCAGGCGGACCAGCCGGTTTCGGTCTTGAATGCCTCGGACAGCAAAATCCCGACCGGCAACAGAAATAGCGCCGCGGCGAAGACCGCCGCGGGCAGGACAAGGGCGAGGCCAATTGCCCGGTTTTCAAACATGACTTATTTCATCACCTTGGTGTTCCACTGGTCCAACCATGCGTCGCGGTTGTCCAGGATGGTGGCCGGTGCCAGCAGGTCCAGCGTGGCGACGGTGTCAGCGCCGTAGGTGAGGTTGGCGGCGATGTCATCGGACACGGTCACCTCGGCATTGGCCGGGCTGTCGATCAGGGCGTTGGCCAGTTTGGATTGCACCTCGGTCGAGAGCCAGTAGTCCATGAATTGCAGCGCCAGCTCTTCGTTGCCGTTATTCGCTGTCATCACCATGACGTTCATGCCGCCGGTCTGGCCCTCGGTGGGTTCGGCCCAGGCCATGGGCAAGCCGTTGTCCTTGAAACGACCCCAGGCGAAACGACCCACGGGGGCGGCCCAGATTTCCTCTTGCTGCATCAATTGTGCCAGTTGCGAGGACCGGACGTAGAAGGTCACGATGTCATCGGCAGCCTCGCCCACAGCCTCGATTGGCTTGGTCAGGCTGGCGTCCGTGTCGCCCATGGCCTTGCCCAGCATATGCAGGGTCGGCGGGCCCTGGTTGGTGGTCACGTCGGGCAGGGCGACGTTTCCGGCCAGTTCTGGCGACAGCAGATCGGCCCAGCTCGTTACCGTCACCTTGTCGGTGCGGTAGACAATCGAGGTGGCGTAGAACGTATAGCCGATGCCCATGTGGTCACCCAGCGGGTCCTTGGCGATGTCGTAAAGCTTGTCATAATTCGATAGCGCGGACACATCGACCGGTTGCAGCAACCCCTTGCGGGCGGCCCCCAACGCGTCATGCGTGGACAACACAGCCATATCGATGACCGGCGCGTCTTTGTTGGCCTCTATCTTGGCCATACGTTCGATGGAATTGCCGGTTTCCACCACGATCGTGCAATCGCAGATCGCCTCAAACGGGGTGTAGACCAGTTCTTTGAACTCATCCTGAGAAAAGCTGTAGACCGATATCGTCAATGTCTTGTCGGCCGCAAACGCGCCGCTTGCCGAGGCGAGCGCGACAGCCCCCGCCATCATTGATTTCATAAGCATTGTTTCAGCTCCTGTGTGTTGGGCAATCGGGTTTTATGGGGCTGTGGCGGTCGAGCGTGACCCAAGCGCGCCTTGGAGCAAGGCGCTTTGCTTTGATTTCAAAGGATAAAGCTGGCAGCATCCGTCCCCATTGGTGTTGACCTCACGGCGTATCCCCCACCGATCAACTGTGCCAAGCCTAGGACAGAAATTTTGGGCTCACTACCAAAAAATGCGGTTTTGGAAGGCTTCCGGCAGATGCGCGGGCCATCGGCACCCGTTTGCCGGGAAAACCGCCCAATAAAATATCGGTTTGCAGAGCGGGGTGTGCAGGCATGATGAAACCGGGCGCGCCATAGGGCACGCCCGGAGGTTTTCAGCAAGGGAGAGCGGGTTATTTGCGCCAGATCGCAGCGTAGCGGACCTTGCCACCGGCAGTGTAGCCGCTGATGTCGACCAGGCGGTAGCCTTTGGCGGTCCACTTGTTGAATGCGGCTTGATAGGCGGCCCCGCTTAGGCCGTGGCGCGCCACATGGGCTCCGCCGGATTTTTCCCAGATGGCGGCGAAATAAGGCGTGCCGTTGACCGTGTAGCCATCCACATGGGCAGGCTTGAAACCTTGTGAAATGTACTGGTCAAATGCGGCCTGATACTGTGCGCCGGTCATGCCGTGGCGGGCGACCCAGGCTGGGCCGTTCTGCTTTTTCCAGACTGCGCTATAGCGGGCCTTGCCGTTGAATTCGTAGCCAGAGATGCTGACCAAGCGATATCCAGATGCGGTATATTGTTTGAATTCAGACTGATAGCTGCCAGAGCTAAGGCCGTGACGCGCGACAAAGCCGCCGCCGGACTTGTCCCATTGCGCGGCGAAATAGGTCGTGCCGTTCACGGTGGTGGCGTTGTTAAAGGCGGGCACAAAGCCTTTGCCGGTCATTTTGTTAAAGACCTTTTGATACTTATCCGCCGGAATGCCGTGGCGCGCGACATAGCTGGGGCCGCCGGTTTTGGCCCAGATCGCGGCGTACATTGCGGTGCCTTGTACAGTGTAACTACTGACGTCCGTCAGGCGATAACCTTTGTTGGTGTATTTGTTGAACTCTGCCTGGTACTGCGCGCCGGTCATGCCGTGGCGGGCAGCCAAATTCTGGGCAGAGGCGCTGGTGGCGGCGGCGGTCGCCAGAACCAGACCTGTCAGGCCAAAGACGGCCAGTTTGCGGGGGAAGGCGGGCAGTTTGAATGTCAGTCTCATGGCTGTGGTTCCTTGCTGTTCATGGAGCTATTTATCGGGCTGTTTTTGGGCGCTGATCTGCAATCTCTTGTGCTGGTAGGTCGGCGCAGCAGTGCATTCGGTTCAAAAATAATCTGCGCGAGGGCACAGCGGGTCTGAATCCGGGCCATTTCGGCTTGCGCAACGGGCATACGCGCCCTAGAAGGACGTCTGATTTTGCCGAGGCCCCGCCATCGGCGGTGCGGCCATGAGAGGAAGACAATATGCAGGTCACCGAGACCCTGAACGAAGGGCTGAAACGCGCGTATGCCATTACGCTGACAGCAGCCGAGCTGGAAGAAAAAGTGAACGAGAAACTCGCCGAGGCGCAGCCTGAGGTCGAGATGAAGGGGTTCCGCAAGGGTAAGGTGCCGATGGCGCTGCTGAAAAAGCAGTTTGGACCACGCATCATGGGCGAAGCGATGCAGGAAAGCATCGACGGTGCCATGCAAAAGCACTTTGAAGACAGCGGCGACCGTCCTGCGATGCAGCCCGAAGTTAAGATGACCAACGAAGACTGGAAAGAGGGCGACGACGTTGCCGTCGATATGTCTTATGAGGCGCTGCCTGAGATTCCCGATTTCGACATGAAGACGCTGAAGTTGGAGCGTCTGGTTGCCAAGGTCGAAGATGCCGCCGTTGAAGAGGCGCTGACCAATCTGGCCGAAAGCACGCAGAACTTTGATGCGCGCAAGAAGGGCAGCAAAGCCAAGGACGGCGATCAGGTTGTGATCGACTTCAAAGGCTCTGTTGATGGCGAAGAATTCGAAGGCGGTGCTGGCGAAGATTATCCGCTGGTGCTGGGCTCTAACAGCTTTATCCCCGGGTTCGAGGAACAGCTGGTTGGCACCAAAGCCGGTGAAGAACTGGACGTGAACGTCAAATTCCCTGACGAATACGGTGCCGAGCATCTGGCCGGTAAAGACGCGGTCTTTGCTTGTACCGTCAAAGAGGTGAAAGCACCTGTTGCGGCTGAAATCGATGACGAACTGGCGAAAAAGTTCGGTGCCGATGATCTGGCCGCGCTGAAAACCCAAATCACAGAGCGTCTGGGGGCCGAGTATTCCGGCGCTGCCCGCGCGGTGATGAAGCGTAAGCTGCTGGACGAGCTGGACACGAAGGTCAGCTTTGAACTGCCACCAACACTGGTTTCGGCCGAGGCTGGCCAGATCGCGCATCAGCTGTGGCACGAGGAAAACCCAGAGGTCGAAGGGCATGATCACCCCGAGATCGAAACCACCGAAGAGCACACCAGCCTTGCAGAGCGTCGCGTGCGTCTTGGCCTGTTGCTGGCCGAGCTGGGTCAGAAGAACAGCATCGAAGTGACCGACGCAGAGATGACGCAAGCGGTGATGAACCAGGCGCGGCAGTATCCGGGTCAGGAACGTCAGTTCTTTGAGTATGTGCAGCAGAACGCGCAGATGCGTCAGCAGATGCAGGCCCCGATCTTTGAAGACAAGGTCGTTGACTACATCTTTGAGCTGGCTGACGTTAGCGACAAAGAGGTCAGCAAAGAAGACCTGCAAGCCGCCGTTGAGGCGTTGGAAGAAGAGTAAACTGTCGGGCTGGGCGGCGGGGTCACCGCTGGTCAGCCTTTGATGGACCTTCTGGGGAGGAGGGGAGGAGGCCGCCTTTTGGGGCGGCTTTTTCTTTGGTGCCGCGTGGTTTGTGGGTTATGCGACGAAGGGCATATATGTCGGCGTGGCGGGTTTTGGGGCAGGGGTCGCGATGCCCATGCTTTGCGCCAGAGTCTGCGCCTCTGGCAGCTTCAGGATCATCCGGGCGCTTTGCATGGCTGCGGCCTGCGGGTTGGTCTGTAGATCTGGGAAATACTGCGCGACCTCATGCTGGACGCGGGGTCCCAGGGCATTGCGGGCGACATCGCCCAGATAAAGGCTTTCGGTGGGTTGGTTTTCTGCCAACAGAACCTCATGCTTGGGCAGCAGAAGGTGATAGTAGGTGACCAGACTTTGCCGGGCGATGGTGATGCTGGTGCCGTTGGTCAGGGATTTCGCTGGCACCCACACCTCTGACTGGCCAAAAAATATGTCGGCCTGCAAGCCACTTAGCAACACGCGATGCTGTTGCGACAGATATAGAGGGCGATCATTGTTCAGGATACCGGGCTGAAAAAGCACCGGCGCGGCGCTGCCAGCACCCAGCATGGGTTTTACGCCGATCCAGCAAATTTCCTGCGGGCCATTGTCCAGCGTGATGACCTTGTCACCGGGGCGCAGGTCTTGCACGCGGCGGGGTCCGTTGGGGGTGGTAATGAGGGTATCTGCGGCAAAACACACCACTCTGTAGGTGTCGGGGTCTTGCTCGTCGGTCCAGAAACCGGGCGGGTTAGACGCGCCTCCATTGTCGTAAAACCATTGTTCAAGGTCGTGGTTCGGAGTCCAGACCACCTGATACAATTCTCCGGTGTTGGAGTTGATGCCTTCAAAAACAACGGCTCCTTCGCCGGGCCCAAGATAGTCGCTGCGAATGATGACGGCATCGTCCATGTTGCCGCCGCCATGGCCCTGCCAGGTCAGATCATAGGATTCGCCGACCTCAAACAGGTTGGGGGCCCCGTCGCCGGTGTTGGATGTGATTTCGAGGTTTTTGGTAGAGTTTGGCGGGTTGTCGAAAATGCTACGATCTGGTTCAGCATTGACGTTCGATCCGCTGGACGCAGCGAATTCGTCATCAATTACGTAGAAAGTGGTCGGCATTCGGCGGTCTCCATGGAAACGGCGCACTGCCCCAATGAGTTGCAACTCCGTCGCGCGATTACTGACGGATTTTGCTAACCAAAGTGTGAATGGATCGCAGTAGGAATGCGGTGGAGGACACAGATCTTCAAAATAAGCGTGCTAAAGCAATGGGGTAGAAGGGGTTTGGCCGCGTTAACCATGAGCTGGCTTTGGCGGATACTGGCCGGTTCACGCTTGGTTGAGGTGGATCAAAGTCCGACTTTTATGACGATGGTAGCCTTTCAGGGTGAATCAGGAGTATCGCCATGCCATTGTCAGACGATCAATTGAACTTGGTTCGGCAAAGCTTTGACGCTTTGCGCCGATCGCTTGCGCCGTCATCAAACTATTTCTACGAGGATCTGTTTCGACGCGCACCAGAGTTACGCGAGTTGTTTCGCGACGATCTGGCCGGACAGGGGATGAAGTTTATGTCGACGCTGGCTGTGCTGGTCGACAATCTGCACCGGCCCGAGGTTCTGGCAGACCAATACCGAGAGTTGGGCGCGCTGCATGCCCGGCTTGGGATTACTGCCGAGATGTTTGTACCGATGGGCGAGGCATTGTTGGCGACCATCAAGGAAGGCTTGGCCGAGCTTTGGACGATCGAGATCGAGGCCGCCTGGCGCATTGCTTATGACGACATGACAGCCGCGTTGATCGACAAGGGGGCCATTCAGTCGGGCTAAAACAAAGGGCTATGAAACGAAAAAGGCCGCCCGATTGGGGCGGCCTTTTGTGTAATGCTTTGACGAAGCTTAGCTTTCTTCCTCGTCCGGCTGATCGTCGCCATTGCCCTCGGGCGTGGAAACCAGATCGTCGTCGTCGGCTGCAGCAGCCCCGATATCGTCGAACAACTCGGCGATCTCAAAGTCTGCGGCGGCTTCTTCCTCGGCGGCCAGTTCCTGGATCGACTTGCCAGAGGCTTGCAGTTCGGCTTCTTCAACCGAACGGGCAACGTTCAGGTGAATCGTTGCCGACACCTCTGGGTGCAGCTGCACGATCACGTCATGCAGACCCAGATCCTTGATCGGTGCGGTCAGAACAACCTGCTTGCGATCAACGGTGAAACCTTCCTCGGTGGCAACATCGGCGGCGTCACGCGTCGAAACCGACCCGTAAAGCGACCCACTGTCAGACGCAGAGCGAATCACAATGAACTGCTGACCGTTCAGCTTGTCGGCCATTGTGTCGGCTTCGGCTTTGGTTTCCAGGTTCTGGGCTTCCAACTGGGCCTTTTGGCCTTCGAAAGCTTCGATGTTGGCCTTGCTGGCGCGCAAGGCCTTGCCCTGAGGCAGCAAGAAGTTGCGTGCGTAACCCTGTTTGACAGAGACCACATCGCCCATCTGACCCAGTTTGGCCACGCGTTGGAGAAGGATAACGTCCATGGTGGTGTCTCCTTATTTCACGGCGTAGGGAAGCAGGGCGAGGAAGCGGGCGCGTTTGATGGCACGGGCCAGTTCACGCTGCTTCTTTGCCGAGACGGCGGTGATACGGCTTGGGACAATCTTGCCACGTTCGCTGATATAGCGCTGCAGCAGACGCGTGTCCTTATAGTCGATCTTGGGTGCATTGTCGCCCGAGAAAGGGCAGACCTTGCGGCGGCGGAAAAATGGTTTGCTAGCCATGGTTTAGCCCCCTTACCGGCGTTCGCGACGGCTGTCGCGTTCGTCACGTTTCTGCATCTGAACCGATGGCAGTTCGGCGTGCTCATCGACCTTGATGGTCAGCACACGCATCACGTCATCATGCAAGCGCATCAAACGCTCCATCTCCTGAATCGCCGGCGCGGGTGCGTCGGTGCGCAGGAAGGCATAATGGCCCTTGCGGTTCTTGTTAATCTTGTAGGCCATGGTTTTGATGCCCCAATACTCGTGATCCACGAGCTTGCCTTCGTTATCGGCAAGGACAGTTCCAAAATGTTCGATAAGGCCTTCGGCTTGCGTGTTGGACAAGTCCTGACGCGCAATCATGACATGCTCGTACAGCGGCATGCAGTCTCCAGTCATATATAGCGCATTTCAAAGAACCGGCGGGTTCATTCCTTTCGCGGGCCGGATCACGAGAGACTGCGCTGTTCAATTTCAGTCGCGAAAGGAAGCTGCCTTATACAACTGTTTCGCTTTGGTGCAAGTCGGGGCGCAAGCATTTCGCGAAAATGCACCGATGCTGTCCCATTCCCGCCCTGATTAGCTGTCAGACAGGATGCTGGGGACGATGAAGGTAAGACAGATGCGCCACAATAAACACATTCTGAAATCATTGGTTCTAGGGATAAACGGCGGCGACGCTGTGACAGTCCGGGAAACCAATTTCGGATATATCATTCATTCGGCCAAGGGCGGAAAGGATGCCAGTTTGCGGCGGGTTATTTTAAGGCTGTCGTTGGTGGCGGTCTGGATTTGCGTTGCCGGGCTTTGGCTGTTGCCGGCCTCGACGCTTGGTGTGATTGGCAAGCTGTTTCTAAGTGTGGTGTTGTTGGCGACGGCCTATGTGGTGCGCCTGTTGGGGCAGGGCGATGCGGGCGGATTTGAGCTGCATGTTGATACATCGCGCCGCGAGCTGCGGTCGGCTGTGCTGACCTCCAAGGGCGAAAGCTGGATTCGTAATAATGTGCGATTTGGCGAGGTAACCGCGCCGATCATGCAAAAGGGCAAGCCAGATGTTGTCTTGCGCAGCCTGTGTTTGCGGATTGCGGGTCAGGCAGAGCTAATGCCGGTTGCGGTCGGCGATGAGGCGACGTTGCTGGCGATCCATGACCGGTTGATGCGCGATCTGCGCCCGCTGGAGGAGCGGCTGGCGAGTTTTCACGTGAAGGCCGCAGAGGTCAAAGAGGCGCGTCGCAAGGTCTTTCCAACGCTGGGACCGGATGAGGTGGCAGCCTGACGCCGTATAGTATAGCCGATACGCGACCAGCCGCAGATTTCAGCCCGTCTGGTCGATCTTTGGCTTGGTGACGGTTTTGACGTCTTTTCCGAATGGCGTGGTTTCGTTAGGCTTTGCCCCATGATTATCACAGAATACTTGCCCTTCATTTATTATGCCGCCTGCCTGGGTGCTATCGGCTTTCAGTTTGCGCTGATCTTTGGCGCCCCATGGGGGCGCATCACCCAAGGGGGAAGCAACGAGGGTAAACTGCCTGTCTCTGGTCGGATCGTGGCGGGTCTTTCGGTTTTTGTATTGCTTGGAATGGCACTTGCGACCACGTCAGCCGCAGGTTGGTGGCCAAATTGGCCCTCTTGGGCAAGTTGGATTGCACTGGCTATTCAATCTGCGTCCACCCTGGCAAACTGGATCACGCCGTCACGGCCTGAAAGGCTGTTGTGGGGGCCAATAACCTTGGGAATGCTTATTGTGGCGGCTTTGATCGTATTTGTCCCCTAAGCCAAGGGCACCAAAGTGAACAGAGACAGGTTTTTGTGGGGCTGCATCTAATGACAGGTTCGAGCCCAGACCTATCAAAGCAACTTTGTAGCAGCTATGCTTCCGAAAAATTCGGTTACATATATATTTGACGGTTTCTTATGGCACACACAAACAAGGTTATTCGTTCGATCAATCTGGATGGTGAAACCATCTGCGTCGATATTTTCCTCCGCCCTGACGGCACATATGGATTTGATCAGTTTCGGAGAGACCCAGAGGATGGTCGAGGGTGGTACAGTATCGGGCACCATGGGGCTGCATCGTTTGAGACCTTTGATCGCGCATTAGCTGAAGCGAAAACAAAGGTCTCATGGTTGAGTGATACCATTTCTGAATGACCTCTGTGGGTGGCTCCTGCATTGCAAGCGTTTTCTGTCGATATTTGCGGTCATGTTCGTCAGTACTGTCGTCTGTCCGGCCTGTTTATGTTTTGGCATTGCCTCC
>Ga0315339_1002302_pt1 | contig 14724 bp, 12 predicted proteins | sample ASW17metaG_FD_204514 | JGI IMG/M metagenome (GOLD analysis project Ga0315339, IMG submission 204514) | Ammonia-oxidizing marine archaeal communities from Pacific Ocean, United States - ASW #17 | ecosystem: Environmental > Aquatic > Marine > Oceanic | place: USA: California | collected 2016-12-05
ATCTACGCGAAGCCCGCGTCGTCATTGAGGATTGGCGGCTGCATTACAACACAGAAAGACCCCATAGTCGACTGGGCTATCTCAGTCCAGAGGACTATATAAAACACCAAATAGTCTCACCCTAAGTAGGCCAAAAAAGGCTATCCGGTCATGTCCTTGGGGCTATTTGCCAGTTGGAGCGTGCGTCGCCCTGTTGCGACCCGGCGACGCGCACGGGAATTCTATCGGTCTGGATAGTGATGTCTCGCCATGGATCTATGCCCTAAACCAGTGCTGGGTCGTAGTCGATTAGCTACAGAAAATCCTCTGGCCCAAGACATTAACCCTAGACTACGGCTTTCCTCTCGATTTGGCCTTTACGGACGTTTGGCTGCAGGCGCTATTCTTGACATTATCCTTGACTGCGACCATCATATCGATCCGCCACGCCCCTATATTCAGTTTCCTTCCACTCGCGTTCTTTGTCATCATAGCTCCAACTTCCAGTATAATCCCCCTGGCCAACGAAGTCGGAGCCGAACGACGGGTCTACTTGGCCATGATCGGCCCCGTCGCGATGGTCGCCACTGCCATTTACGCGCTCTGCCAACGCTTCGACATACCCCGTGACTACGCGCTTGCAACATTGGTATTGGCCTGCAGCCTCGGATATCGGACCATCGACCGCAACCGCGGTTGCCATCTGTCAGGCGACCGTGCAGACAGCGCCACACAACCCGCGGGCTCATAACAATCTCGGTTTTGCCCTCGCCGAGGAAAGGCAAAATGGAGCCGCCATAAACCACTACCGCCAAGCCCTTGCAATCGATCCCGAATACCCAGACGCCCGCTACAACCTGGGCAACACGTACACCTCATTTGAAAACTGGGATGAGGCAGTCAACCACTACCGGAAGATGCTGTCAAAGGAAAGCGGGTATGCACCAGCTCACATAAACCGCGGCAATGCCCTTAAGGCCCAGGGCAAATTCGAAGCCGCGGCGCACCACCATTACCCCGCAAAAACATTAGACCCCGACAACCCCGCGAGCTATGTCAACTGAGGGATTTTGCTGCTGATATTGGAAAGGTATTTGCTGGCGGCTGATTATTTCGAGCAAGCTCTAAGCGCCGACCCAACCCACGCCGGCGCCCATAACAACCTGGAATTTGCCCTGCGCGCTCTCAGCCGTTCCGAAGAGGCCGAAGATCATTTTCGCCAGGATTCGCCTAAGCCCACCACAATCTCGACCTGTCCCTGCGCACCCTCGGAAAAACGGTCGAAGCCGCGGAACAATTCCGCATAACGCTGAAGCTTCGACCCACTTTCAACCAGGCGCGACGCGCGCTGAACGAAATCGCAAGAAAGCGCTAAGCCGCTTCCTGCGGCAACACCGAGTCGCCGAAAGGCAGTGCCAAGACCGATGCGTCAGCCCCGACCACCTCGTAGGCTGCAGCCATCGCTTGATCCAAATCCGCAAAGGAGATCAAACCCACATCCCCCACCGTTTCCGCAGGCAGCGCTGAGACAAAATGTACTTGTGCCTTTTTTAGCACTGAAGCGATCGCGGCCGCCTTATGCCCTCCCAGGACGAATTCGCGGCTGATGCGTTCGAGAACGCCGTCGGCGGATTCGGCCCCTTGCAACCAAGAAGCGAAGATTTCGCTGCCTAAACCCTCGCGGCATTCGGCAACCCATACGATAACCCCGCCTTCCCGCACCGCGTGCACAGCATTGTCGAGGGCCTTCTGCGCCTGGTACATATTGACATCAAGCGGGTAGCCGCCGGCGCTGACCAGTACTATATCCGCCAATTGTTCGATCGGCACGGCACCGCGCTCGGCGACCAACTCACACCCCTTGCTATGGGCCTGTAGCACATCCCCAGCAAAAACCGCTGCGATATGGTGATGGTCGTCGACGATGGCATTAACAATGAAATCGACCCCCAGCATCGCAGCACCCTCTTCGAGATCTTCCCGTACCGGATTGCCCTCAAGGCGCCCAGTTACCGCCCCGGGCCGGGTCATCAGGCTGTGGTTGGCCGTCACCGTCGCCTTTGAGGCACAACCGGGCAATATAGACTTGGCCCCGCCCGAAAAACCGGCGAAGTAGTGGAATTCAAGATTGCCCAGACAGATGCGTATGTCGGCCTCGACCAAGGGGCGGAAAATTTCGACCGGCGTGCCATGGGCCGTGACACCCAAACGAACGACATCTTCGGGATCATGGTTGAGCACGCGCACCCGATCGTAGACCGCGCCCCCAACCAACTCTCTTAGCTCGGCCTCCGTCTGCGCCCGATGCAAACCCAAAGCGACCACCACTGTCACCGCCAAATCCGGAATCCCAGCCGCCGCCAGCTCATGCAATATCGGGGGCAACAAGCGATCGGAGGGACAGGGCCGGGTCATATCGCTGATGACGATGGCAACTTGCTGACCGACTTGAGCTATTTCTCGCAAGGGCGGAGTGCCGATCGGATAGGCCAGCGCATCCTGTAGCAAAACACGCTCATCACCGTGGTCATCGCCCCCCTCGTCGGGCAGGATCACACCGAGCAGACGCTCCTCCGGCACAGCTAACTGCAATTGCCCGTCACCAAAAGGCAGTTTGATCTCGGTATCAGCCATACTCCCCCGCTTAGGCCCGGTGCAATGCGGGTTGATACAAGCCGACGCTATAGAACTCGTAGGAAGCCGCCTTATCGGGAAAATCCATTACATGAACAGTGAAACGCGACGGAACGCCGGTGTCGGGCATATGGTCGCGGAAAAAATTGCTATAGGCTTCGGAATAAGCCTTGTAGATGCGCTGCTGCTCCTCCTGGAAAAGTAGCGGCTCGACCAATGGATTTACATCCTTGGGCTGGGCGCCGAAGGCGTGTACCTCGATAAAATCGATTTTCGATATGGAATCGCAGATCTCCGCCTCCTGCAACCAGGCTTCCCAACTACGAAATACCAACTCGACCTCGACCGCAGGCTCCATACGCACCAATTCATCACGGTTGAGAACACCCTTGGCCGAGTGGCCGCCGGTTAGGCCGGCAAAATATATCTTCAAATCACCTTGGTCCAACTGTTCGGTTACTAGGGCCGACAAGGTCGGATGGTCGCCGCCATAATAATAGGTCAACCGACCGCGTTTCTTGATATTGAATGTCATCTTTATCCTTTCAAATATGCTGTTTATTTAAAGAGCTTCTACTAAAATCTCCACCCAGTGTCGAGCTTTGCGCCCTGTAAAATCGGCGATCTGATGCCGACACGATGTACCTACCGCTGCAATCTCAACATCTTCCGCCGACGCTGCCACCACATCGAGCAGTCTTTCCTGTCCAACCTGCTTCGACACCTCAAAATGTTCCTTCTCATAACCAAAACTACCGGCCATACCACAACAGCCGGAGGCAATTTCCTCTACGTGGAAATTTGGGGGTAAATTGAGCACCTTTATGGTCGCGGCGGTCCCGGTCAGAGCTTTCTGGTGACAGTGACCGTGCACCAAAATATGACGCGCGGTTCCTGTAAACTGCAGGTCTAACCGGCCCGCATCGGCTTCGCGGGCCAGGAAATCCTCGAGCATAACGACCTGTTCGGCGACGCATCGGACGTGCGGGCCGTCGACCAGATCCAGATAGTCGTCGTTTAGGGCCGACACACAACTGGGCTCCAACCCGAGGATCGGTATGCCCTCTTTTGCTAGGGGTGCCAAAGCCACGACATTGCGCTTTGCCATCTCCCGAGCCTTGTCGAGGAACCCTTTGGAAATCATAGGTCGGCCACAGCAGACTTTGTTTTCTACCAGCACCACCTCATAACCGGCCCGTTCAAGGATAATAGTCGCCGCCATAGCGATCTTCGGCTCGTTATATTCGGAAAAGGTATCATTAAAGAGCGCGACCTTCCCCCTCCCTCCCACTTTGACATTACGACGACCGGCAAACCAACTCGAAAAGGTCTCGCGTGCGAAGGTCGGCAATACGCGACGGCGGTCGATACCCAAAAACGCATCGAGCAACCAGCGATTGAGCCAAGTGCGGCCGAGCCAATTCGACAAAGGCGCGAAAGCCGAGCCCCAGCGGCTGATTCGAGCGACATTGGCAAATATTCGTGACCGCAGCGGATAACCGTGTTCGCCGTGATAATGGGCGAGAAACTCGTATTTGAGTTTAGCCATGTCCACGTTTGACGGGCATTCGGCCTTGCAGGCCTTGCACTCGAGACAAAGGTCCATAACCCGATGAACCTCATCGCTATGCAAGCCATCGGGTAACGCGCCGGAAAGCGCAGCACGCAAAGCATTGGCCCGGCCGCGGGTCGTATGTTCCTCATCGAGGGTCGCCATATAAGAAGGACACATCGTACCGACTAGTTTTTTCCGGCACTGGCCAACCCCCGAGCATAATTCGACGGCTTCTTGAAAACCACCTGCCTCACTAAAGCTGAAATAAGTTTCCACCTTCTGCGTCTGATACGCCGGACCATAGCGCAGATTCTCGTCCATCCTTGGCGCGCGGACGATCTTGCCTGGATTCATAATGGCGTGTGGATCAAAAGCGTCCTTGACCTCCTCGAAGGCCGAGACCAGGTCTGGGCCGAACATTTTGGAGATCCACTCGCTGCGCGCCAGCCCATCACCGTGTTCACCCGTCATAGCGCCACCGTATTCGCGCACCATATCGCTAATACGCTCTTCGATCTGACGCAGCAAGGCGATCCCGCCAGGGTCCTTGAGGCTGAAGATCGGCCGAATATGCAAAAGGCCTACGCTGGCGTGGCCATAATACTCCGCCTCAATGCCCAACTCTTCCATCAAGGCGACAACCCGCCGCACATAGGCCGGTAATTTATCTACCGGCACACAAGTATCCTCCACGCCGGGGTTGGGTTTGGCGTCGCCTTTCATGCCCATCAGCAAACCCAGCCCCGCCTTGCGCAGCTCCCAAATCTCCTTCTGTGATTTCGCATCGGTGGCCCTTTCATACGCATAGCCCATACCGCGCTCGCGCAATAGCGCCTCCAACTCATTCATTTTCCGGTCCAGCTCTGCCACTGAATCGGCATAGTATTCGACGACAAGCAAGGCCGCTGGGTCTCCCTGGAGAAAACGCCGGCTCGGCGCGTGTTCGATCGAATCGACCGTCTGGTCGAGCAGGATTTTATCTATCAGTTCGCTGGCGACCGGTTCGGTCTGCAATACCGCGAGATTGGCCTCCACCGATTCGACGATATCGCGAAAATGCACGGCGACAAGCCCTTTACACGCAGGCAATTCCACTAGGTGCAACCGCGCCTCCACCACGGTGCAGAGCGTGCCTTCCGATCCGACCACTATTTTGCTCAGATCAAAGGGAGCATCCTTTATAAACTCGTCGAGATTATAGCCCGATACCCGACGCATCACCGCGGGAAAACCAGCGCTGATCTGTTCTTTGCGATCGCGGGCAATACGGCGAATCTCGCGATAAATCTGTCCTTCAAGGTCATCTTGTGCGGCACAACGCTGATACTCGTCCTCTGCCACTGCGGCGAAGGTCGTCGCCATACCGTCCGCCAGAATGACTTTTAACTCCTGCACATGATCGATGGTCTTGCCATAAACGATGGAATGGGCGCCGCAGGAATTATTGCCGATCATCCCGCCGATATTTGCCCGGCTGCTCGTCGAAACATCCGGCGCAAAAATCAACCCGTGCGGCTTTAAATAGGCGTTGAGTTCATCTAGTACAAGGCCCGGCTGGACTCGGACCCATCGCTCATCCGCGTCAAATTCAAGGATCTTGTTCATATATTTGGAAAAGTCGAGATGGATTGCAGCTCCAACAGACTGCCCAGCTAAACTCGTACCGCCACCGCGCGGTAGAATGGCTATTCCCCGCTCGACAGCCATTTTGACCACCACAACCACGTCTGCCTCATCTTTGGGCACCAATAGACCCAATGGTTCAATCTCGTAAATACTGGCATCCGTACTATAGAGCATGCGCGAAACGCCATCAAAGTGCACTTCTCCTTTGACAGCATATCGCAAAGCCTCTGCTAGCTCTTCTCTAACTTGCAAGTCTACTATCCTCTTAGGTCTATTTTGGCGATTTGATCGTTCGAGTAAACATCGCTGGGAAGGAGCGAGTAAATCTAAAAATCCCCCAACACAACGTCAAATCTCGATCTCCGGACGCTACATCAGTCAGTAGGGGCTATATAGCCCCTACTGACAAAGATCTCAATCGTCGTGAACTCCACTGCGAGAATATTTTACCTCCTTTGACTTAGCAAATATCATCGCTTTGCAAGGCCAATCTTTTGTCGCAAAGTGCGTTTTGGAGAAAAACGAGTAAAACATCAATATATCGTTGACAAACATTTGCACCCCCAATATATTGTCCCTCGCCACGTGGTTAGCGCGCAAAAGAGGGGGCTTCCGGGACAAGGGGAGATCGCGGAAGTCCCCACTTTTTTATATTTATCTGAGACTTATGTCGCCAGACAAACCTATTAACGTCGAAATCTACAAACAGACCTACCAGCTACGTGCTACCGAGGGGCGCGACGCCGAATATATTCAGCGTGCCGCAGCCTATCTCGATCAGAAAATGCAGCAAGCCGCAGCTGAAGTCGGCAATAGGGCTCCGCTCGATATCGCCATTCTCGCCGCACTTAACATAGCCGAAGAAGTGCTGAGCGCTCGCCAGCAAAAAGAAACACTACTCGACCAAGCCGATGCTCATATCGACTCTTTTACCCAGCTACTATCCGATGCGGATCCCTCTGAAGATCCCCCCCCTAACAGCAAACGTTTCTAACCTCTATATATAGTAATCAGACCCGCTTGCGTCTCCCTTTCGCGGGTGCGGGGTATTGAGCGGACAACGCGTTTTGTATGCTGGCTCGAGTCGAGCCCATAAATATTCGAGCGCGTGCTGATTCCAGCGAAAAAAGTGATCCCTGCCGATATACTCTATTGATCCTGAACGTTCTAAAATGTCGGTAAACTGTCTTTTAGCCCGTGTAAAATAGAGATCGATACCGATTTCGCGCATCCGCTCCACGACCGCGCGCAACGTCTGTTCTCCGGAGGCGTCAATTCGGTTAATGCCCTCCGCCTCGAGAATCAAATACTTCAACTCCGGCAAGTGTGCGATCGTTTCGAGCACACTATCCTCAAAATAGCTGCTGGAGCCAAAAAACAACTGACCGTCAAAGCGAATTATCGCGATTTGCTGGTCCTTTTCAAGGCCTTGGACCCCCACATCCCGCAAGGTGCCATCCAAATGCCGTATGAGATACACGACCCGCGGACGCATCGTCCGATAGAGATTTATCACTAGCGAAACCCCAACCCCCAACCCTATCCCGACGTGCAACGCCGGCGCCAATAACAACGTAGCGACAAAGGTCACGATCCCGATGATGCCGTCGGGACGACTTATGCGCCAAGCGGTCAACAGTGGGCGGATCTGGACTAGGCTGACAAGCGCCGCCACGATAATAATCGCCAGCGTCGCCTGCGGCAGATAATACAGCAACGGGGTCAACCACAGTAAAGTGATTGCCACCATAATCGAAGTAACTACTGATGAGAAACCTGTACGGGCCCCGCTCTGGTGATTGACAGCCGAACGCGAGAACGATCCTGAAACCGCATAGCTCTGGAAGAGCCCACCCACCAAATTCGCCAGACCTTGGCCTACGAGTTCCCGATTGATATCGAGCCGCTGCCGGGTCTGGGTGGCAATGGTCTTGGCAATGGCCATCGCCTCCATTAGACCGATCAATGTCAAAGTCAACGCGCCCAAAAAGAGCTGCGGCATGACCTCAAAGTCAATCGACGGAACCGTCGGCAGGGGCAAACCGCGCGGCACTTCGCCAACGACGGCCCCGCTAAAGCCTGTCAACCAGGAAACAAGCGTCGTAACGACTACCGTCATTAGCATATGCGGCAACCCCAAACCCACCCAGCGCAACAGCAACAGCAACCCTCCGGCCAGGGCCGCCATCCCCAGGGTCGGCCAATGCACAGCAACCGTCGCAGCGTCGACGACGCCCATGACCGTCAATAAGTGCCAATCGCCGCGTTGAGCTTCAACTCCGAAAATTTTGTGCAATTGGGACGTGCCGATGATAAGGGCCGCAGCATTGGTGAATCCGACGATGACCGGACCCGAAAGCAAATTGACCAGCACCCCCAAGCGCAAAACACCCAAGCCCAGGCGAATCAAGCCCACGAGCAAGGCCAAAACCAGCGAATAGGCGATAAATTTTTCACTGCCAGCTGGCGCTAGTACTTGAACGGTTGTCGCACTGATCAAAGAAGCCATCGCCACCGGGCCGGTAGCAAGTTGCCGAGATGAGCCAAAGAGTGCTGCAACTGCCGGCGGCAGAAAAGCGGCATAAAGACCATAGACGGCCGGCAGACCCGCCAATTCGGCATAGGCCATCGCTTGCGGCACCAGAATCATCGCCACAGTAATACCCGCGACCAAATCGGCGCGCAGCACGCCTTGTTGCCGTAACTCAGGCAACCAACGGATAAATGGAAATAGTCGATCCATGGCTATACAAACGACACTTATTGGGGTGAGTTGACACACGCGCGTCGAACGAATTACAATAATACGCACTTCTGACGCTTTAACCACCCCCAGGCAGCGGAGAGTTCATGAACCCACAGCAACAGCGGGCCTTTTTCGAGGAGCGGGGTTATCTCATCGTGCCCGGACTGCTCGACAACGATGAAATCGCCGCCAGCCGGGCCGAGATCAAACGTCTCCACCAACTCGCAACTGACATGCACACCCGCAAAGATCCATTGCGTGGCCATTTTCAGCGCGAACCTTTCGCCCACAACCACGGCGATTTGCTCATCTTGAGAAAAATTGAGAATACGCGAAACTTCTCAGATTTTTTTGCCCGGCTTTCTGCGCATCCGAACTTGGTCTCGACCATACAAACTCTGCTCGGAAACGACCTACTGCTCTTTCGTAGCACCCTTATGCTCAAACCCGCCTTACACGGTTCCGCCCATGCGCTGCACCAGGATTCCGCCTATTGGCCCATGGAACCACCGGCCCTGGCCACCGCCAGCATCGCCCTTGACGACGCCACATCGCAAAATGGCTGCATTAAAGTCATTCCCCACAGCCACCACTGGGGCCTGCAGCAATGGGGCCATATCGCACAAGCCCAGGACGCGCCATTGAGCGATCGCGAAGACCTTGACTTATCCGGCCAGATCGATGTGGAACTCAAGGCCGGATCGGCTGTGTTGTTCCACAGCCTAATGGTGCACGGATCAGGGCCGAATCAGACCGAACACTCCCGCAATACCGCCCTCTACTCCTATTTCTCGCCGCACGTGCGCTACATGCCCGCCGAGGGTGCCCCCCGTGAAAAATCCTTTCCGGTAATCGCTGGTTTAAATGATGCCACAGAGCACACTTTGGTCGCCTCTTGAAAAAAGTTCTATTGCTGGTGAGCTTGCTGCTATCAACTCCGGGGCGAAGTCAGGAATACCGGAATCTACCCACCGATCTTGCCAGCCATTTCGGCGTCCTCGGGTTGCGCCCAGCAAGCATCAGCCCCGACAGCCTCGCTGTCGAGCGCGTCATGCTCTACAGCCCAGCCCACCGCGCGGGGATACAAAAGGGCGATCGGATTATCGCCATTCCCCCCTATCGCATTCGCAACTCCGACGACTTGAGTCGTTGCATCCAGAGCTATGCCCCCGGTGAGACCCTCTCAATGGTACTACGTCGCGACGGCCAAACCCTGGAGCTTTCGTGCAGCGTATCCGACGTTGAGCACCTCTACTACCTGATGAATGAACAAGGGACCTCAAAACCCATAACAGCCCCCTTATACATCGCCGGAACCAAAGTGCCCCGCCACGAGAAAGCCGCCCGCGATCTTATCCGCCAACAAGATGCCATCGCCGGATTTTCAGCGTTGCAAAAAGCATGGGCCTTTGATGCGGGACGCTACGGCAGCGACACCCGACTTCAGACCGTTAATATGGTTCTGCACGACCCGCTAACCGCCGGCCGCACGGCTAGTGCCCTGAGTAAATCGGTGACCGCCGACATGTCGCTGGTCGGGCATCTGCACATCGCCGCACAGTATTTGGATCTCGCGATAGCAGCCCCACTCCAGGTATGGGATGACCAAGAGAATTCAGCACCGCACCTGATCCTCGCGTCGTTATTGGCAGCCAAGCAAATGACCGATAGCGCCTTTGCCAAGATTGCCGATAGCGAGCGCGCCGAGCTTGCCAATGCCATACCCGGGCTACTCAAACGTTTCGGCGAAACCTTCCTGTTGGACTCGGGCGATAGCACTGAAACCGTCGGCCATATTAACACCCTGCGCCTGGCAAAGAAAGTAGATCTCAACGCCCTGTTTATCGGCGCCTTGCACTTAGCTCAACTCGCAGACGGCGACGTACTCAAAACCATCCGCAGGAAATCGCAACAACTCGAACCCGCCTTAATCGATAGCTTACCTCCCGGTACCCAAGGCAAATTTCTCTACGCCAAATCCACGTCATTAGGCTGGATACTAGTCGGCGATCGAGGACCCAATTTATACACTGGCCATACCGCGGCGATAATCGACCTCGGTGGCGACGACATCTATTTTCATAGCGATCCAGCACCTGCCAATATCGCGATCATTATCGACTACGAGGGCGACGACCGCTATATCGGCGGGCCTATTGCCGCGGGCATCCGCGGCATCGGCATGCTGGTCGACCTAAAGGGCAATGATCTGTATAAGGGCGGCGATTTGGCGTTGGGCACCGCTTTCTGCGGCATCGGCATGTTATGGGACCGTGAGGGCGACGACAACTACATAAACGCCCAGGTCGGTCAGGGCGCGGCCTTCTTCGGCGCGGGCTTGCTGATCGACAGGAGCGGTAACGACCTTTATTCAGCGGATCTTTTCGCCCAGGGTTTTGGCGGCATGCGCGGCTTTGGCCTATTGCACGACTTAGCCGGCGACGACCACTATCTAGTCGATCGCGCAGTCCCCTCATCCTACGGCACCCACAATACCTATGCCGGCTGGGCCCAGGGCATCGGCTGCGGCTTTAGGGGATACGGGGCGGGAGGGATTGGCCTACTCTTGGATGGCGATGGCGACGACGACTACCAAGGTGGAGACTTTGCCCAGGGCGTGGGTTATTTTTTTGGCATGGGCGTGCTGGCAGACGTACGGGGTGATGACCAATATCGAGGCAGTCGCTATGCACAGGGGGCCGCGGCCCACCAGGCCGTCGGTGCATTGATCGAAACCGGGGGTAACGATCGCTATGAAGCAAAAATAGCAGCATCCCAAGGTGCTGGCTGGGATGCCGCTATTGGCTATCTGGCCGATCTGTCAGGCAACGACCGCTACGTGGCCTTGCACTTGAGCCAAGGGGCGGCGGCGATGAACGGCCTCGGTTTGCTCTTCGATGGCAATGGCCGAGACCGCTACGAGACGCAAACCGGCCAAGGTCAAGGCAGTTCGGCAACCTATTGGGGCGGGCGCAACGCGCCCAATCTGGGCTTGCTGATTGATCTTGGCGGTGACAAAGACACCTACAGTATCAGAAAGAACCAGACCGACGCCCACGATGCGGGAATCGGCCTTTTCAGTGATCGCTAAAAAATTAGATTGGCCTGAGGATCAGCGACATCTCACGACCCTCCATCTTCGGCTCTTGATCGACAACGGAGACATCTGTGAGCTTCTCGGCTAAACCCCGCAAAAGCTCGCGCCCCCGCTCTTGGTAGGCCATCTGCCGTCCGCGAAAACGCACGCTTACTTTGACGCGATTGCCCTTTTCGATAAACTCGCGAATATGGGCCATCCGGTATTCAAGATCGTGCTCAGAGATATTGGCCCCGGCGATGCGGATGCCCTTCATCTGCACGTTGTGCTGTTTCTTGCGCGCTTCTTTAGCCTTTTTTTCCTGGTCGTAACGATATTTTCCGTAATCGATAATACGGCAAACCGGGGGGCGCGCTTCGGCCGCGACCTCAACCAAATCGAGTTCAGCTTCTTCGGCCATGGACAAGGCCTGTGCTATTTCGACGACACCGACTTGTTCTCCGTCGGGGCCAATTAGGCGTACCTGGGGCACGCGAATGTCGCCATTGACCCGAGTGACACTCTTTCTCTTTGTTGCGATAGCTTTAACCTCCGTAGAGCGTGAAATAAAAACGCGGGCAGCCCCGCGGGTTATTTAGTTAATATAAAATCCAACTACATTCTGTCTATCGACTCTATTTCGGATGCACTTTAGCGCGATTCCGCAAACAAGGCCGCTTCACTAAATCTTAAACCCCAGTCCGGATTAAGACAAGGGTTGATTTGCCACCATCCCTTTGGCATCAACAGCCGTATTGATTATTTTTATCGTCCCTTTACACAAATATTTATGGAGATCAATGACGCGCACATATGACGTTTACGGAGTCGGCCACGCCCTCGTCGATATCCAATACCGGGTGCAACCCGACTTCCTCGCCACCAATCAAGTCGAAAAAGGCGTAATGACCCTCGTCGATGAAGATCGCCAAGCGCACCTCGCCAAAGCCATTACCGACACCCCAGTCGCTACGGCCTCCGGCGGTTCAGCCGCCAATACCATGATCGGCGTCGCCTGTTTCGGCGGGCAGGCCTATTACGCCTGTCTGATCGGCCGCGATACCTGGGGCGACTATTACCAGCGGGACCTCGAAGCCGCCGGCGTCGTTACAAACCCGGCCAACCGCAGCGAGGGTACGACCGGCCAATGCCTGGTATTTATCACTCCAGACGCCGATCGCACACTCAACACCTTTCTCGGCATTAGCAGCGCCATCGGTCCGGCGCAACTGCAAGAAGATATCATTGCCGACGCCCACTATGTTTATCTCGAAGGGTATCTGTTCAGTTCGGACGATGGTTTCGCCGCCGCTATGCAAGCGCAGGAAATGGCCCAGCGAAACGATACAAAAGTCTCGCTAACCCTGAGCGACCCCTTCATGGTCAGTACCTTTAAGGAGCGCTTCGATTCCTTGATGCACAATGGCATCGACCTGCTTTTCTGCAACGAGGAAGAAGCGATCGCTTGCACCGGGGCAGCCGATCGGGAGGGCGCTGCCAAGACAATGGGTTCGCAGGTCAATATCGCCTATATAACCTGCGGTCCCGACGGAGCATTAGTATATGCCGACGGCCAGCGCCATATGGTCCCCGGCATACAAGTAGAAGCCATGGATACCACGGGAGCCGGCGATCTCTTCGCAGGTGGCGCGCTCTTCGGGCTGACCCACGGCTATACTTCCGTTGACGCGGCTCGTCTCGGGTCCTACGCCGCAGCGCAGGTTGTCGCCCGCTTTGGCCCTCGCCTTGAAGAATCTCTCGCCGACCAAGTCGACCAGATTTTGGCCCACTTCTCTGCTTAGCACGGAGGTTGATGTGAAAATCCTGATCCAGTATCCATTCAGCGACGAGCAGCACGAGCAATTTTGCCAGTTGGCGCGCGAAAACGGGGATCACCAAGTCCTTATCGCCGCCGACGAAGCCGCAGCGATTCCCCTGGTAGACAGGGTTGAAGTCATTATGGGGTACTTCCCCCCCGCCGTCTGCGCCGTCGCCACCGACTTGCGTTGGATTCAGTCGTTTAGCGCCGGTATGGACAAATTCCTATTCCCCGAGATTATCGAGCGCGATGAGGTCTCCATATCCAATGTCGCGGGACTCTACGCCCCACAAGGCGGGGAGCACGCTTGGGCGCTGCTGTTGGCCCTAGCGCGCGGCATCGACCAAGCCATTCGTCAAAACGACCAACGCAAATGGGCGGCCGGCTCCACGGTCGAGCTAACGGGGTTAACCCTTGGCGTCGTCGGCATGGGAGGGTTTGGCCTAGAAATGGTAAAGCGGGCGGGCGGCTATGATATGCAGATCATCGCCGTAGACCCCGTGCGCCGGGATCCGCCGCCTGGCGTATCCGAACTGGTGTACAATAGTCAGGAGAATCTACACAGCTTATTACGCCGGTCTGATGTGGTGATGCTCGCTTGCCCGAAAACAAAGGAGACCTACCACTTGATCGGCAGCGAAGAGTTCGCATTGATGCGGGAAAACGCCTACCTCATCAATGTGACCCGGGGAGGCATCATCGACGAAGAAGCCCTGTGCCAAGCACTAAGCGAAGGGCAAATCGCCGGAGCAGGTCTCGATGTCACTGAGATAGAACCTTTACCGGCCGATTCCCCACTGTGGGATGCGCGCAATATAATTCTCACTCCGCACAGGGCCGGGGCGTCTCAACATCGGCCACGCAAAGTGTTCGAATTTTTCCTCGCCCAGTTGGGGCGCTACCTCAAGGGCGAAGCCGTGCTAAATATCGTCAATAAAAGAAAAGGTTATTAGCCGTTCTTTTTACACATTACAAATACCCGCGTACAAAAAACGCGCCGACTATCGCACGACAGTCGGCGCATTTTTTGTACGCTGCCTATGAGCGAATCGAAGTGCAATAGCTAAATTAGCACTATTCTGTAGATCCGCGCCCCGCCGCGATCGTTACCCAACACCCGCATCCAACCACTTCTTCCCAGACACCACTTTGTAAACCCACCTTTAATAACCCAATCGACGCAAATAGTCGCGCATTCCTGCGCTGCGCTCGGCCTCGCTTACCGCATCTTCCCCCTCGTATGCGGGTTCCCCCGGACACGCCGTCACCCAACGGGTAAAATTGCGGTC
>Ga0315339_1002304_pt1 | contig 14715 bp, 12 predicted proteins | sample ASW17metaG_FD_204514 | JGI IMG/M metagenome (GOLD analysis project Ga0315339, IMG submission 204514) | Ammonia-oxidizing marine archaeal communities from Pacific Ocean, United States - ASW #17 | ecosystem: Environmental > Aquatic > Marine > Oceanic | place: USA: California | collected 2016-12-05
TTGCCTCTTGTAAAGAAGCTGGTTGCATAACTTTTGCTCCTAACGATGCCATTTCTAGCATTTCTTCATAAGAAATAACTTTTATTTTTTTTGCCTTTTTTAAAGTATTTGGATCAGCTGTATAAACACCATCAACATCTGTATAAATTATGCATTTTTCAGCTTTAAAAAATTTTGCACACATAATTGCACTTGTATCTGACCCGCCTCTTCCCAAAGTAGTTATTCTATTATTTAAATTAATACCTTGAAAACCAGCAATTATGGGGATACCTCCAGATTGCAAAAATTTATTAATTTTTTTTTTATTAATTTGACTAATTCTTGATGAACTATGGTTGCCTTCAGTAAATATTGGAACCTGCCAACCCATCCAAGATTGAGCCCTATGTCCTAAATGATTTAATCTACCGGCAATTAATGCGCAAGACATTTGTTCTCCAGACGAAACGAGTACGTCATACTCTGAAGCAATGAAGTTATTGCTTATTTTTTTTGATTTTTTTGCTAAATCATTTGTTATTCCACTCATAGCAGATGAAACAACAATTACTTTATATCTTTTTTTTACATAGCTAATAATAATATTAGCTACTTTTTTTATTCTTTTAACTGTACCTACCGAAGTACCACCAAACTTTAATACAACAATTTTCATTGATCAATTTTTTTATATAAATAAATTATGTTGATAAAATACATCTTAATTGTAATGTCAACTATCAATCATATATGAGTACTGTAAACAAAAAAGAAATTGAAAAATTTTCAAAAATTGCTGATGATTGGTGGAATCCAGAGGGTAAGTTTAAGCCTTTACACAAATTTAATCCATTAAGAATAAGTTATATTAAGGAAAAAGTTATTGCACACTTTAATATAAGATCAAAATTATTACCTTTTAAAAACATCGAACTTTTAGATATTGGTTGTGGAGGTGGACTTTTATCTGAACCAATGTGTAGATTGGGTGCAAAAGTTACAGCGATCGATGCTTCACAAAAAAATATAAATGTTGCATCATATCATTCTAATAAAAATAAATTAAAAATAAATTATTTATGTTCGTCTCCAGAAAGATTAAGTTTAAAAAAAAAATTTGATATAATTTTAAATATGGAAATAGTAGAACATGTAGATGACTTAAATCTTTTTTTAAAAAAAAGCTCACTACTTTTAAAAAAAAATGGCATAATGTTTATCTCTACTTTAAACAAAACTCTTAAATCCTATATTTTTGCTATAGTTGGAGCAGAATATATTTTAAAATGGCTTCCAATTGGAACACATGAATGGGACAAGTTTGTAAAACCTGAAGAATTAATTGAATTTGGAAAAAAAAATAGTCTGGAATTAGTAAAAATTGATGGAGTCAACTTTAATATATTAAAAAACGAATGGATTATTAGTAAAGATAAGTCTGTGAATTACATAACTCAGTTTAGGAAAATTTAATTTTCATTATCATTTACCCAGGGTATTGTTTCTGTTTCAATTCCTTCATCAGATAACTCTTTAACATCTTTGGTCGATGCATTTCCGTAAATACCTTTATCTTTTTTTTTATTATCATAGTGAATTGATCTTGCCTCATAAGCAAAATTATCACCAACATATTCAAAGTTTTTTTTGATAAAATTTTTATATTCTTTTAATTTTTTTTTAATTTCCAAATGTTTTTTTGAATTAAAATTATTGCTTTCTTTTTTATTGTTGATGATCGATGGAGCCATTAAAGATTTATCAATCTTAAAAGAGTTACAATTAGGACAATTTATAAATTTTGACTTTTGAAGTTTCTCAAATTCTTTTGATGACGCAAACCAGCTATCGAAATCTTGTGAACAATTTTTGCATAACAATTTATATTTTATCATATTATGTAATTTAAATATTAAATAAATAATTTCAACTCTTCTAAGTTCTATAGTCCGAATTAATTTCAATATATTTTTTTGTTAAATCCATGGTGTAAGAGGTAAACTCTTTTTTTCCTAAATTTAAATTTACTAATAAATCAATTTTTTCACCTTTCATATAATCTGCTGCTTCAATTTCATTGTAAGAATTTGATAATTTGCCATTTTCAATAATAGTTATATTTCCAAATTTAATTGCTATTTTATTTGGATTTAAACTTACATTTGCTTTACCAATTGCCATAATAATTCTTCCCCAATTAGGATCCTCTCCCGCTATAGCTGTTTTTACTAATGGTGAGTTTGCAATTGAAAAGCATATTTTTTTAGCATCCTCTTCTGTTCTACAATTTTTTACCTTGATTGAAATAAATTTTGAGGCTCCCTCCCCATCTGCAGTAACTCTTTTTGCAAGATTTAAGAGAACATTAAATAAAGATGAGTTAAAGTCAGATAATTTTTTATCTTTAGCACTATTTATGTTCGAGTTTGCAACTTCTCCTGTTGCAAAAACAGAAACCATGTCGTTAGTGCTTGTATCTCCATCACAAGAAATCGCATTAAATGTTTTTTGTATATTTTGTTTTAATAATTGTTTTAAAATTGAAGAAGAAATTGTTGCATCTGTAAATATAAATCCCAATGTTGTTGCCATATTAGGAAAAATCATTCCTGAACCTTTTGCAATTCCATAAATTTTCACCATTTTGTTTCCAATATAACATTCTTCCATTGCAAGTTTTGGCTTTAAATCAGTTGTCAAAATACCCATGGATGCTTTTATCCATATGTATTTATTTTGAGTATATTTAATTTTTTTTATTAAATCTGGAATGCTTTTTTTAATTTTTTCTGTAGGAAAAATTTCTCCTATTGTTCCTGTACATGCAAACAAAATTTCATCTGATTCAATTTTAACAGGATTTTCTTCATCATTTTTTTGCTTTTGAGTTAATTCTTGCGACAAATCATCAGCTAAAATTTTTAAACCTTTAAAACCATCTTTTCCAGTAAAAGCATTTGCGTTTCTAGTATTAATTAATAAAGCTTTAATTTTTTTTTTATTAATTTTTAAATTCCACTTTATATTTTCTGAAATTAATTTTGATTGTGTATAAACTGATGCATAATTGGCTCCGTTTCTAAAATAAAACAAAACTAAATCATCTCTTTGTTTTGAATATAAATTAGCGCTTGTAGTTGATATCGACAAACCATCAATATGTTTGAGGTCCTGAAAATGACCCATTTTTGAGTTTTTACTTATTGAATTAAATAAATTATTTAGATTAATTACCATGCTATTTAAAAATTTAATTTAGTTACTATATTAAACTCTATATTTAAATTATAAAACAATATATTTATTAAATGCTCAATCCACTAAATTTCTTATCAAAGATACTCAAATCTAGTAACCAAAAAGAACTGGATAAACTAAAAAAAGTTGTAAAAAAAATTAATGATTTGGAAGAAGAAATAATTAAGCTGGATGATCAATCTTTTCCACAAAAAACCAAGGAATTGATGGAACAAATTGGCAATGGAGCTTCTTTAGACAAAATACTACCTGAGGCATTTGCTTTGGTAAGGGAAGCATCAAGAAGAACAACCAATGAACGACACTTTGATGTTCAAATTATTGGGGGAATTGTTCTTCACGAAAATAAAATCGCAGAAATGAAAACTGGAGAAGGAAAAACTTTAACGATTGCCTTAGCTGCATATTTAAATGCATTATCAAAAAAAGGGGTGCACATAATTACTGTTAATGACTACTTGGCAAAAAGAGACTGTGAAAATATGAAAAGAATTTATAATTTTTTAGGTCTAACAGCTGGTTATATTAATAATGATCAAACTGATGAAGAAAGAAAATTAAATTATAATTGTGATATTACTTATGCACCAAACAGTGAATTGGGTTTTGATTATCTAAGAGATAACATGAAATTTTCATTTGAATCTATGGTTCAAAGAGGACATGGCTATGCTATTGTAGATGAAATAGACTCGTGTTTAATTGACGAAGCAAGAACACCTTTGATTATTTCAGGAGGAGTAGAAGACAAGACAAACCAATACCTTGCTGTAGATAAATTAACCAAAAATTTAAAAAAGGAAGATTTTGAAATTGATGAAAAAGATAAAAATGTTTTATTAACTAATCAAGGAATAGATAATATAGAAAAAATTTTATCAAATGCAGGAATTTTAAAAAATAATAATTTTTATGATCCAGACAATTTGCATTTGGTACACCATGTAAATCAAGCCTTAAGGGCAAACCATTTATATGAAAATGGAAGAGACTATATCGTTAAAGATGGACAGGTTATTATAATAGATGAACAAACTGGAAGACAATTGCCAGGAAGAAGATTTGGAGATGGACTTCACCAAAGCATAGAAGCAAAAGAAAGAGTTGAGGTACAAAACGAAAACCAAACACTTGCATCAATAACTTATCAAAATTATTTTAAACTTTATTCAAAACTTGCTGGCTGTACAGGAACTGCGGCAACTGAATCCGAAGAGTTTTTTGAAATTTATAAACTTCCTGTAATTGTAATTCCAACAAATAAAAAAATGATACGAAAAGATTGGAATGATCAAATTTTCAGGTCGTCAAAAGAAAAAGATGATGCAATTATAAAAAAAATACTTGAATGTAATAAAACGGGACAACCCTTGTTAGTTTTTACGGCAAATATAAATAAATCTGAACATTATTCTGATTTGCTAAATAAACAAAAAATAAATCATACCGTGTTAAATGCTAAAAATCACGAAAGAGAAGCAGAAATTATTTCAAATGCTGGTAAGAAAAATTCAGTAATAATAACAACTAGCATTTCAGGAAGAGGTGTAGATATAAAATTAGGAGGAAAATCCTCTAAAAATAATAATGAAAAGGAAGAAATTAAATCCTTGGGTGGTTTATATGTAATTGGAACTGAAAGAATGGAAAGTCGAAGAGTTGATAACCAAGCAAGAGGACGTTCTGGAAGACAGGGAGATGAGGGAAATTCAATTTTCTATGTAAGTCTTCAGGATGATTTGATGAGAATTTTTGGTTCTGAGTCCATGAACAGTATTCTTGAAAAACTTGGGTTAAAAGATGGCGAAAGTATTGATCACCCTTGGATTAACAAAGCATTGGAAAGAGCGCAGCAAAAAGTTGAGGCAAGAAATTTTGATATTAGAAAAACTTTGTTAAAATTTGATAACGTACTTAACGACCAAAGAAAAGTAATATTTGGTCAAAGAAATAATATAATTGTTAGTAAAAATTCATTTGATTATTCAGATGAATTTCTGCATGAAATTATAATTAAATTAAAAGAATTAAAAAAATTAAACTTAACAAAAGATAAAAATAACGAAAATTCAATTCAAATAAAATCGATTTTTGGAAAATCGTTTAACGATAGTGAAATTGGCTCAATTCTAGATTTGAACGAAGAAAATTTTGAAAATGAAATTAAAAACAAATTTTATAATAAAAGATCAGAAAGAGAAAAAATACTAGACAAAGATCAAGCTTTAGAATTGGAAAAAAGAATTTTATTGCAACTTATTGATCAAAATTGGAAATCTCATATTCAATACTTAGAACAATTGAGAGGAGTTGTAGGTTTAAGATCATATGGTCAAAGAGATCCTTTGGTAGAATATAAAAAAGAAGCTTATTCTTTATTTGAAAATTTATTATTTAAGCTAAAATCTGATTTGGTTACTGTCTTATTAAACCTTGAAGTTGTTCAACAAAAACAGGAGCCGATTAAGAATAACGCAAACAATGATGTTTCTTTTAAAAAAATTGGAAGAAATGAGCCGTGCCCTTGTAATTCAGGAAAAAAATACAAACATTGTCATGGCTCCCTATGATGCAGCAAAAAAAATGGTAACTAATATTGCTAAAAATAAAAAATAAATTAAATATTTTTTAAAATAAGAAAACTTATTAATAAATTTATCAATAAAATTAGTTTTCATTAACAAGTTATCTGATAATTTTGAACTAGGTGTAAAACCTTGGTTTCTGCCAATAGACAAAAATTTATTTTTTCTTTGTAATAAAATCTCTTCTTTATCCATATTTGAGAAAAAATCAAAATTTTTTCTAATTGAATTTCTCACGTTATCTAAAATTAAATCTTTATCTCTATGTGCTCCACCTAAAGGTTCTGCAATAATTTCATCAATTATTTTTAAATCTAAAAGATCTTTAGAAGATAATTTCATTGCTTTGGAGGCTTCTAATGTTTTTTTTGGATCTCTCCATAATATTGTGGCACATCCTTCTGGAGATATTACTGAATAAATTGCATTTTCTAACATTAAAACTTTATTAGAAGAAGCCAAAGCTATTGCTCCTCCTGATCCACCTTCTCCAATAATTACTGCTATTGTTGGAACAGTTAATTCCATACAGCATTCTATTGATCTCGCAATTGCTTCTGCTTGACCTCTTTCTTCGGCTCCAACTCCTGGGTATGCTCCTGGAGTATCTACAAAAGATATCACAGGAATTTTAAATTTATTTGCTAGCTTCATTAGTCTTATTGTTTTTCTATAACCTTCTGGTCTCATCATTCCAAAATTTCTTTCAATTCTTGTTTCAAGATCTTCACCTTTTTCTTGTCCAATTACCAAAACTGATTTGTTTTCAAATTTTGCAAACCCACATATTACTGATTGATCTTCACCATAAAATCTATCACCAGAAAGAGGAATAAAATCTTCAAAAAGATTATCTATAAAATGCTTTGCTTTAGGTCTGTCTTCATGTCTTGCAACAAGAGTTGTTTGCCAAGGATCTAAGTTTGAATAAATATCTTTCAGTCTAGAGTCTATTTCATTTTGTAGTTTGGAAATATTTTGAGTATCAACTTCTGACAAACCTTCTTGATTATAAGGGTCTTTAAGTTTATCAAGTTCTACTTCTAAATTTTTAATTTCAGATTCAAAATTTAAATAATTTTTCATATTTTTCTTATAGTGTTTATAAAGCAAAAAACGGCAAGAAAATGGTAAAAATTTGAAAATTATTAATTATAAATTGACTATTTTATAACCAAAAAGTTATATTGAATGCTAATAAAGACTTTTACAAATTACCATAATGAAAGAAAAATACTTAAAAATTAAAAATTTATCAATTTCAGAAAATTTAGCAAATTTTATAAATAAAGAATTATTGCCAGGAACTAAAATCAATAAGGGAAAATTTTGGAAAGGTTTTGATAAATGTGTTCATGAACTTGCACCCAAAAATATAAAACTACTTCAAAAAAGAGAAAGATTACAAAAAGCGATTGATGCACTACATATAGATAAAAAAGATGATCAGCTTAATTTAAAAAAATATACTGAATTTTTAATAAAAATTGGGTATTTAAAAAAGCCTGGACCAAATTTTAAAATCAAAACTAAAAATGTTGATGTAGAAATATCAAGTATATGTGGTCCGCAACTAGTTTGTCCAGTTTCAAATGCAAGATTTTTATTAAATGCAGCAAATGCAAGATGGGTAAGTTTGTACGATAGCTTATATGGAACAGATGTAATTCCAGAAACTAATGGTGCTGTAAAAGGAAAAACTTATAATCCAATTAGAGGAAAAAAAGTAATTGAACATGCTCGTAGTCTTTTGGATAAGTTTGTACCATTAAAAGACAAAAGCTGGAAAGATTTAACAAAAATTCCAAAAGTTACAAATAATAAAATAGATTTAAAACTTAAAAATTCTAATCAATTTGTAGGCTACAATAAAAAATTAAATAAACTTAATTCTCTTTTATTTGTTAATAACAATCTGCATATAGATATTTTATTTGATCAGGATGAAAAGATGGAAATTAATAATCCCGAAGGTAATCAAGACAAAATTAAAATACACGATATTTTTTTAGAATCTGCAATATCTACTATTTGTGATCATGAAGATAGCGTCGCCGCAGTAGATGCTGAGGATAAAGTTTTGGGATATAGAAATTGGCTTGGTTTAATGAAGGAAGATTTAAAAGTAGAATTTACAAAAAATGGGAAAAAAAATTTAAGAAAGTTAAATCCAGATCGAGACTATATTTCTGTAAAAGGAGGAAAATTAAAACTACATGGAAGATCTTTACTGTTAAATAGGAATGTAGGCCATCTTATGACAAATCCAGCTATTCTTTTAAAAGATGGATCTGAATGTCCTGAAGGAATACTTGATGCTTTTGTAACTTCTCTTGCGTGCCTGCATGATTTTAAAAAAAAAGGAAATTCCAGAGTTAATTCTATTTATATAGTTAAACCCAAAATGCATGGTCCTGAAGAATGTGATTTTACTAATTTAATTTTTGAAAGTGTTGAAAAAGTTTTAAATTTAAAAAAACATCAAATTCTTTGTGGTATTATGGATGAAGAAAGAAGAACATCCGTTAATTTAAAAGAGTGCATAAGAGCTCTAAAAAATAGAGTGTTTTTCATTAACACTGGTTTTTTAGATAGAACTGGAGACGAAATTCATACATCGATGGAAGTTGGTCCGATGATTAAAAAAGGTGATATGAAATCATCAAAATGGATTCGAGCTTACGAAAATAATAATGTAGATATTGGATTAGCATGTGGTTTTTCTGGTAAATGTCAGATAGGTAAAGGTATGTATCCTGCTCCAGATTTAATGGCTGAAATGATGAAACAAAAAATTGTTCACCCTTTATCAGGAGCTAATTGTGCATGGGTACCGTCCCCAACCGCTGCAGCATTGCATGCTCTCCATTACCATGAAATTGATGTATTTGCTGAACAAAGAAAATTATCAAAAAGAAAATCGGCAAAGCTATCTGATCTTTTAACTATTCCAATAGCAAAAAAACCTGACTGGTCTATGGAAGAAATTACTAAAGAATTAAAAAATAATGCTCAGGGTATTTTAGGTTACGTAGTTAGGTGGGTAGATCAATCTGTCGGCTGTTCAAAAGTTCCTGACATTAATGGGGTTGGCTTAATGGAAGATAGGGCTACTTGTCGAATAAGCAGTCAACACATTGCTAATTGGCTACACCACGGTATATGCAGTAAGAAACATGTTTTAGAAATCATGAAAAAAATGGCTAAAATTGTAGACAATCAAAACCTAAAAGATCCAGGCATGAAAGGACATTCTCCTTATATGCCAATGTCAGACAGCTTTGCCAAATCAACTGCTTTTAAAGCTGCTTGTGAACTCGTATTTCATGGAAAAACTCAACCTTCGGGTTATACTGAGCCAATTCTTCATCTTAACAGGCTGCTTAGAAAAAATTAATTTTTTTTTACTTTTGAAAACTTTGCCTATTTTTAAACGCTGATATTAAAGTACCATCATCTAAATTTTCTATCTCACCGCCAACTGGTAGTCCTTGTGCAAGTTTCGAAATTTTTACACCAGCATTTTTTAAACTATCTTGAATATAAAAAGCAGTTGTCTGACCTTCTACTGTTGCGCTAGTAGCTAAAATTACTTCTTCTATATCATCTTTTTTAACTCTTTCGACCAAAGAATTAATTAACAAGTCTTCTTTTTTTTGATTGTTAGAAGATGAAATTGTTCCTCCAAGAATATGAAAATAACCTTGGTATACACTAGAAGTTTCTATACTCCATTGATCAGCTATATTTTCTACTACACAAATTTTATTAAAATTATTTTTATTATTTTCACAATTATTGCATCCATTTGAGTTAGATTTTAAAGATCCACAAATTTTACACCTAAATATATTTTTATAAACTTCTGCTAAAGTCTTTGCCATGGGCTTAATTAATTCTTCCCTGTTATTAATTAATTTTAAAACTATTCTCTTTGCAGACTTTGGTCCTAAGCCAGGAAGTCTAGATATTAATTTAATTAATTCATCAATTTCAGTTATATTTTGCATTTAAATTATAAAGGCCACTTAAAACCTGGTATTCCAAATCCACCGGTCGCTTTAGAGATTTCCTCAGATGTCTTGAACTTTAATTGAGATTTAGCGTTATTGTGAGCCGCTTTAATTAAATCTTCAATTATTGTTTTATCTTCTTTTAAAATATCTGAAGATATATCTAAATTTATTATTTCACCTTCACCATTAAGAGTTATTTTTACAGTATCTCCTCCAGATACACCGGTTACACTTATATTCTTTATTTTTTCTTGGCTTTCCTTCATCTTGCTTTCAAGTTCCTTCGCTTTGTCTAAAATTTTACTAAAGTCAGTCATTATTCATTATCTTTCAATTTTACATCAACTAGTTCAGCGTCAGGAAATAAATTCAATACTTTTTTGTAAACATCTTCGCCTTTTGCATTTTCAATAATTTTTGATTTTTCAATTTCTGTTTTTTGTTTTTTTGATAATTGCCCAATTTCTTTTGAAAAGGCAATAATCCATCTTTGTCCAGTCCATTCATGCAATTTAAAAGTTAATTCTTTTACAAAATCTTTATCTAAGTTTTCATTAAATGAAATTTCAATTCTTTGATCAATAAAACTTACTAGACTAACATTTGTTTCAAGTTCATATTTTAATTTTAATTCTTTTTTTTCGTTACATAGTTTAATTAATTCTTCGAAATTTTTTATTTCAATATTTATTAATTTTGATTCAATTTTTTTTTCAGGTTTGGAACTTTCTTCCTGAGAGAAGTTTTTAATTTGACTTATAGTTTTATTTTTAATTTCCAAACCATCTTCGTCTTTGTTTAAATTAAACTGTTCAGTTTTTCCTATATTGCTATTTGAATATTTTTCATTATTAAAATCTACTTTGTCTTGACCACCAACAATTCTGTCTTCTTTAAGATATAGCAGTCTTATTAAAAACATTTCCATAGACAAATTTTGATTTGAAACTATTTCTAGTTCACTCAAAGTTTTAATTGTAAATTGCCAAAATAATAATAAAGTTTTTGGACTTATTTCTTTTGAAATTAATTCTATTTCTATAAATTCTTCATCATTGAGAGAAAAAATTTTTCCATCTAGCTTTATAGATGAAATATTTTTAATGTAGTATAATATTTCCAAGAAATCATTTAAAAATAATTTAGGCTCAACTCCTTGATTATATATTGATCTATAAATATTTATTACTTCCTTTTCATCGCCTTTGAACAAAAATTTAAATAAATTTATGAGATAACTTTTGTCAAAAAACCCAAATATCTTTTGCGCCTCTTTTAAGTCAATCTCGGATTTTTCATTTTGGCTTAATAAAGCCCTGTCTAAAAGTGAAAGAGCATCTCTTACTGACCCTTCAGATATTTTTACGATCAACTTCAGAGCTTCATCTTTTATTTTTCCTTTTTCTTTATCTTTTACTTCTTTAATAAACTTAAATAAATTAGAAGAGTTTACTCTTGCTAAGTCAAATCTTTGACATCTTGAGACTACTGTAACAGGAATTTTTTTTACCTCAGTTGTTGCAAAAATAAATTTTAAATATTCTGGAGGTTCTTCAAGCGTTTTCAAAAGAGCATTAAAGGCTTGCTTGCTTAGCATGTGAACTTCATCAATTATAAATATTTTATATTTTGCGATGGTGGGTCTATATCTAGAAAATTCAATTAAGTCTCTCACATCATCAACTCCTGTTTTGCTTGCAGCATCCATTTCTAAAACATCAATGTGATTTGAATTACTAATGGCTTTGCAATTTTCACAAAGATCTTTGGTACACAATTGATCAATTCCTTTTAAACAGTTTAGTGACTTTGCAATGATTCTTGCAATTGTTGTTTTTCCAACTCCTCTTATGCCTGTAAATAGATATGCGTTAGCTGATCTATTGTTTTTAATTGAGTTATAAATAGTTTCTGCAATTATTTCTTGCCCTATTAAGTCCTTAAATGTTGTTGGGCGATATTTTAATGCTAAAACTTTTGAATTGTTGTTCATAAAATTAATTATTTTAGGAGACTAGAACCTGAGAAACTGTCTTTACGATTGCTTCCGTTAGGATCTGGTCGGGTTCAAGCAGCACCCACCTCTAGCCTCCAAAATGTATTATAACAGTAATGATTCTTATTCTACAAGAAAAGTAATTGATTATTTATCTCTATATTTGTCAGCTTCAAAAACACCTAACACGTGAAAATCTTGGCAATGGAGACCTAATTCTTCTAAGGATTTTTTAACTTTAGAATCTTCAATATGTCCGTCTAAATCGCAAAGAAAGAAATAAGAAGAAAATGAATTTTTTTCAGGATAACTTTGTAACTTAGTCATGTTCACACCATTAATAGCAAAACCAGCCAAAGATTGATAAAGTGCTGCTGGCTTACTCTTTAATTTAAATAATATAGAAGTAATAAACTTTCCATTTTTAAAATCTGGTTGCTTAAGTAGGTTTCCCATTATTAAAAAACGTGTTGAATTACCTTTTTCATTTTCCACATTTTTAGAAACAATATCTAATTTATAAATCTCAGCACTAAGTTTAGAAGCTATAGCGGCACTATCTTTGCTTTTTTTCTTAGAAATTAATTCTGCAGAACCAGCTGTATCAGCATGTACATTTTCAACAAAATTATTTTTTTTTATAAAATTTGAGCACTGGGAAAGAGCTTGGGCATGAGAATAAATATTTTTTATATCGTTAATTTTTGCCCCAGGTGTGGCTAAAAGATTGTGCTCTATTTTTAGAAAATGTTCAGCATAAATATTTAGTCTATATTTAAAAATTAGATATTCAATTCCTATACTTCCAGTAATTCTATTTGACTCTGGAATAATTATTCTAAATTCATCATTCTCTTTGGCTTTTTCAAAACATTCATCGAAAGTTTTACATGGAATTACTTCGGCATCTGGATAAACTTCAAGGGCTGCTAAATGTGAATATGCTCCTGGAATGCCCTGGTAGAGAATTTTCATTTTAAGAGTTATATTCTAAAAGTTTTTTTAAAGCTAGATAATCTTCCATAGTATCTATACCTATAGGAGAAAATTTTGCTAAAGCTACATTTATTTTTATTCTATTTTCCATTGCTCTTAACTGCTCTAGTCTATTTTTAATTTCATTTTTTGTTTGTTTTAAATTAATAATTTTTTTTAAAATCTCTGGCTTAAAAGCATATATTCCAATATGATGATAAATATTTATAATTTGATCATTTGCTCTTCTTTTAAAATCTAATGCAATTGGAAAATTTTCATTTGTAATTTTATTTTCAGTAATAACCTTAACTACATTTTCATCATTTAATATTGATTTATTTTCAATTTCAGCAGCCATCGTTCCTATTTCTGGTTTGTTAATATTAATTAATTTATAAAGATGTTTAAGGTCATTTAAATCGATATTTGGCTCGTCACCCTGAAGATTAATAATGTAGTTAATATCTATTAAATCTAATTTTTCAAAACATTCAAAAATTCTGTCAGAACCCGTTTTGTGTTTTTTGCTAGTTAAAATTGCTTTTCCCCCATTTAGATTTACTTCATCTATAATTGCTTTGTCTTCTGTAGCAACATAAACATCTCCAATATCAGCCTCTTTGGCCTTTTTAACCACGTGAGAAATAATTGATATTCCATTAATTTTTAAAAGAGGTTTTCCAGGCAGCCTTTTGGCAGAAAGTCTTGATGGTATTAAAATTACTGTTTTAGACATTATATGGCTTGATAATTTATGCGTCCAAGAGACGCAAAGTGTTTAATTAAATATTTAAGCTTTTTAATAACTAACATGTTATATGAGTTAAAATAAATAATATAAATGAATTCTTTTGAAATAAATAAAATTATTACAGCAATTCTAGTAACAATATTAGTGGTTTTTGGTATTGGAAAAATATCAGATATAATTTTCGATAAAGATGACAAAAATATTGTTGCTTACAAAGTAGAAGCTCCCGAAGGAACGCCGAGCGAAGCAAATGCTGCCGAAACTAATGTTAATCTAAATGCTTTATTTGCAATGGGCGATGTTGCACACGGGGAAAAAGTATTTAAAAAATGTAAAGCATGCCATAGCATTAATGCAAGTGGTGGAAATAAAATTGGACCTAAGCTTTGGAATGTTATGTTTAGACCAGTTGGATCAATAGCTGATTATAAATATTCAAAAGCCTTGGCTTCTTATGGAAAAGCGTGGAATTGGGAAGAAATGAATAGTTTTTTAACTAAACCATCTAAATGGATTAAAGGAAATAAAATGGGATTTGCTGGATTAAAAGATGAAAGAGATAGGACTTCAGTTATTCTATATCTAAATCTAAATAGTGACAATCCAAAACCACTACCTTAATTTTTCAAAACAATACAATAATATACTTTTCTGAACATAAATTCTATTTAGTGCTTGTTGCCACACTTTTGATTGCTTACCTAAAAAAACTTCATTTGAAACCTCTGATCCTCTCGGCAAACAATGAAGAAATATTCCGCTTGGTTTTAAATAACTCATAACTTTTGAAGTTACTTTAAATTTTTTAAAGTATTTTAATTTTTTAGATTTATTCACTTTATCGTTCATACTTATTATTTTATCTGTAAATAATACATCACTATCTGTTGCAGCTTTTATAACATCATTAAATATCTTAATTTTTCCTTTATTTTTTCTTACCCAGCTTAATAAATTTTTATTTGGTTCATATTTTTTTGGACAACCAATATTTAATTTAAATGAAAATTTAACTGAAGCTTCAATCAAACTATTAATAACATTATTGTTAGCATCTCCTATCCAGCAGATTTGTAACTTTGAAATGGGTTTTTTCTTAATTTCTTCAATAGTAAAAACATCGCTCAAAACTTGGCTTGGATGTGAAGA
>Ga0315339_1002305_pt1 | contig 14708 bp, 14 predicted proteins | sample ASW17metaG_FD_204514 | JGI IMG/M metagenome (GOLD analysis project Ga0315339, IMG submission 204514) | Ammonia-oxidizing marine archaeal communities from Pacific Ocean, United States - ASW #17 | ecosystem: Environmental > Aquatic > Marine > Oceanic | place: USA: California | collected 2016-12-05
ATCTTCTATGGGTCACATTCGCGGGTTATCTAAATATTTGGATCTTCCTACTGAACTGATAATTCGTCAGCAAATGGCGGTGACCTCAACTGATCGACGCAACACTTTACTCTCTGATGAAGGGATGAAGTGTTATTATGAGTTACAGACGTCGGATTTATTTTACGAGTGAGCAGAAGGCGGAGATTTGGGACCGCTGGCAACGGGGCGAGCCGATGGTCAAGGCATACAAGTGTGGATATCTATGCAGGATGGGAAGTCGCTTGAGGAGATGTTCACGGGCAAATTGAAGGACAGCAAGGAGCAAGGGCGCGGGGTTCTTTTGATGGCAAGTGGCGAAAGATACGAGGGTGAATTTAAGGACAGCGAGATGCACGGAAGCGGGGTATATGTTTGGGCTGATGGCGCTAAAATTGAGGGGGGATTGGATGGATGGTAAAATTCATCGAATATCCAAAATGCAAACCAATGAAGGCAATTGTTTAATCGTCGAATATGACCATGATAAAGTGATTGCTTCAAAAAGCTGCTGATGTTTATCGATACACTTAATACTGAGTCTGATTAATATCGCCGCAACGGAACAATTTTGAACATCATCATTCCACCCTACAGCCTACGAGTGATCTTTTGAGGGATGGCCCTACAGAGGTGGAGCGCAAATCGGATTATGTCTCCTACTGGCTGAGGGTGTTGAAGAAGTCGTATCAAGCGCGAGATTTTCTGTCCGCTGATTTTATGGGCGGGCATTTTGTCTCCGCTTTGGTGCGATACCGCGGCGGATTTTGATTTTTTGGTCTATATGGTTACGGTTTTGAGCATGGATCAGGCCGTTACGTTGAATGGCGGCGGTCTTGTCATGTGATTGGCGAGCCTTTTGAGGTTTTGGACAATGGCGGTCAGCATGAACTCGTCCTTTGCGCCTGAGAGGCCGCGCAATCGCAGGCGGGTCATTGAGAGGATTAGCTTGGCCTCGCCGAACAGCCTTTCGATTTTCTTGCGCTCGCCAGCCGACTGCGCGTAAGCCTCGGTTTCCATCAGAGCCTGGGTATAGTCACGAGCTTCCTGGTTGACGTCCCGAGACAACCGGCGTTCCCGACCCGTGGTGCATTCGGGCTTCAGCGGGCATTCGCCGCAGTCACTGCGCTTGGCGATATATTTAAGCGTCGTGCCGTCATGCACCGTACCGGACGTTTTCAATTCCTTGCCGCCTGGGCAGACATAGAGATCACGCTCTTTATCGTAGTCAAAATCAGCACGCACGTACTTGCCGTCCGCCGCCATTTGGGTTCGATCCCACACGGGAACATGCGGATCAATCTTGCGCTCGACCAGCCAGCCAAGCATCTCACCCGTGCCGTACCTTCCGCCAATTGTTTTTGTTATAGCGGCTGTCTTGTGGCATTGGGCTAATCTGCCCCCAAAAAAGAAATAACTAACGTTGTCGCTTGATTGTTGTCACCCTGGCAGCCGCCTTCGTCAAAGTCCCCACATATATCAACCTATAACGTAGATGATCGATGCCACGGCATTTCAATTTTCGAGAAATAATGAAAGGTAACATTTCGGCGCTGAGGCCAATGTTCGCATAGAATAAGGGTGTTCTGGAGGGTAGGATTTTACAGGCTGAATTAATAAACTTGGGTAATAAGGAGCCTGTCCGATTAACTGTGTAAGTGGCCATGTTATAAACTCCGAAAAGGGAGAACGCAGACATGGTTATCAAGCAAGAACTTATCGACGAGCTTTTATCTGATTACAAGAATCCGTAAGACCTTCTTGGCGACGGCGGTATTTTCAAGGAATTGAAGAAGGCGCTGAACGAAAAAGAACCTGAAACGAGCTTTTCGGAACATCCCTCATTGTTTGACGATGTCTCCGCGTTGGGCGGCAACGTCGCGCTCGTCGGGACGGCACACCATCCTCTTTGCCTAATGTTCCGCCGTGCCGTGAACAGTTGTTACGGCATGGGGTATTGGCCCAACCGAAACCGCGAGCATGTGTTGACCCGCTTGGACGATGTTCTCAGAAGCATCTCACTCAAGGTGCCGGGAGTGGTGCGCCTCAAGGCCCGCCTCGACGGCGCGCATAAACCACATCCCCATATAGCCGGTTTTTTAAAAACGTTGGACGAATTGGACAAACGGATTATCGATCCCGCTCACGGCCTGATCTACGTTCATCTCCTGATGCAGCATCGACCGTATTTCTATGATCGCCATCTCAACGATTTTGTGCCCCCGCGTGACGACGACAAGCATTATTCCGATGCATTGGAACTGGTCGATCGGACGGTTGGACGGATCGTCAAAAGCCTCAAAAAATCAGGTTCATCGGATGACACGCTATTGGTGCTGACGGCTGATCATGGGTTCAAAAATGACGCCATCCCCCTTGTCATCAAATGGCCTGGGAAGAAATTCGAGGATATTCCGCGTTCCCTGGTTCGGCCCTTCGGCTTGCGCGCTTTCGTACGGGCGTATCTGGCCGGCGAAGACATTGCCGCAAATGATCTTGGAAGTTATTTCCCGCCATATGCCGGCACTGGTCATTGAGCGTCCCGATCCCGAGGGTCGACACTTGGCGTTACCGGCATGGGTTAGCAGCCATTAAAAAGACGGTCGATAAAACGTCGCCGTATCAAATTTGTTTCGGGTTCTCACACAACAAGATCAAACAGTTATACATCACCTGCGCCGCCAATTGCGCGGTGATGCCTTGGACGTCGTGAGGCGGGCTGACGGTATTCACATCAAACGCAACGAAATTGAGCCCCGATAGGCCGCGCAACAGCCGCAGGCCTTCCTCGGCGCTGGGTCCGCCGGGGATGGGTGCGCACACACCCGGCGCGCAGGACGGATCGAAAAAATCCATATCCCAGCAAAGATATACCGGCCGGCCGGCCAATCTTTGCTTCAGGTCCGACGTGATTTCATCAACCCCGCGCGTGCGTATTTCCTCGTACGTCATCAAACCATAACCCAGGTCCCGCGCCTTCTCGAAAATACCGGGATTATAAAACGTGCCGCGCATGCCGACGTGGATGGAGACATCGGTATCGACCAAGCCTTCCTCGGCGGCCCGCACGAACGTGTTGCCGGTGGCTTTCGGACGATCATCGCCAGGATTGGCATCGGTGTGCGAATCCACATGCAAGACGACGAGATCAGGATGATGGCCCACCATGGCACGCAACTGGCCAATCGTGACACTGCCGTCACCCCCCATGGTCAACGGTACCGCCCCCGCCCCGGCGATTAGATTAACGGCTTCTTGGATGGAAGCCTCGGCGTCGGCCAACATACTGGGGACGACTTTGACGTCACCACAATCAATGACGCCGAGACGTTCCAGCGGATCGAAATCGGCATCAGGAGGGCGAAACCGGCGGATCAGGCGCGACGCTTCCCTGATCGCGCGTGGCCCGTCGCGGGCACCGACCCGGTGCCCATGAGTGCCATTGTCATAGGGCACACCCAGTACCGCCGCCTTGCGACCGTTCAGGTCATGACCGTAATCAAGGCCCATGAAGGTGCCGGGCGGTTTGAAAAGCCTGTCATCGAAAATGTTGCTCATGGCGTGACTTTAGCGGGCAATCCTCGCGCGATCACTAAAATTAGCTGCGGCGGGCCGCATCCATGCCTGTGCGGGTGCGCGCCATGTCGGCTTGATCGCCCAGGGCATAACCGAACGCGATGACGGCTTGCTCCAGGTTCATGCCGGCGCCGTTGATCGTCGCGATACCTAGTTCCTCAGCGTGCTGGAGAAGAATTGTCCGGTCTGGATCATAAATGATATCGAAAACCAGACCGTCCGGGTTCATGCGGCCGAGCATTGTCTTTGCTCGTTCCTGCCCCGCCGCATCCAAATCCGCCAGGGGTGAGCAGACGGATAAATCCAACGACTTTCCGTCATTGTCCTGAATCATCCGGGCACCGATAGAGGTACAATTCACGACCGCATCGACACCATCCAACACCATTCCATCCGGCGGCCATTGGGTAAATGCCACGCCCAGCCGAGACCCGGCTTGGCTGGCGCCGCCCAGATCACGGACGGCAACGGACAGCTGACTGGGGTCGTTCAATACGCCGGCCAGATAGGCCGCAACAGCCTTGCCGGCACCGCCGAAACCAATCTGTAGAATTTTGCTGGCTGCCAATTCAGGGCGCCGGGCGCGCAAACTCAGCAGGGCGCCCTCACCGTCGGTATTTGTCCCGGCGAGTCGCCCGGCGGCATTTCGATAGAGGCTGTTGACCGCGCCGATTTTCAACGCTTCATCGCTGATGTCCATATCCGCCGTATCCGACAACCATGCCGCAACGGCTTCTTTGTGCGGCACCGCAATGGCGCCGCCGATAAACCGCCCGTCCGCATCAAGCGCTGCGAGAAGTCCCGGAAGGCTGGCCGCCGTAACATCCATGGGTACCATTCGCCAATCCAGTCCATGCGCATCGAACGCCGCATTCCAGAGCAACGGAGACCGCGCACCTTCGGATGGATTGGCGCCGAGTATCGCCGCGAACGGCTGATCGCCATTCAGGCTCAAGTCATTCGAAATAAAATCAGATATCGTCACGCCGGGGCTTTGACATGGCGGTCAACCGCATGGGCGACTCGCTCCATTTTTCCCATTAACTCATCGAATTCAGCGAAATCCACGGGCTGCAACGGGTCGACCTTGGCATTGTCAGGGTCCGGGTGAACCTCGATCATGATGCCGTCCGCGCCGCCGGCGATGGAGGCCAAGGCCATGGACTCAACCCAAGGCCGCCAGAAGGTGGCGTGGGACGGATCAACAACGACCGGCAAATGGGTCACCTCCTGGGCCGCCGGGACGACCTGCAAATCAATCAAAAAACGCGACGAGCCCCGGTGGGTATGCGGCGCGGTCACACCGCGTTCGCACAAGATCACCTTCTCATTGCCTTCCACCAAAATGTATTCCGCCGAACCCAGCCAATCGCGGAGCGAACAGCCGAAATGGCGTTTCAACATGATCGGTTTACCGGTTTTTGCGCAGGCCGTCAGGAACGGAAAGTTCTGCATGTTGCGGGTACCGATCTGGAGGATGTCGGCATGTTCGGCAACCAGGGGAATGTATTTTTCCTCCATCACTTCGGTGATCATAGGAATGCCGTGCGCCTGGGCGGCTTCGGCCATCCAGGCCAAACCTTCCTCGCGGGTTTCCGTATAGGCGTCGCTTCGGTACGGGAACGTCAGCGGCTTGAAGGCGCCACCGCGCATGAAGTGCGCGCCACTGGCTTTGACGTTTTTGGCGACATCGGCAATCAGTTCTTTGCTCTCGACCATATTGGGTCCGGCAAACACCGGGATCAGATCACCGCCAAACTCAACGCCGGCCACGGAAAACCGGCTTTTGTGATTAGGATCTTTCTTTGCTGCCAATGGGAACTTGGTTTCTAAATCTTCCTGGGTGACGTCTTTACCTGGAAATTTGTTTGATACGGCCATGATGATGCCCCGCTAAATTAGAGTCCTAGTCGGTTTGATAATGGCGCGTCGGATAACTTCACCCAAGTGCCTTGTTCGATACTGGCATAAAGCGCCTGGACCAGATTGACCGCCGCCAGTGAATCCGTTGCCGAGATCGGCGGATCCGTCCGCCCAGCCTGCAGTGTATCGACAACGTCTTGAAGGAATGGACCGTGGCTCAAACCATATCCCGTCGGCACGTCCTGGGAATGCGCGGCCTTTAATGCGTCCGCGTCCGTATCGTCATCAATAAAATTCCAGACCTGTACCTCATTCAGCGCGATCCCGCCGATCTGGGCCATGCCCAGTTCGCCAACAATTGACAATGAGGCCTCAAAATCTTCCGGGCGTGCCGCCGTCGTCGCCTCGATGGTGCCCAAGCTGCCGTCCTCGAATGTCACCGCCGCGACCATCGTGTCTTCCGCTTCCAGCGTGTTCATCCGGTTGGCAGCCGCCGCACAAACAGAATCAATCGGTCCGCAGAGCCAATTCAGCGCATCGACATGGTGGATCGCCTGCTGATTGATCACGCCGCCGTCCTGAGCCCAGGTGCCATGCCAGCCATCTTCGTAATAGTCCTGATAGCGACACCAGCGCAGGCGGATGGTTGCGGTGATCATTTTGCCAAACCGATTGTTATCGACGGCTTGCTTCAAGTATTGAATGGCCGGGTTGTAGCGGTTTTGGAACACCACGCCGTACATCAGGGATTTTTCTTGCGCGAGGCGGTTAAGTTCCCGGCCTTGTTCCGGTATGAGCGTGATTGGTTTTTCGACAAGCGTATTGAAACCATGTCCCAGCGATAATTTCGCATGTTCATAATGCAGCCCGCTGGGGGTCAACACTAACACCAAGTCAGCGCTGGTCGCATCCAGCATGCTCTCAAGATTCGTAAACGGCTTGGCCTGAAAATTTTCTGCGAACCGGTTGGCCTTATCACCGTCCAGATCGCAACAGGCGACGACTTGGAATTCCGAGACCACGCCTGACTTGAGGATTTTCACATAGTGATCGGCAACACGCCCACAGCCGATCACCGCGATTTTAATGGGCGCAGCCATCAGGACTTGGGTTTCTGGGCGGCGCCAACCGGCAGGCCGCTGTCTTGATCATTGTGCACTTCGACGCCAGCCAGGGGCTCGACAATCTCATGAAGCCCTATTCGTTCGCCCAAGCGCGCGCCGCCGCGAATGATCGACGGCAAGGTCACGTTGGCCAATCCTATCAAGGCGATATAGGCGGTTTTGGATTTCAGGTGTCTGGGCATGAACCCGTCACCCACATCGGTAATATCCTCGCCGTCCTTAAGCCAAATGTGGCGCTGCTCCGGCCTGGCCGCGACCACGCTTTCCAGGCCTTCATTGGTCATCCGACGGATCATTTCATCAAGTAGACCGGCGGGCCGGAAGGGGTACGTCTCTTCGATCATCACCACGATATCGGGGAAGACTCCGGCATCTTCCAAACTCTCCAGTGTAAACCTGAACACTTCGACGACGTCTGCGTATTCCGCGGATAAACTTTCGGGGCGCAAGAAGGTGTGGGCGCACCCGGCGTCCTGGGCGATCTTCAAGTGCTCTTCGTTATCGGCGGCGACCACTACATGAGAAATCAGTTCCGATGCCAAGGCGTTCTCTATGGAATATTCCAACAGGGGACGGCCGCCGTAATGCACGACCGGTGATTTGACCGGCAGCATGGCGACGATGTTCATATTGGCGGGATCCATCTGGGCGGCATTGTCCGACCAATTTTCGATGCCCTCCATGACCATGACGACATCGCGGACGCGTTCGGCGCTTTGATTGTGGTGAATACCGTGATGGTGATAGACGCTGGCGTCGGGCTCGTAGACGATTTTGTAGCCAGCCGCGATCACCTGTTGGCCCCACACGCGGTCTTCAATATTTGTGGCGGTTTCCGAAAACGGAAACTTCTCCCAGGTATCGCGGCGGAACGCTGAGTTGGCGTTGTGGAAGAACGGGTCCTTCCGCTGCACCTTCTTGTCCAGGCCGAACACGGTGATCAGATCGCGCTTGTCGTAATCGGTTGAAAAACTCAGCGGTTCCTGACGGCCGTATACGCCGGCCACTTTCGCGTCATCCAAATCTGCAATCAAGTTCGCCAGCCAGTTTTCATCAACCGGTATGCAATGCGCGGAAATGCAAATGATGATCTCGCCTTTGGACGCGCGAATGCCGTCGTTGATGGCCTGGCCGGGGATGAACTTGTCGATGTTAATCAGGACGACATCGAATTCCTTTGCCCTCTCGACGGTCTTGTCGGTGCTGTTGTTGTCAACCAGGATAACTTCGAAATTTGTGTATGTCTGGGTCTGGATGGCGCGCAAACACGGGCCGATCCAGCGTTCCTCGTTAAATGCGCGGATGATGATCGATACCAATCCACTCATTTTATTGAGACCCTCCCCCGCCAACGAATTTTCCAGCCTTCTTGCGATATAGCATCATTTGTTCGGCAAGGAAAAACGACTCCTCGTCATGGATATCAATATCCGTCGCCGGATCATCGTTAATGACAATGTCGATTTTGTCACCGATCCTACGCCCTTCGCGCCATAGCCACGCCCGGCTGGCCGATGTCAGGCCGGTATCTTCGCGGTAAATGGCCTTTTGAACCTGGCGCGACGCGTAAGCATTCATCCAGGGCTTCAGCCGCTCATAGGCGCCGTCGTCGTTTTCCATCCAATATTTTTTGTGCGTGGCATGGCCGGCAAACACGCTTTCCAATTCGGGGTTCTGTTGAAGGCGTGCTACTGCCTCGACCAGCCATTGCGGTTGGCGGAAAAGATCCGTGCAGGTCAAGAACACACAAATTTCAAATTGCCGGTCGATCATCTCCTCATAGGTCAGCAACGCGTGGCGAAGCGTATCCTCGGTCGTCGCCAAGTCCGTGGCGATATCGGCGGGACGGATAAACGGCACCTCGGCACCGGCGGCAGCGGCAAGATCGGCGATCTCTTGATCATCGGTGGTGACAATGGTCGTGCCCACAACCCCGCTTTCGATGGCGGCGCGAACCGGGTAGGCGATCAGCGGTTGGCCCGCCAACGCCAGCGTGTTCTTTCTTGGCAATCCCTTCGACCCGCCACGGGCCGGGATCACGCAAAGCACGTCTTCCTTACTCATTTATACCTCGACCATTCCCGGCTGGCTTAATTGGCATGCATACTATTCAGAAAATTATGAGGCCCCAGCATGTTCGTTTAGTTCAAACAAACTCTTAACATCTTGCCAGTGATTGGTGTCCCACGCCGGCTCAACTTTCGTATCGGCATGGCGACAAAGAGCCTGCAAATTATTTCTATTCCGCACGGTAAATTCTCGGTCAAACCGAACAGGCGCCAATCCCGCCCGTCGGCACAAATGTCCCAAAGATTGTTCAGAAAAATACCACAAGTGCGGCGCCATGAACCGGTCGTGGGTTGGTGCCAGGTCGCAGAAGTCATGGACGTCCGGCACCTCAACATACAAATATCCATCCGCCGACAGGTCGCTTTTCGCTTGTCTCAAAAATTCGACCGGGTCGGCAACGTGTTCCAAAACCTGGACCATCGAAATCAAGTCGAACTGATGGCCAAACAAGCCTGCCTCATAGGAACATGAGCGGACGTCCGAATTCAGGCGCCGCCCGGCGAGTTCGGCGAAATTCGGCGTCGGCTCGACCCCATGTGCGATCCAATCGGGGTGCCGTCTCAAAAAGCTATGCAACAACAACCCACCGCCGCATCCGATATCTAAAATTTTGCCGCCGTCAGCGGCGCCAACAGCCCCCGCCTTATTCAGCCATTCGACTTTCTTGAAGTTTTCACTTTCTTCGGGTGGGTACGACGAAATGCGGTCAAAATACGCATCTGGGGTTTCGCCCCGAAATTCGTTCAGCCGGTAATCGCGGTACAGCCCGTCCATATCGCCAGGCCCCAACTGTGGTGTCTGAGAGACAAACCCACAGCCTCGGCAAACCATCCATTTCGATGCACTTGGCCCTTCCGCTTTGCCGATCAAATGGAGATAGGGATCATCGGCGGTTTGTTCGAAAAGAAACTCAAACGCCGATGATTGGCAGCAATAGCAGCGATCTACATCGATCATGTGATCATTATTCCTTCAAATCCAGCCGACATCGTGCCGTCCTTATGAACCGGCGCTACGCATTCACCGATCCATCAATATATTCATCCAGCGCATGGGAAAGCGCCGTCATGCAATCATTCCAATCGTCACCGTGGCGCCGGTAATACGTTTTCGTCGTCGGCGCCCAGGGATCATAAGGTAAATCCATCACCGTGTTATTATAGGGGCCGGAATAGTTAAACACCGGTTTACCCAGCGCGCCCGCGAACGTAATGATCCAACACCGGCACGACACGACGGCATCAAGCGCCGAAATCATTGCGGCCGTTTCCTCGGCGTCATTCTTGATATCCAAATCCTCGAAGGTATGGATAGTGCAGCCGAATTGTTCGCGCGCACCGGCGATCTCTTCTTCGCAATCACCGGCCTGCAAGTTGACGAACGTGTATTTTCCACCACCCAGAACGGCCGCCCAATCCGTTAATGAATTGCTTTGCGGCCGTTTGCGCCACGACATGTTAAGTGAGCGCCAGCAAATTCCAATTTTCGGCTTGGCCGAGAGATCAGAGAAACGCTGGCGCCATTCGAGCACCCGACTTTCATCGGGAACCAAATAGTACCCTGTCGACGGGAATGCGGAGAGATCATTTCGATACCGGCCCGCCATGCTCATCATGGGGAGATGGCAAACCGCACCGTCATGATCGGGGCGATCAAGACTCTCCACACGTACATCCAGGCCTGGGAATGATCTGACGAATAATGAATGCAGGCGCGGCGAACATTCCCAAACGATATTTTCAACGCCAACTTCGCCGATGGCATCCGAGATGCAACTCGCGTAACGAATTTCATCGCCGATGCCCTCTTCGCGCCAGATCAGCAGTTTTCCGCCCTCCAGAGGTTCACCGGTCCACCTTGGCATGTCGGGCAAAACTTTCCGGCTGCCTGGCCGTTCGTAAAAAAACCGGCGTTCCATCAACTTCCACGATTCGCCGATCTTGCCAGAACATCGATACAAGCCGCCCAAATTAGCTGCGCTAAATCCGTCTTCGGGCGCCAACTCATACGCCTTCTCCGCCGGCTCGACGGCTTGGTCTATTAACCCTTGGTAGGCGAGAACTTCCGAATATCGTAATTGGATTTCGACATTGTCCGGATATAACGCCGCACCATGCGAAAAAACCCGAGTCGCTTTCTCAAATTCAAGTGCCTGACAGTTGGTTTCACCAATTTTCAATACATCTTCCGCGGACATCTCAAGCAGCAGTCCGGAATATGATGGCGCGGGCCATGGGCCGGTAAGACCGCCGTATTGCGGACCGCCAAAGGAGCGAACATTGACCAAATTGATCATCCGTTTGGCCTCGGCGTTATCCGGATCATGTGCCAAGGCGTTCTCAAATCCCGCGGCGGCCATATCCATTGAATTTCCGGCGAACATCAAATGCCCGAATGCCAGACAAGCTTCGCAAGTACTGCCGGAAATTTTCAGCACCGCATCAAGAAGTCGCGTCGTTTCGATTATCGCGCCTCTTTCGGTGATGCTTTCGATCGCGGCGTGCGCGAGATATGTCGCGTAGGCGCGGGCCAGATTTTCATAGTTGGCCCGCAGCGGCGTTGAAATATTCGAGTTTGCCAATGTGTCCCCCAAGGCCCCTGCGATCAGACAATGCCCCTCGAGACTTTGGCTAAGAATTTCGTTCGGCACCGTCCCGCTCGGGCGCGCGCCGAAAGTGGCTAGCGCGTGATAGGCTTGGATATGCGGGTAGGCGGGCGCGTTGGCGAGCACATGGGAAAATGCCGCATGGGCAACCTCAACGGCACCCTGCCAAAGGGCAAGCCGCGCCATGGCGAAATGGCCGTCGTGCAACTCAGGCGACGTGGAAACAATTTGCTGAATGACGGGAACACACTCTGCCCGAGCGTCCGGTATGTCGAACTGGATCAGCGCCAACAGTATCCGCGCATCATTTCTGGATGGATCGAGTTCAATACAGCGCTCCAAACACGCCATACTTTCCGCAATGAGCGATGGCGGGAAACTGGGGCGGTGGGGACACGAAATTTGCCCCCATTCGAACGACAGCATGTATGGTCCGCGAACTTCACCGGTCTCAATTTCCGCCCGGTCGGTTTCAATCAATACCCGCCCGAGATGGAAAAAGGCATCCGCGCCTTCAGGGTGCGCTGTTGTTTCTTCGCGCAGAGCCCAAATAGCTTCTTCGTGACGGTTTAGATTTTCAAGAATTTGCCCATGCAATACGCCAAATCCAGCTGGCGTACCGCCGGCGGATTTGGCCTCATGACATTTTTGTTCTGCAAGCTGATAGGACGCTTGCTCACGTAATGAATTGATCTCGGATATCAGACTATCGTCGACGATCATCAATTCCCCGCCTGCAATATGTGAGGGGCCATGCGAAGCCGCCTGTTCAAAATATATTTATCGCTCCAATGGTTAAATATTAAATCTATTAACGCACCGTTTATTTGTGCCGATGTAAGCTAGAACGGTACGATAAAATCAATGGACGAGAACCTCATCGGTCTCGCCTATTGTACGGAGGATGTTTTGGAAGATTTTCTGACCTCGTTTGAAAAATGCCCCATATGCGGTTCCAGTGACCGGCATGCAATGCCGCCCACCGAGGAATTCCACAACCGATATACCAACGCCATGGCGTCCTATACGGATGCCGACCCCAAGGAACTGCTGGCAAAAATCGCGGTTTTCAAATGCGAGGTGTGCTCAACCGAGTATTGCGATCCTTGGCTCAAACGCGATTTCGCCGCCGAGCTATATGGCGTCGTCATGGGCCAGCACCGATTCGGCTGGTGGGCCTTTGATCAGTGGGCTAGCAACAAACAGGAATTTTCCACCAGTTCCATGAACAGGGGCGCGTTATGGACCTACTTGCTTGAGCACGCAGGGCAGATTGACAAGTACGCGGAGGTCAATTGCCCGTTTGCCGGCTTCACCACCCATTTTGACAACATGAACGGCCCGCTGGAGGAAACCGAGCGTGCTGAGATCAGCAATTTCATCATCGGCATGCGCGAGGCCTATCACGAAAGCGATCAATTTGCCGGCTGGCCAAAAAAACTGGACCGAAAGGCGCCGCCGGCGCCGGCACCCCGGAACCGCTATCTGATCCGCGAACCGAGCTCTTATTATTGGGGCAACAATTGCGTCCATCAAAACACCAGTTGCCATGCCATGGCGACGATGCTGTTCAATATCAAAATGACGTCATTCAACGAGATTGAAACAGATGCCGTCGATTTTGATGTTATCGGTCTGTTTCAGGCGTTGGATCATTTCGTCGATCCGATGACGGTCTTGCGGCGCGCCTTGAAAGCGGCGCGGATCGTTATTGTCGTTGGTCACAACTACAAATCGGTGATCCACAAGCAACATCAGTTTCAGTTCGGCGGCGGGCTGTCGGATTATCTCCGTGGTTGCGGTTTCGCGGTCAAGGACGTGCCGGAAGAACTTATCGCCATCGATATCGACGACGACCAAAACAGCCGCTGTTACCTGATATCCGAAAAAGAGAATTTCGACGACTGATTTAGTTCGACCCCAAGCGTTTTGCCGGCCGCGACTCAACCTGTTGAAACAACGACGCCCGGCAATGTCATTATGGCGTGAAGACTATTTCCGATAAGCTATAAGACCTCGCTATTCTCAATGTATTAGACTGACTGGGTTGTCCGCCGTGGGATTGAAATCAAATCAAAATTCGGCTGCAAGGCTACCACGTATCGGGGTCGGCTCCGGCGGCTTGGGCGGAACCGATACGCCTGATTACAGCTTTGACAAGGTGGCCCTTTCCGCACTGCAGCTTTCCTTCAGCCTTGGCATGACATTCGTCGATACGGCGGCATTATACGGCGGCGGCCATTCCGAAGAGTTGGTCGGTCAAGCCATTGCCGGCAAGCGCGACGAAATTTTCGTGGCGACAAAAGTGGCACCCGAAAACCTCGCGCCTGATGACTTGCGTCAATCCCTGGACGGCAGCCTGCAGCGGTTGCGCACAGACTACGTCGATCTTTACCAAGTTCATTGGAGCAACCCGGCGGTGCCGCTGGAAGAAACCATGGGGGCCTTGGAGGCCCTGGTTGATGAAGGCAAAATTCGACATATCGGCGTTTGTAATTTTTCCATGGCTGAACTGAAAGAAGCGCAGGCCGCACTGCGCCGAACCCGGCTGTTTTCCCTGCAATCAGAGTACAACCTGTTTGACCGTTTCGCCGAGACGGCGCTCATTCCCTACTGTCGGGACAATGGGATGGTGTTTTTGGCGTATAGCCCCTTGGACCAGGGTTCCATTTGCGGCGACCGGCAGCGCCGGGCCCGGCTGGCTGAAATGGCCGCAAAGTATGAGTGTTCAGAAGCAACATTGGCCCTTGCCTGGCTGACCGCGGGCGATCAGGTCACCGCCATTCCGAAAGCCGGAAAATCGCACCATGTCCGGGAGAATGCGCTGGCCGCCTCCATCGACATTACTTCCGACGATTACGCCGAGATTGACGTCTTGTGTCAGGCGGCCCCCGTCGAGATCCCCGTCGATGATATTCGCGTCGTGCCGCCCGATAACGGCGGCCGGAAAGTTTATTCCACCCTGGAAGAGGCGCTTCAAAATGAACACGGTTTCGTCCCAAGCCCGGCGACATTGGCCGGGCAAATCAGCGGCGGGGAATTTCTTAAACCGGTCCGGGTGAGAAAGTCCGAAGGCATCAGTAGGAAAACCGATGCCCCATACGAATTGCTGGAAGGCCGTATCCGCTATTGGGCATGGGTCATCGCCGGTGAAGGGGAAAAACCGATCCCCTGCCTGATCAGGGGCGGCAACTAAAACTCAATTATGGGCGCCCCCAGGCGGCGACCGAAATTTCATGATACCGGCTTCCAAAATGCAATCGTTCCAGTCTGTGAATGGAAATCTCGCCGGCTTTCTCCAGGGCCCGCAGGGCCGGCGTGAACGCTTCAAGATAGCCGCGCTGGTGGTGGTATTGGGCGGCAATCCCGTCGAAGGGTGAGGATGTGTCGTAAAGCTCGACAATCGGCTCAATGTGCACACACATCCTCGGCCGCATGGAAACGAGATAATC
>Ga0315339_1002307_pt1 | contig 14693 bp, 16 predicted proteins | sample ASW17metaG_FD_204514 | JGI IMG/M metagenome (GOLD analysis project Ga0315339, IMG submission 204514) | Ammonia-oxidizing marine archaeal communities from Pacific Ocean, United States - ASW #17 | ecosystem: Environmental > Aquatic > Marine > Oceanic | place: USA: California | collected 2016-12-05
GTCAAGGGCTACAAGCAGCTGCCGAAACTCTTGGCGGAACTCGCCAAGCTCAACACGCCGCCTCCGGCTCAGGCCCGGGCGGCGTAAACTACAACCTGCGGAGAGCCGCTCGTTTCAACGGAAATCCAGATATCCTCTCGTCACGCCCAGGAACTCGATCCGTTCTCCGTCAAAGCCCGGCTGCAAACCCAGTTTACGTACCTGCTCGACCGGGACTATGAAGCAGCGATCGAAGAGGGTCTCAAGACCTTGCAACTCGAACCTGTGTTTTCGCTGGAGCGCGCGGTACTCGGGCTAGCCTACTCCCTCCATGGAGATGTCACAACAGGACTCGACCATCTGCGACGCGCCACCGAACAGGAGGACAGCCCCTGGCAAAACCTCTTCCTGCAGCACGGGTATGCCTTGGCGGAGGAGAGGAGCCAAGCGACGCAGTTAATCCGAAAACTCGAGGCCATGGCAGCGCAGCGCTATATCTGCGCCTACGAAATTGGGCAAGCCTATGCGTTCATGGAGAATCAGGACGACGCCTTTCGCTGGCTCGACACCGCACTCGACGAGCGGTCCGACTGCAAGGTCTTTATCGAAGTGGAGCCTTGGATGGACTGCTTACGCGCCGATCACCGTTATGAAGGAGTCGTCAAGCGCCTGTACAACCAACCCTCCTGCGAGTTGCAGGCACCCAAGGAGTGGAGGCTGCGAGTAGTCCCCACAGGTTAAACCGCCCGTTAACGAACCGAGTCGAATCGGTTAACTACCGCGGAAGTCGTAGCAGAGGAGCCGGGGTGGGTCGCCGTCCATACTCTTCGTGTTCTGGCTGACGTAGAGCAGGCCTCGGCTAAGCACCGGCAGCGCCCAGGTTTCACGCGCCTTCACGAGCCAAGTCCGCGAGAGTTCTTTGTGCCCGTCTGGGCTGAGGTCGAGCCACAGCAGGTGTCCCCACTCGCCAATGGCGAGGAAGCGTCCATCGACGAGCATGAGTGAGCCGCGGAAGGTACTCATCATGACTTCCTTGGACCCACTTGCGAGGTTGACCGTGTCCTTCCACTCGGGCTCGACGCGCCAGACCTGTTCGCCATTGCTCATGCGGATGCACGATAGCCCCGCATCGGGCTCGTTGCGGCCGTCGAAAGCGTAGAGGTAGCCATCCTTCTCGACGGCGGTCGTGAAGTGCAGATCAAAGTCAAAGTTCGTCCAGAAAACCTCGCGGGACATGTCGGGCAAAATGTCGAGCAGCACGGCGCCGGTGTTGTATGAAGCCGAGAGTAGGATCTGATTGCCGATCACCGTCGGCGTTGAGGCGTTCACTGATTCGGCGGTGCGGCTTCGCCATGGTAACGCGAAGTCTACTTTGCCGTTCGTGGGATCAACAGATAGGACACCTCCCGTCGGCGGTCGGCTCTCTCCCCCGGCGAACACGAACACACGGCGCCTGCCGTGGACTACGGCCGGAACCGGGGAGGCATAGCTCGGGCCCCACTCCTCGCCCGCACCCCACACCAACTTGCCCGTCACTTTGTCGAGGCCGGCCACGGTCGGTCCACCGGGCGCGCCGATGTTGATGATGAGCAGATCGCCTTCAACGAGAGGGGTATTTGAAATACCGAAAAAGTCTTGGGGGACCTTGAACTCGTCGGCGATGTTGCGCTTCCAAAGCAATTCGCCGGTCTTCAGATCCAGAGCATGGAGTTGCGCGAGCGCGCCGTAGGTATAAACGCGATCGCCATCGATCACCGGACTCGCGCGCGGTCCGTTGTTGTAGCCGTAGCGGTCACTGAAGTCGGTCGGGTATTCGAACTGCCAGTAGAGTTGACCGGTTTCGGGATGCAGGCACTCGACGCGCTCCACGTTGCCGGCGCGGTGCAGGTAGACGAGATACTCACCTTGAATCGCGGGGGACGTGTAGGAAGTTCCCTTCTCCAGCGCCCACAGAAGCTTGGGTTCGCCACCGATGAAGTCCTTCAGTAGATGCGTTTCTGATGAAACGGCGTTGTGGGTCGGACCGAGGAACGAGACCCAGTCATGCGTGACGGCGTCAGGGTGAAGCGGTTTGGGCTTCCCGTAGAACTCCACATCGGGATGATCCTTTGGCTCAGGCGGCGCTTCGCCGGCCGGCTCACGGACCTCGGGTGGTGCGGGATCAGCGAAGGCTTTCGGAGGTTGCGATCCTTTGTCGGCGGCTTGTGTTCCGGCCGGGTTGCAGGAAGCCGTCAGCGCGGCGAGCACAATGATGAACAGAATCTCCGGCAATGTTTTTATTGGCACTTACGTTTCGACTTCCCTATTCTCTGTGATGGGACTGAGGGCCGTCCACTTGTCTGATTGACGGAGGCTTGAGATCCTAGGGCAGCCTTGGTCCTCGGTGAACAGGGTCAGCGCAACCTCACGGCTACGGCTCTGAGTTTTTAACGGGGCCTCCCCTATTTCGATGACTAGCCAGTTCCATCCAGTCGAAATGGCCAAGCTGGTCTTCTCGATCGACGTGCGTCCGCTAGCGGCATTGCGCATTTCCCTAGGCATCTTGATTCTGGTGGATCTTTGGCTGCGTAGCGAATTCCTCACCGAGTGTTTTCCAAGGGAGGCGCGCCGCGATGTCTTCGATAATGCCGTTCGACTGCCCCGTAATCAGGGCGGCCTGGCGATAACACCACTCTTCCAGGCGGACCGCAGCCCTCTCCAACCGACCCGGCCGCAGCGCACCGAGACCAATGACCGAGGCCGGCCACAAATCCGACACGTTCATCACGAACTGAGCTTTCAGCTTCCACGCTAGATAGGCTCCCACCGGAGCCAGAAATAGAGGAGGTGACTCCGTGATGACGTAGTCCGCCTCACTCAGCAAACCAGGGCCTCTTAGTAAGGCATGCAGAGCGAACGAGCAGTAGTGAGCAATTCGGCGTACGGGAGTCTTTCGGGTGGGCACATAGAGACTGAGCCGTTTGGTGGGTACACCGTCGAGCACCTCACGGACAACGGAGGTGGTGCGGTAAGCGGGAAACACCCGGTTCTCTGTATAGTTGGGTAGCGCCGTGAGTACCTCGATCGAGTGGCCACGCTCGGTGAGACGCCCTGCCAAGTCCGACAGTCGATTCTGTGGAGCCCCGAGCTTCGGCGGGTAATATTGGCTGAGGATCGCTATGCGCATTTCGTGTGCGACGACACGCTCAAGGCCACGAATACTTCTTCGCCGAACTCAACGGTGTGCGCGCCGTCCTGCTTCCGCGTGCCCCTCCCTGAGCTTGCGTAATCTCATATCCTGATACTAGATTCGGCAATGCGTCAAGCCGCGCTTCTCAAGGTAGCGCTGGTGGTACTCTTCGGCGCGATAGAACGTTGACGCCGGTGTAACCTCCGTGACGATCGGGCGGGAAAAACGCCCGGACTGTTCCAGCGCGTCTTTGGATTGTTGCGCTGCTGTTTGCTGCTCGGGCGTGTGCACAAAGATCGCCGAGCGGTATTGCGTTCCAATGTCCGGGCCCTGTCGATTCAGTGTCGTCGGATCATGCGACTGCCAGAAAACATCCAGGACGCGCTCGTAGCTGATTTCTGACGGGTCAAACTCAACCTCGACGACTTCAGCGTGGCCGGTGTGCCCGGTGCACACATCCTGGTACGACGGGCTGTCGAGCGCCCCCCCCGCATAACCGACGGCGGTAGCCGTTACGCCCTTCAGTTCCCGGAAACTTGCCTCGACACCCCAGAAGCAACCAGCCCCGAAAGCGGCTTTTTCTCGAGACGAATTTCCGTTCGTTTCGGACGACATGTTTGCACTCCTCGGCGAATCCGCCTCCTTCTATCCTAACGGCTACCCAAGCGTGGCGGAGCCTGCCCGCCGGCTTGCGACCAAAGCGCTGACGGCCCGTAGTTGCTCTATCTTGGCGTCGACCCCGAGGCAGAAGTTCGCGTGATGCATGACCACATCTCTTGGAATCCGCATCTGCTCACCCGGTTCCCAGTTGCCTCTCGAATTGAGGCCCTTCAAGAAGAACTGCCGCGGCAGATATTTCCATCGGAGGCCGAACTCATTGCGAAAAAGGGGCAGTAGGTAAGCAATCCGATGGGCCGGCAGTCCTCGCTCCGCGAAGCGGCACAACTGGTACTGAGTCCAGTTACTCAGCAGCAATGTCCCAAAAGGCCGCGGCAACCGCCGGAACATGAGATGGTTGAGAACATCCTGGTCGTTCCTGTCAGTCCGTTCCCTCAGTATGTCTTGGATGGTGGTCCACAACAACCGAGTCCGCGCATTCCCTCGACAGACGAAGAAACCCACGTTGATCTCGCCGTTCGCCTGATTCTGCTGGAAAACGATGTCCCGATCTTTGATGGATTCTCGCAAGAGTTGCTCGGTGGGGCCGAAGAATTGGATGTCAACGTCGGACACGATGAAGACGTCATCCCAGTTTTCCTCGATCGCGTTTAGCGTCAGGCCCACCTTGCGCAGTGTCGTCTTGTTGAACTCATCCGTGCCATAGTGGTGCAGCTCAGGTGAACCGATCTGCTCTTCCCGCGAGAGATGTAAGTCGAAATTGTCCTGGAGCGTGGGCAGAAACCATTCCCTCACGAGAACATCATGCGTCGGCGTGTAGAGTCCGTAAAGCCTCAAGGTTGTCGTTTTCGTTGGGCTTTAGAATGACCCAAGCCCAATCGTCAATTGTAACTCCGGGAAAGCGGTGACTCGGGTATGATGCGCCCTATCGAAGTAGGCGCATCCACGCTAGAATCTAGGCCATACTTACACGACGGACTTTTGTCGGCGCTATGGCCGGCGTGGCCGCTGCTTCGGGAGCCACCGAGCAGCCCAATGTTCTATCCATCTCAGTAGACGATATGAATGACTGGGTAGGCTGCCTGAGTGGATATCCCGGCGTTCAGACCCCGAATATCGACGCGCTGGCGCGGCGAGGCGTCCTCTTCCGAGACGCACATTGCTCGTCGCCGGTGTGCAACCCTTCGCGGACAGCGCTGCTCACCGGCAAGCGTCCGTCGACGACCGGTGTGTATCGCAACGATCAGTACTGGCGGCCGGCTCATCCCGACATTCAGACATTGCCGATGTTCTTCCGCGACAACGGCTATCACGTCGCCGGCGCCGGCAAGATCTTTCACCACGTGGCGGGGTTCAATCCGCCGGATCAGTGGGATGAGTTCAACATCCAGGATTTCGACGATCCGTGGTATCGACGCCTATCGTACTATCCCTGGGTCAACAAGATCCCCAATCCGCCCGGGCATCCATTCAATGGGATGGCGAGCGACAACTTCGCCGGTGAGTTCGACTGGGGTGTGCTGCCGAATCGTCCGGAGCGAACGTACGGCGACATGGCGGCGGTCCGCTACGGACAGGACTTTCTCAAGAAGGAGCACGACAAGCCGTTCTTCCTGGCGGTGGGGCTGTGGCATCCGCACATTCCTCTCTTCGCGCCGCAAAACTACTTTGACCTGTATCCGAAGGACAAGGTGCGCGTGCCCGAAGTGCCGGGTAACGACCTCGATGACATCCCGCCGATCCCGCGGAAGTGGGCCGCCGTGCGCCGCGCCGAGCACGAGCGCATAGTGCGCGAGGGCAGATGGAACGACGGTGTGCAGGCCTATCTCGCCAGCATCAGCTTCGCGGACGCGATGGTGGGATATGTCCTCGATGCGCTTGAGCAGAGCCAGTATGCGGACAACACGATTGTTGTGTTCTGGAGCGACCACGGCTGGCACCTCGGCGAGAAGCGCCACTGGCACAAGAGCACGCTCTGGCAGCGGTCCACCCACGTCCCGATGATTTGGGCCGGCCCCGGCGTGGGGCAGGCTGGCCAGGACCGAACGCAGCCCGTCGAGTTGCTCGACATCTACCCCACGTTGGTAGACCTTTGCGATCTACCGAAGGCGAACGACCTCGAGGGTGCGAGTTTGGCTCCGCAACTCCGTGACGCCGGGGCAAAGCGGCGGCCGGCGGTCACGACGTATCTGCCGGACAACCACGCGGTTGTCACGGAGGACTGGCGCTACATTCGCTATGCCGATGGAACGGACGAGCTATACAACCGCGTGAAGGATCCGAACGAGTGGGACAACATTGCCGGGGAATCCCGCTACAGCTCGCTCAAGAAGCGACTCGTCTATTGGATGCCGGAAAAGAGTGCTCCGCATGTACCGGGCGAAATGCGTATGATTTCGACTTTGACTCGTATACGTGGACACGGAAGTAAGCAGACTGTGAGACAACACCTGCTTTCTTGTTGAACGATAAACATGGTCGGGCGATCTACAGGCACCGGTGATGTATACTCTTAGTGCGCGGCGTATCCAGATATATATTGACGAAGAGATAGATGACGTTCTCCAGGCTGAAGCCGCTAGTCGCGGACGGTCAAAGGCTGCGCTCATTCGGGAATGTGTCTCATCTCGCTATGGCCAACGGCAACCGCGGTACGACGACCCCCTCACCGCCCTGATCGGAAGTATTGATGTCGAGCCCGCTGACGTCGACGATGTTGTATACGGCCGATGAGATTCGTGGACACGAGCTACTGGGTCGGGCTTCTCGTCCCTCGTGACCAGCATCACAGTCAAGCGAAAGCCATCTGGATCGACGATCCCGGCCCCCTAATTTCCACCAACCATGTTGTGGGCGAGACTTGGACGTTTCTGCGTCGGCGCGCGGAACATCAAGCGGCGGTCGCGTTCCTGGACGCGGTTGATCAGTCGACTTCAGTCGCCGTCATACACGTCGAATCGTCTATCGAAGATGAGGCCCGATACTGGCTGCGCCGGCACGGCGAGCGCGAGTATTCCTTCGTCGACGCAGTGAGCTTCGCTGTGATGCGTCGGCGCCGCCTAACAGAGGTGCTTGCGTTCGACGAAGACTTCGCCGCAGCGGGCTTTGCTGAGATTCGGCTTCCCTAATCAACGTTCTTCCCGCTGTAATGTAGTAACGTTCTGGCGGCCCACAGGCAAAGCCAATCCTTCAGGGATGCCGTGATACGCACCGTAAGGGGTGCTCCGATCATTCTCATCTCCGCAGGGTGATTTGAACGGCCCGGCAGGGTGGAATTGCACATTCGATAAGGGCTTGGCTCGATTGTCAGCGCCAGAGCGCGTAGCCCAGCCCTAGCGCCGCAATCAGCACGCTAGCGGCGAGTCCCAGCATGAAGGGGCGCACGCCGCCCATACGTAGGGTACGGAACTCCGTCATCAATCCGACGCCTGCAATCGCCGCAGTGATGACCCACTTCCCAACCTCACCGAGCGTCGCGGCCAAATCCAGCGTGCGGTCCCCTGCCCCGAAGATAAAGCGCTCCGTCATGTGCAGCGTGACTTCCGGGAAGAAGCCCATCGTTCGGAGAAGAGCCATCCCGACGAAGAACAGTACGAACGTCGGCACCAGTTGGCGGTAGTTCACGTTCGGAGCCACAAAGACAGCCTTCTTGCGGCGGTTGCGGGCATAGATCGCTCCGATTACGAACACCGCGGGACCGAGTAGCGAGATACGCGTGAGCTTGACGATCGTGGCGATCTCGCCGGCGGTTTCACCATCCAAGTGATGCGCGAACCCGGCTGCGATCACCTGCGGCGTGGCGTGTATGGCCAGGCCGCACCATTCGCCGTAGACCTCAGCCGGGAGAGAGAGTAAGGCGCCCGCAAACGGAAAGACGAACATCGCCAGTGCGCCAAGCAGGTTGACCGCGGTGATAGCGATGACGATGTGCTTCTCTTTCGACTCGACCACGGGAGCCGTCGCTACGATTGCCGAGGTGCCGCAGATCGCGGTGCCCACTCCGAGCAAGAGACCCTGGTCGGGGTCCACATTGAAGAGACGAGATAGGTATCGTGTGAGCAGGATAATGGCGACGATCAGGACGACGGCTCCGAACAGGACGCGAAAGCCGACGCGGATCAAATCGTAGAAATCGAGGTCAGTTCCGAGAAGTACGATCCCAACCGGCAAGAGCTTCTTGATGACGACATCGACGCCCGGCTTGAGGCGGATGGCGCCAGGAATGGCATTGCGAAGCGCAAGTCCGAGAAGCAGTGCCAGCAAGACAGCGCTTAGCGGATGGGTATCGTTCAGCGTGAACGGTGCGAAGGGCAATGCGTACAGGTAGAATGCGATCCAAGTAAGCAGTGTACAGGCCGCGACGCCCCACCAGGCGGGTGGCGTTGGCGTTGACAGCTTCTTGCGAAAGCGGTCTTCGAACTTCTTTTCCTTCTTGCTGAGATTCAACTTGCGGAGTCCTTCAAACTAGAGCAGGCTGCCTACCGGGTCGTCGTCATCGCGGCGGAAGTATTCCTCGACGCTGAAGTAGCGAGTGCCTGTATCGCAAAGGATGGTAACTACGGTGTCGCCGGGCGAGAGCTTCTCAGCAACACGTTGCGCAGCCAGCACATTCGCGCCCGACGAGATCCCGACCAGGAGTGACTCCTTACTCGCCAGCATCTCGGTCATGTCGAAGGCATCGCGATCCTCGATAGTGATCACGTCGTCGATCAAATCGCGATTCAGAATGCTCGGGATAAAGCCCGCACCGATGCCCTCAATCGCGTGGGGAGAGGCCGGCCGGCCGCTCAATACCGCGGAAACAGCCGGTTCGACGGCAATTACCTTTACGCTCGGTATCGCGGCTTTCAGTACTTCGCCCGCACCAGTAATCGTGCCACCTGTGCCGACGCCGGCCACGAAGGCTGTAACCTCACCGCCGGTGGCTTCGAGGATCTCCGGACCGGTGGTCTTACGATGCATGTCGACGTTCGCTGGATTCTCAAACTGCTTGAGCTGGATGCATCCGGTATTCTGCTCCACAATCTCGTACGCCTTGCGGACCGCGCCTGTCATGTCATCGTCACCTGGCGTAAGGACAACCTGCGCCCCGTAGCGTTTGACAAGCGAGCGGCGTTCGAAACTCATCGTCTCGGGCATCGTAAGGATCAGGTTGTAGTCGAACTTGGCGCACAGCATCGCCAGACCGATGCCGGTGTTGCCGCTCGTCGCCTCGACGATCGTCATCCCGGGCTTGAGACGTCCGGTCGACTCCGCGTCGCGGATCATGTTGAGCGCCGGCCGATCCTTGACGCTGCCACTCGGGTTCAAGTACTCCATCTTCCCGATGATCGTTGCGCCGCCCGGCGGCGACAGGGTGCCCAGGCGAACCATCGGAGTCCGCCCGATGAGGTCGGCGACTTGGTCGTAGATCTGTCTCGGCATGTGATTGTGTTCGATCAGCATCGCATATGACGCACCCGAGCGGCGCGGTCGGTAGCGGGGCGATGCGTTACAATCTCTCGCGATGAAACGTTACGTCCTTCTCCTGGCCTGCCTCACCCTCGTTCCCCTATTAGGCGCTGAGATCCGTGATGTCGATCAACGCAAAGTATTCATCCGGCATACGGACATGAAGTACTCGATGCCGCGGTACGATTCGCTGTCCGCGTGGAAGGAGCGCGCCGCCTTACTACGAAATCAGGTGAAGTTCGCATCAGGGGTTCTGCCGATGCCCGCCAAGACGCCCCTCAACCCCCAGGTCTTCGGCAGGATCGACTACAACGGCTATTCCATCGAGAAGGTGCTACTCGAAACCTGGCCCGGTTTCTTTCTCGGCGGCAACCTCTACCGCCCAATCGGCAAGACCGGCCCCTTTCCAGCGATCGTTTCGCCGCACGGACATTGGCGCTATGGCCGCTTCGAGAATTCAGAGACAGGTTCGGTTCCGGCTCGCGGCATCAGCCTCGCCAAGCAGGGGTACGTCGTTCTCACCTACGACATGATCGGCTACAACGACACGTCGCAGCTTCCACACGGTTTCGAAGGCCCACGCGAACAGCTTTGGAGCCTCGGGATGCTCGGTTTGCAGACTTGGAACAGCATCCGCGCGGTGGACTTCCTGCTCTCGCTTTCCGATGTCGATCCACAGCTAATCGGTGCGACGGGAGCGTCCGGCGGCGGTACGCAGACCTTCATTCTGACGGCTATCGATGACCGAGTCCGGTTCTCCGCGCCGGTCAACATGATCTCTGGAATCATGCAGGGTGGCTCCGTGTGTGAGAACGCGCCGAACCTGCGCATCGACACCTATAACGTCGAGATCGGTGCGCTGATGGCGCCACGGCCAATGCTGATGATCTCCGCAACCGGAGACTGGACGCGCAATACCCCGGCGGACGAGTATCCTGCGATCCGGGGTATCTACGAGTTGTACGATGCGGAGTCACAGCTCGAGCAAGTCCAGATCGATGCACCGCACAACTACAACCGCCAGAGCCGCGAAGAGGTCTATAAGTTCTTCGCCAAGAAGTCCTTCGCTACTACACCCGACGATCTCAAAGACTATGGGCTCAGCATCCGCGGCCTACAAAGCCTCGTGAGCCTGTGGAATCGGAAACTGCCACCGCATGCCGTCGATCAAGCCGGGTTGATCCGCTCGTGGATCGAGGAGGCCGAACGCCAGACCGAAGAATTGAGACCAACGGATGGAGCAACGCTCGCGGCCGCGCAGGAGGCCTTTCGTGAACGGCTCGGGCTGGCGCTCATGGCGGAGATGCCCGCCGCCGATGAACTCCTCATCGAAGAGACCGAGCCGCTTGCCAACGGCAAGATTCTTCTCTTGGGTCGCGACGGAAGGGGAGATCGGGTCCCGGCTCTCCTCTTGAAGCCCCGCCTGGCGAAGGCCGCCGTCGCTCCGACCTTGATTGTTCATCCCGAGGGGCTCGCCTGGGTGCTGAGTTCGTCGGAAAGCCGCGAAGGACTCGTGCAAGGTCTATTGGCGCGGGGAGGCGTCGTTATGGGCTTGGACGCGTTTCAGACCGGGCGCTCGAAGACGACGGCCGAGGTCACCGGCGAGAATGATCGCGGTACGCGCTTCTTCACGACGTTCAACCGAACCGACGATGCCAACCGCGTCCAGGATATCCTCACCGCGATCGCCGCGTTGCGGCAACAAACCGGTCAAGAGGCCGTGAATTTGGTGGGGATGGGTCAGGCGGGCGTCTGGTCGCTCTTCGCCAGGGCGCTGACGGACTCCCACGTGGCGCTGACCGCGGACCTGGCGCAGTTTGATCCGACTGCCGATGCGGAGTATGTAAATCACTTCTTTGTTCCCGGCATTCGGCGAGCAGGAGACTTTCGCGGAGTGGCGGCGTTGCTGGCGGGGAGCCAAGCGACGCTGCACAACGTCGCGAATCGCTTTCCCAAGGATTGGTACCAACAAAGCTTTGACGCAGCCGGTGGGTCGAATCGCCTGAAGATCGAGCCCTCGCCAATGACCGAGGCTGAGCTACTCACAGCCACTGTGCGCGGTGGCGCTCGCTAGCGCGACGCGGGAGGACTGTTAGAGCGGGGTAAGGCCGCGGGGTTGTTGTTACGAGGGGCGATGGACCCTTAGAAGGTCCAACTTATCCCGAACAGCGGAGCCCAGTGGTGCAAAATTTCTCCCACCTCGGAATCAAGCGATTCGGCGATAATCTTGTCGGGCGTCTTGGTGATGTAGTCACGAAATTCCATGCGTAAAATACCGTTGCCCGCGAAGCGTACTTTGACCCCGCCTCCGAAATCACCGGCAAATACGGTCTGGCTTGTGTTCGTCAACAGGACCAAATCACTGAGCGGCTGGAAAGACTGCTCGGTGCCGGTGCCCCGGTAATTCTTGATACCGAAGCCGGCGGCCACATAGGGGCGAACCCGTGACTCGAAGTCGCTGAAATAATAGAGCACATCGTAGTGAACCGCGTGCGACTGACTACTGAAGTCGGTCGATTCACCACCACTCTCTAGCTGGATATCGTTCTGGAAGAATATGTAGCGAAACTCACCGCCCCAGTGGTCTCCCATCGATTGGCCGACGACGAAGCCCGCGGCCGGACCCCAGGTGGAACCCACCTTCCCAGAGCGCTCTGAATTGCTGACGTCGACTTTTAGGTAAGAGGTAATGAGACCGAGTGCGCCTACCTCAGTGCGCCCCTGTCCGAAAAGAGGGACGGCCATCAAGCCGATGAATGTAACCAGGTTGACTCGTTGCCCTAGGCTTGTCATATGTCTCTAATCTTTCCTGCCGCATACCACGCTTGGGCGGGGCCGGTTCTAGCTAAGGGCGGGGGCCCTCCCACAAGCGTCTATTGCTCAACGATTCTGATAAAGAACGTCTCCGTGACCGAACCAGCCGAGACGGTGATCGGAACTTGCAATCCGAGAGGTGCCCCCCAAGGAATCACGAAATTGATCTGGTACAGACCGATGAAACCGGGCGTGAGTCCCGAGTACAGAACTTGCGCGGACGCACCTCCTACCGTCACCTATGGCTGGATCAATGTCGTCGACAAAGGAGTACTCGGCGCCGCGTTCCCATCGAGCAGAAGCGGAGTCACCGGACCAAGACCTGTCAAGAACGCAACTCCCGCTTCCTGGTGGCGGAACAGATTCGACAAAGTCGAGAGCAGCAGGTCGTTCTCCAACCGAAAAACTGCCTTGAAGAGGTCTTCACCGGGGCCCTGCACGCTGAAGACGGCCGGCGCGCTGATACCCACGCTACTGATGAAGATATCGCTGAGGCCGCCCGCCGTACGCACAATGCTGGCGACAGAGCCGGCGAGGCCGAAACCCATCTGAGCATTGATCTGATTGGGTGAGACGTAGAGTAGAGGCAGGCTCAACCCGTTCGAAGTGATGCAGGTGCCTCCCAACGGGAGAGGCAGCGGCGTCGTGCCGGCTGTCGCTTCGACCTCCGCCAGATCCTCGCCGAAGATACTGATCAGCCCGCCGGTTCCGACATCAGTCTTAAAGTTCGCCGAGTTCACGATCGCGGTGATACGCGGAATGCGGCGCGCGGCATCATAGTCCTCTGGGATTTGCAGCAATCCCGTAGTTCCAAACGAGACGAGTTGGCCATTGGGAAGCACGCCCAGCGTGCGTACGAACGGGAAGAACGAGGTGTCGGACTGTGAGGCCTCGACCATGCGGGTCGGTCGAATCAGTCGGCTCGGATCTCAGGGATCAAATCGTCCAATGAGACCCGTGTCGACCCCACCCAATGGGGACACGGCTCGGACACCCGTTCCGTCCGGAAGCATCGTGAAACCCGCCGGTTCCTGACCGAATGACGCGTCGTTGAAGTCGGCCTGTGGCACCAACGCACTATTGAGCACGTGCGCTCGAATCACAAAGAAATCGTCTCCGACGCCCACAGGACCACTCAGCGTGGGGTAGTCGTTCCGTGATAGGACGACTGCGTCCGTGAGCGCCTCCCAGTAGGCAGTCCGTCCGTCGGAAAAAGCTAGCAAGACGCCCGCACGATTGGGGGTCGCCACGGCAGCCGTTGCCGGGTCGATCACATTGTCAAAGATGCCCAGAGTGATTGGCGTCCGGAACTCATTGCGCCGATACGTGATGACGCGACCCTGTGACTCGGGGCCCCGCGCAACGATCAAAACTCCGCTGTTGTCGGTCGCGAGACTCTGGAGATAAAGTCCTTCGGCCAGGTTTCGCCAGGGCAGCTTGATCTCACCGAACTTCGTCAAATTATTGTGGTCGATGACCGTAAGAGTTTCGGCCTGGGCGTTCGAGATCAACAGGTTGTTTCGGGCATTGTCGAACGTCATCCAAGTGGGGGTATTGCCGGTACGGAAGCTCCCGAGCAGCCGGAAGGAGTCGGCATCAAAGAAGTACACCATGAAACGCTGTTGGTCGAGGACGTAGAATCGGTTGCGGTCCGGATCGACCAGCAGATCAACGAACGTACCGGGGAACTCGTGGAAAATCCCCTCTTGATCCAAGTCGCGCACGCTGACGAAGATGGAAGTGGGCTGAGTAAGGTTCACGGCATCGGAGACGATACTGAGTACGAACTCCGCGGTCCCCTGAACATTCCCGATCACACCCACGCTTACCGTCATGCGGACTTCAGCAGGCGCGATGCCCTGATGAGGCTCGAAAGTAATGCCTGGCACGGAGATCTGAGTACCGGGCACGACGGCGCGAATCGAGAATTCGGCCGGACCGCCGTCGCTTGTTTCGATGCGGAGGGTCCGGGTTTGCGGCTCCTGACTGCAGAAGTCGAACTCAAACAACAACTGCCGGTCTTCAGCACGAACATCAATTTGCGGTGTCTCGGAAAGCTGCTGGATCGGCAGGTACAACAGACCCGACTCGCTGACGCCGTAGAGGTGCTGTCCGTCGCCGGAAAGGACTAAGCGGCCTTGCAGTTGCTCGACAATCCGAATGCGCTCGCGCACATACAGGTTGTCGGCATCCATCACGTTGAGGATCGCTCCTGCTTGCTGTCCGGGCGCTAGTTCAACAGGATTGTCAAACGAGGCGTAGATCGTGTCGATTTCGTCGTCAATGACATGACCACCGAAAAGGGGTCGCTGGTGGCCGGAGCCCCAAGCGTATCCGCGCGCGAGGATATCCGGATTTCCGTTGAAACGAGCGGCTCTCCGCAGGTTGTAGTTTACGCCGCCCGGGCCTGAGCCGGAGGCGGCGTGTTGAGCTTGGCGAGTTCCGCCAAGAGTTTCGGCAGCTGCTTGTAGCCCTTGACTCGTCGGAAGTTTCGTTCCGCCAGCCACAGACCCGCACCAACCCAACGCTTGCGGGGATCGCCGCGGCGCCAACGTTTCACCCTCTTACAAATGCGATCGACCACCGAAAAGACCGGCTCAATCGGGTTCGTCGTCGCCAACGTCGACCGCAGCCAACCCTTGAGCTGGAGCCGATGCACCGT
>Ga0315339_1002309_pt1 | contig 14675 bp, 11 predicted proteins | sample ASW17metaG_FD_204514 | JGI IMG/M metagenome (GOLD analysis project Ga0315339, IMG submission 204514) | Ammonia-oxidizing marine archaeal communities from Pacific Ocean, United States - ASW #17 | ecosystem: Environmental > Aquatic > Marine > Oceanic | place: USA: California | collected 2016-12-05
TGACGATGGATGATCTCGTGTCCGTCCAGGTCTTCTGCTCTGACGTGGCTCATTATCAGGCATTTAACGACGTTTATCGGACGTTCTTTACGCAAGAATACCCGGCGCGTGCATTTATTGGCGTGGGTACTTTGTTGTTTGACGCACGATTTGAGGTTCAGGGCATCGCAGTCAAAAGATAAAGTTTAGCCGCCAAATTAAGACCAAACTAATTTTGCTACACCCCCAGTGCAGCGGAGTGAGAGGTTAGGGAATTCGATCTGGGAACCGAGGTATGAAGCCGTCGCGGTTAGGCATTCGGACCTGAGGTAGCGTTTCGGCGTTCATCACATCACCCTCATCGATGATGTTGTTGATGGCAAGCAGATAAGCCGTGAGCGCGTAGACCTCGTTGTCCGTCAATGTTCTCGGCTGCAGCCAAGGCATCGCCCGCCGCGTGAAATCGAAAATGGTGGTGGCATAGGGCCAGAAGTTAGCGATGGTCTTACCTGTATCGATTCCGTTCGTCAGGGGCTCGCCGCCGACGAGCCGTGCGTTCAGGCCGCCCTCGCCATTTGGCCCGTGACACGCTGCGCACTTCTCAGCGTAGATGAGTTCCCCCTGCACGGCCGTCCCGCTGCCAGATGGTAGGCCGGAGCCGTTCGGCATGATCGTAATGTCCCAGGCCTCAAAGTCCTCTGAAGAGAGCGGCTCCCCTAGACCTGGTCCCTGCGCGAGGCCAGCAATCGGTCCGAGTGCAACCGCCATGAGGAGGGCGCTCGCTCGATACTTAGGCGTAAACATGTTTTACCTCGCCGTTGGTATCGATTCCCCAACTGGTGGGACCGTTGAAGTGTTGGCTCGGGAAGCGAAGTGGGTTGGGGACCGAGCTCGCCTGCCCGCGCCGGGCGGTGATCTCGGCGCGCGTTGGTTGCTGATAGCCTGCTTCGTCCCATGCGCGACTCTGCAAAATGGCGGGGCCGCCGTCCCAACGCCAGGGTACGCGGAAGCGCGTAAAGGCTTTCGGTTGCACTGGTTCTTGCAGTGCCGCTTGTGCCCAGGTTTCACCGCCGTCCGCGGATACCATGACCTTGGAAATTCGCCCGTTGGCCGAGTAGGCGACGCCGGAGACCTCGTAAAGACCAGGCCCGCTCAGGTTCAGGCCAGGAGATGGATGGGTAATGAACGACTTCACTTCCTGGAGAAAATAGAACTGATATGCCTTGCCGTCCGGCAGGATGGGGGCGTAGGTTCTCGCTTCGTAATAACCCAGGGCGGGCTGATCCGTTAGCTGGATCCGCCGAAGCCACTTGACGTTCATATTGCCTTCCCAGCCCGGCAGAAGTAGACGCATCGGATAGCCGTTACCCGGCATGAGCCTCTCTCCGTTCTGGTAGAGCGCGATCATGGCGTCATCCAGCGCCTTTGCGATCGGCACGCTGCGGTGCAGGGCCAATGAGTCGGCACCTTCTGCTATGAACCATTTCGCACTTGGGTCGATACCGGTCTCCTCCAGCAACGTGGAGAGCATCACACCGGTCCACTCCGCACATGAGCATAGGCCATGGATTCCCTGCACGGTGGTGTCAATCGGCTCCGGTGAAAAAAGCGGCGCGCTGTTACCGCCGCATTCCAGGAAAGTCATGCGCGAGACCATGGGATAGCGCATGAGCGCGTCCAGTGAGAAGCTCAACGGACGGTCCACCAAGCCGTGAATTACCAAACGGTGCTGCTCTGGGTCAACGTCGGGATTGCCGGAATGCGAAATGACGAAGTGCAGGCCGTTCGGGGTAAAGGTGCCACGGAGCAGGTGGTGCGGTGTGCGCCCATGCTGAGTCCGTGGAACGCCGTCCGGATTGCTCAGCGAACGCGCCACGTGCTCCTCGAAGCGCGAGGGCGTACCGTACGTGTTGACGAGGTTTCCGGGTACTGTGCTCCAGGGGGCGTCTACAAGTTGTTGCGCGGCCGTTGAGTCAGTCAACGTGTAGCCTGTCATGGCCGCAGCGAATGCGGCGCCACCCTTAAAGAAAGCTCGACGATCCAACAACCCATTTTCGGATATGGGTTGGAGGTCGTCCCACATTGCCTCTGAGTGTTTTTTGTCCATGCTCAATACACCGTGCAGTCGTAGAGTTCGATTCTTTCCCCGAGTGCGAGCCAGAAGCGTTCGAAGATGGCGGGCTCGGTAAAGGTTCCCGGATCCGTCACCCTCAACCGATAATCAAGGCGAGTTTGGTCATCGCTGACGGTAAAGGTCTCTAGCATTTCCACGGCCTCGCTTTGCGGTGTGCCGATATTGTCGAAGTAGGGCCAGTTGATTCGTGTCGTCGTCACGATGAGCGTATTCCCCTCCCAGCGACCCGTGGAGTATCCGAGAGGAGACGCGGGCGCATCCGGGGGCGGAGCGGAACCCATATGAATCGTTCGCACGAGGTCGTAGAGCTCAGAGGCGAGTGAAATTTCTGAGCCATGATCGATGAACTCGAACGGGTGGGGGTTACGCATGATCCGCGGCATGCCTTCCGGCTCGCAGCGCTCTGCATAGTTGTCAATCGGGTCCCAAGCCTCCCTCGCGGCGATGGCTGCCTCGGTGAACGGGAAACTTATCCGCTGGCCTTCGTTGATTGGTGTTCTGGAAAACCCGGCTGGCAAGGCACTCCAGACTCGGAAAATCCCGAGGTTCTCGCTGGCGGCGGCGACAGTTTGAGTAACCGAGCCCCTGGGGGCGGCCGCGCTCTGCTCTGTCCAATAAGGCTCCGCGGAGCGAGACAGGAGGACCTCTCGTCCGTCGGAAAGAAGGAGGTTCGTGGTCAGCAGGTCCCTGGCGCGCCGCACGGAGGGACTGCCGACGGCTCTAACGCGTTCACCGATGGTGAAGGCGTCGGGAGTCACACCGCCCCTTTGCATGCTAACGAGATTAGAGATGCCCTCGACTCGCCAGAGCTCCTGTTCACCATCGTCGTTGGCAACGCTAACCGTGAAGCCAACATGAGGATTCACCCAGTGAACCTCAACGAGATTGCCCTCAATCTCCTGAATGTCGTCGGAATAGTGCGATCGGGAGTGGTGGGCTGAAACGGTCGCCGTGAAAACAAGTAGCCCTAAAGTGGAAAGTATTCGCATGATGTCCCCCATTTGACTTTATTTCCCGCGTTCATCGAGCATGCCATGGGGGCTGTCATCGATCGCCTTCACCAACGATCCGCGGTGGTATGGGTGTGTGCCCTGAGATCGGCTCCGAGACGACTCTGTTGCGCAGGACTCCGAGGTTGCCGATTCTAATTTCGACGAGTTGGCCTTCTGCGAACGTCATTGTGGGTTGGGGAACACCTGTCGCGACGATGTCACCAGGCAATAACGTCATCCGTTCACTTAAATAGGCAATCGTCTCCTCCACTGTAAAAGTAAGAAACGATGTGTTGCCGTTCGGTACTGGCCAAACATGCGGTTCACCATTGACGTACCCCATGACACCGACGTTATTCGGGGTTGGGACATCCTCCTTAAGTGTGAGGTAGGGTCCCAGTGGTGTGAACGTGTCCAGGGACTTTGCCATGGATCCCCCTTGCGTTCCGTGCTGTCCCTGGGGGAGGTCGCGTGAGCTCACGTCGTTCATCATCGTGAAACCTACCACGTAGTCCATGGCCTCGGACGCTGGCACGGCGCGGGCTGTCCTGCCGATAACGATAGCGAACTCCGGCTCGTGCACGCCCGTTGTCAACAATCCCCAAAGATTGATGTCGGTCTCGTGTCCCGTGAGCGAAGCGGGCGACTTGAAGAAGAAGCTGGGGTATTCAGCCAAATCGTAGTTACCGGGTGTACCGTCAGAGCGCCTCCGCTGGTAGGCGCCGGCCAGAGACAAGACCTTCGACGGGTTGGGGACCGGTGGCAGGTACTCGACACTCGTGGGTGGGTGGAATACTCGTTGAGCGCCCCCCGGCTCTTCGAAGTTTCCGGCCTCCCTCATCCGTGTCATCGTTTCGTGTAGGGACCGAACTCCGTTTATCGGCACGTCACCCGCCTCAATCAGCGATCGCATGTCGATCGGGATCGCAGGTAACGTTTGAGCTTCTTGCGAACCGGAGCGGTAGAGATAAGTAATGGCGTTATGCACGTCGACAATGTCCTGATTGCCATCGCCGTTTGTCGTGCCTAGGCGCGGGCCGCTGCCCGCAACTTCGAAAGTCAGTAGCCGAAAAATCGACTCCCCCGGTTCTTGAGCGAGACCTGGTCCCGACGACAAGATGCCCAGTGCCAGAGCCACAATGAACCCCAGCGCGGCCGTCGAATCTGCGAATTTAAGATCTATCGTGGCTCTCATCGCAATCTCCACTTCTTGTTAATTTGGTGTGGGCTCCGAGAAGGAGTACGCGGGCACTGTGTTTGAATAAGGTCCTTTTAGCTCCTCCGGCTCCCCAGAACCAATTCTACATAGAAGACGGCCGAATCTCCCGTGGAAAGAGCGATCAGAATCGGAAGGTGTAGTTAATTTTTATGGCTAGATCGGCAAGCGTTGACTTAAATCGATTGTTCAACTCGAGATCCTGGAGGTTATGGTTTAAGACAATAATTCCTTCCTGACCGGCTTTGGGAATCCAGTGAAGCCTTGTGTTTATTCCTACTGTATCCGTAACGTTGTCGTATTGAAGTAGCGTACTCCAAGACATGGTTGCGGAGAAAATGACATCACTCCTTAGTTGGAGTAATTCGGTTTCAAAATTTCCATAAGGTAGCTTCACATCATCAACGGTGTAATCTAGATTTACTTGAAAGTGGTTAGAAGGACGCCATCCGACGCCAGCAGTTTTTCGTTGCCGATTACCACCGTAGAATTCGCCTGCCCGATAGCCAATTGTTCCCCATATTTTACGTGCCGGTCCGGATTGAAATCTTATCTCGGCTTCATTAAATGAATAGGTTCCGATAGGGATGATTGCCTTATCAGTCCCGTGTTCCCAAATCACATATGGCTTAATCAGTGCTTCTTCTGTTTTATGAATTCGGAGGTACCCGATATCTCGTGTGTGAGATTCAAACTCTAGAGCTCTCAAAGTTAAAACCTGAGTTTGCAGATCACCTTTTATTAAATTTATTTCTTCTGTATCCATCCCGAAGTATAGAGTTCTAAAAAATGGGTGAGATACTCGAAGGCCGTAGCCGGCTTCCAGTGTGTGGTCACGAATTCCAGAACGACTGACATAACCTAAAGCGGGGAAAAAGTTTTCCTCAATTTGTTTAACCCCAATTCCACCTCGCCAGCCAAGGCGATTAGGGGCGGTAAGCCTTAATCCATAGGCTCGTTGATCTTCGGTAATCCCTTCTGTGTTCGATTCTTGGTACCACGCTTCGCCCTGAAGCGAGCGATTGTTAGCTAGTCTTGTGTTGTTATAGAGATAATCGAAGCCCACTAAAGAGTTGTTGAGGTTTGATCTGGGGTCACCACTGGTTGCAATAATGCCAACAGAAGATTCGGCTAACACATTCGTGGAGATACGAGTAACGAAGATATCGCTAGCATTAATATCCCCATATTCCTCTTGCCTTATAGCTAAAGCTCCAACGTTCCAACGTCCAACGCGACCGCTCAGCTTGGTGCCAGCACTAAGATCTACAGGTTGTCCAGTTGAACTTAGCCCGATTCGACGCGAAAAATAAGGGCGACCATTTTCAAGGTTTGATGCTGAGATGGTGCTAGTACCAGTAAGACCGCCTCTTACTGTTCCCCCAATACGTGCGTAACGGAACATATCGGAGTCTCTTAGAAAAAATGTGCGTTTCTCGGGAAAGAATAAACTGAAGCGAGTAAGTTCAACCTGACGATCGTCAACTTCAGTAGCAGAGAAATCCGTGTTCAATGTAAGTGCGGCATTTAGCGCGGGCGTGATTTTGTAAAACAGGTCAAGCGATGGCTCAGTGCTGGAGTCTTTTATAGAGGGGCTATAGTCCTTGTTTTGTTTGAGTGTGATGGACGGAACGACATCGAGTCCCCTGCCTACTTGAAGCTCTTCAAACCCGATGATTTCGCCAGCGATGCTAGGGTTTTGAATGGAATCTCGAGAAACCCAACCTATTCGCTCATCCTCACGACCTATGTCTCTCTGGAAATTGATGCCCCAAGTATCATTTTGAGGATCGAAAGATAGGGTTTTGAATGGAATTTCAATCTCAGCAGTCCATCCTTCTTCATCTCTACTTGTGGCGCCATGCCAAATGCCATTCCAGTTCCAGTCGGCTCCAGTTGTTTCATAGAAAAGCATTTCCATTCGAATGCCATTAGGATTTATCTGGAATCGGTAACCTGTACGTTTGTCATTGAAGGGATGCAGATTTACTGAAATAAAGTCATCGCCCCATATCGTTGCTCCTTGTCTAAGAACATTCGCGTTTATTTCTTCTGCTGCAGAGTCATGCATCCTGGCGCCAATATAGAGCGCATCGTCACCGTAGTAGATACGTATTTCTGTTGGTTCAGAGGGTTCTGCGTATTCAAAGGGAACTATTTGATGAAAATTTTCTATTTTTCCTGCTTGTCTCCAGTCCACCTCATTAAGTTGCCCATCAATAACGGGCGCATCGCCCCATTCTATAGACACAGATTTTGTTTCTAATTCAAGAGCAATATTATTTCCCTGGCCGACTGCGAGCCTACATAGTCCCAAAAGGGAAACAGCAAAGATCGTTCTCCAAGAAAAACTTTCGTTTATGGTAGTTATTTCCACGACTAATAATTAGATGGCTAATATTCCCGAATCAGACTGTCATCTGACGGCGCTAGATTCTGTGTGCAGATTATCTGAGATCAGAACCGGAAGGTGTAGTTAAATTTCAGGGTTAAATCGGCATGGTCAGAGCGAAACGAGTTGTCCCTGTCGAAGTCCTGGAGGTTGTGGTTCAAGACGATAAAGAACTCTCTGCCGGCCTCCGGGATCCAATGGAAGCGGCTGTTGATTCCGGCGGTCTCCGAGACGTTGTCGTACTGGATCAGATTGACCCAGGAGACCGTCGAGGAGAAGATGAGATCTGCCCGCAACGTCACGAGACGCACGATGAAGTCACCCTGGGGGAGGGCAACATCGTTGAAGTTGTAGCTGACTGCAGTCCGAAAATGTACCGACGGTGCCCAGGTCAGATTGGCACTGATCAGGTCCCGGGTGCCGTCATAGAACGCCCCGGTACGATAACCTAGGGACCCTGCGACCATGCGGTGATTCCCTGAGCCCAGGTCGAAGCCTTGCTCATCGAACGAATATTGCCCAGGCGGGATGATCACCCCTTCGGATATCTCGAAGGGGTCCGTCACGATTTCCTTGTTAGCCGTGTACCGGAGGCCGATCCTATCGCGGCTGTTGGTTTCGATCTCCAGTAACCGCACCGAGATCAGCTCGGTCTGAAGCCCTCCGCTGAGCAGGTCGATTCGCTGTGCGTCTATGCCGCTATATATATCCCGGAAGCGGGAATTTCCGGGCCGGTGGGTGTATCCGACCTCCAGCGTATGGTCACGGATGCCGCGTCGATTGACGTAGCCTAGGGCGGGGTTGAAGTTCTGCTGTAGCTCCTTGATGCCGATTCCTCCTCGGAGCCCGGTATTGTTTGGACTCTTGAGGCGGAGTCCGTACGCTTGGTCGTCGCCGTCGAGCCCCTCTGTATCGGATTGCTGGAACCAGGCCTCCCCTTCGAGCGCCTTCCCGCCGGGCAGGCGAGTATTTAGGTAACGGAAATCCGCACCGATGAGACTGTTATCCAGGTTTGAATGGGGATCGCCGTTAGTGACGATCATGCCGAGCGATGACTCCGATAGGATATTCGAGGCGACTCGACCGACGAACACATCCGTGGCCTCCACATCCTGAAACTCGTCCTGTCGCATTGTTAGGGCACCAAGGCTCCAGCGGCCGACGCGACCGCTGAGCTTGCCGCCGTACTCGAGGTCTACCGGCTGGCCAGACTCGCTCAAACCCAGCCGCCGCGAGAAGAAAGGCCGGCCGTTCTCGAATGTCTGCTGGGGTAAGGTGGGCCTTTGTCCAAAACCGATATTTCCGCCGATTCGTCCGAACTCAAAGATGTCCGCATCCGCCAGGAAGAAGTCCCGCTTCTCGGGGAAGAAGAGGCTGAAACGAGACAGATCCACCTGCCTATCGTCCACCTCCGTGGCTGAGAAATCCGTATTGATCGTTAATGAGGCGTTTAATCCCGGTGTGAGCTTGTAGAACATATCTAGAGAAGGGTCGGTGTCGGAAGTGTCGTCCGAGGGTGCGTATGCCTTTTGTCCACGAAGGCTGATAGAGGGGACGACGTCAAGCCCCATACCCTGCTCCAGGTCGTTGAACCCGACTACGGTGCCCGAGATGCCCGGGTTCTGACTACGGTTTCTGGATACCCAGCCAAGCCATTCGGATTGGCGTGGCATCCACCTCATGAAGTTGATGCCCCACGTGTCATTGCTCGGGTCGAACGACAGGGTCTTGAAGGGTATCCGCATCTCGGTCGTCCAGCCCTCATCGTTGCGCATAGATTGCGCCTGCCAGATGCCCTCCCAGTTCTCCTGACGTTGATTGGTGTTCTGGAAAAGCAGTTCGGACCGAATTCCGTTGGCGTTGACTTCGAACCGGTAACCGCTGCGCCGATCGTAGAAAGGATCGAGGTAGATAGCGAAAAGGTCATCGCCGAAGACAGCTTCCCCCTGTCTTAAGATCCTCGCGTAAATATGGTTTGGGTCGTTGTACGAGAGCTCTGCTCCAACGTAGAGGGCGTCGTCGGTGTAGAGGATATAGATGCGTGTTTGCTCGGTAGGCTCGGCGTACTCGACAGGAGAAATCTGGTGCAGATCATCGACAATCTCCGCCCGGGACCAGACCTCGTCGTCCAGCCGCCCGTCCAGCACCGGCGCGGTATCCGCGCGCATGATTTGCACTGTCTTGGGCCCTGCGCCGGCAGGGCTGCTGTCCTGCGCTAGGGAAACCTGATAGGACGCAAGTCCTGCCAGAAGCAACGGCAGACTCAGGCACAAAGGTCTTTGCCCAAGGGGCCTGGCACGTCTGATCAACCGACGATCTCCCTTCGGGCGCGCCGAGCCGCTGCTACCACTCGTTATCGTTGACGAATCGACAGAAATCTGTCGGGCTTACTGAGGAGCGGATAAATAATCGCTCCGGCAGACAAAAGCAACATGGTAAGGGCGATTGGTCGTTCGAGGAACACGATCCAGGAGCCGTCCGAAATGATCAGGGAGCGGCGCAGGTTCTCCTCTAGGATGGGGCCAAGGATCAGACCGAAGGCGAGTGGTGCGACTGGTATCTCGAGCTTGCTCATAACATAGCCGATCACACCAAAAGCGATCATGACGTAGATGTCGGCGACGTTATTACGAATAGCAAAAGCGCCTACCACGCATAACAATGCGATGCTGACCAGCAGAATGTGGCTCGGGGTGCGCATTAGACGGACGAAATAGCGCACCAGGAAAAAACCAAAGAAGACAGTGAGCAACAGCGCGAGGAAGAGCGCGACGTAGACAACAGCGACGAAATCCGGACGGTCCGTGAATAACATCGGGCCAGGGCGAAGCCCATGGATCAGCAGGGCACCCATCAAAACCGCGGTCATGGTGTCACCGGGAATTCCGAGCGTCATCAGCGGAACGAGCGCACCACCAACGCAGGCGTTGTTCGCTGCTTCAGGACCTGCAAGGCCTTCGGGAACTCCCGTGCCGAAATCATCCGGGCGTTTTGAGAGTCGCTGCTCTTGGGCGTAGGACACAGCGACTGCAATGGCCGAACCTGCTGCGGGGATCGCTCCGATAACAGCGCCCAGCGCAGAACCTCGGAGAATGGATTTCCACAGACGCCTCAAGCTGCTAAATGGGGGCATCAACTTTCCCAACCCGGGTGTTCTCACCGTGGTTGCGCCGCTCTCGATGCCGCGAAGTACCTCCGCCAGGCCAAACAGCCCCACCGTCAACGGCACCAACTCGATTCCCCCTTGCAGTGCCGGGATACCGAAATCGAAACGCGCAATGTCCGTGACGACGTCGAAACCCACCATTCCGCAGAGCAAGCCAATTCCGCCGCTCAATATGCCCCTGAAGGTCGAACCGGGTGTTGAGTAAGCAAGCATGGTGAGGCCGAAGACCGTCGCCATCGCGAACTCGGGGCTGCGAAACTGCATAGCGGCGCCGGCGACAAGTGGTGCCACAAGCATCAAAATCATCAGCCCCACGATCCCTCCGACCGTAGAGGAGTACAGTGAATAGGTAAGCGCTTCGCTTGCCCTACCACTGCGCGTCATCGCGTAGCCCTCGAGTTGCGTAACGATGGCCCCCGGTGTGCCAGGTATATTGATCAAGATGGCGGAGATTGATCCACCAAACACACTTGCCGAGAAAACCGCCATAAGAAATACCATGGCGGCGAAGGGGCTCATTGCGTAAGTTGCAGGCAGGAGGATTGCCAGCGCCATCGTCGAGCTTATGCCCGGTAGACAGCCCATCGTGATACCGAGCACGGTACCGAGCGCGCTCAAACCCAGAAGATTGGGATCTGTAAGGATGGTGGAAGCAGCGGATAGGAATTCTGATACCAAGAGCTTACCGGAGCCTTGTTATCCGACTGGCACGCCGATCAGGTAGACGAAGACGAAGTAGATGAGGCCGACGCCAATCAACGAACCGGCGGCTGCCAGAGGGAGTAGCGTCCGCACCGCACCCCCGCCACTCCTGTGTCCGAGTACCACCATCCAAGCGAAGGCGAACACGCCGCTGGCCGGGATGAAGCCAAGGGCATCGATCGCGGGTACCAAGACGAGGAGCGATGCCAGGAAAAGCGCGGGCACTAGCGTGTGACGTCTCAGTCCGGTCCAGTAGCCGGGGTTTGGCGATACGAGGAGAATCCGGCGAACCCCGTTCACTACTAGAATGAGGGCTCCGAGTGAGATAATCGTCAGCACCAACGTTGGCAAAAGCCCAGGTCCAGGATCCGCCCCATAGTCCGCCGACCACAAAGCAGGAGTTCCGGTTACCGACCACCAGCCTGCTAGGCTCCATAGACCCAGAAACACACCTGCTGCGAGCTGGTTGCGGGGGTCGGGAGTTCGGGAGGGATCGGACACCGGGTCTACTTTTGGCGGGCCTTGACCAGATCGGCTTCAAGAAGGACCGGATAGAGCGCCTCATCGAATGTTTCGACGAATTGTTTTGTGTCTGCCGACATCATCGGCGTGATGAAGAAACTGAGTTGTCTCGCGGCCGCCTGAAACTCCGGATCGCTGATCGTCTCGAAGAACGCTTGCTCAAGGAGTGCTCGCCGGTCATCAGGGACTCCATTGGGGAGAAAAATGGCCCGCCAGTCTCCCGTGACGAGATCGATACCCTGCTCTTTGAAGGTCGGAACATCGGGCGCCATGAAGTGGCGCTCCTCGGCCATGACACCAAGAATTTTCACTTCGCCGGCTTCATGCTGGTCGATCAGTTGGTGAACCGGCAGCGTCGCGGATTCAATTTCGCCTGACAGAATCGCCGCCACGGTCGGCGCATAGCCTCTGTACGGCACCAAAGTTAGTTCGATGCTCGTCGAGCCCTCGAGCAAAGTGGCAGCTATGTGCGAAATACCACCCGGCGCGTCATTGCCATTTTTTATCTCGCGTGGGCCGGTCTTCGCCCGCTCCACGTATTCGGCCAGCGAGTTGATCCCGGAGTCCGAGCGTACTTGGAGCGCTGCGGGGTCGGGGCCGACGAAGGAGATCAGATCGATATCGTGGATGGTGTTAGCGTTGGGGTTAATGTACTGGCTTGCAACCAGACTCGCACCCAGAATACCGACCGTGTAGCCGTCGGGGTCCGAATCCGCCACATGCCGGACACCCGTGGCGCCGCCCGCGCCGGAAACATTGATGACCGCCACGGGAATATCCAGCTTTCTGCGCGCATGCTCGGCCACCAGACGCCCGATCCGGTCCATCCCACCGCCAGCGGGCCAGTTCACCACCAGCGAGATCGGTTCGCTGGGGAAGGGTGCATCGGTCCCCCTATCGCAGGCGCCGAGATATAACGCCAATAGCCCGAGGGCCGCAGCTACCAAGGGACGGCGAAATCCGGTTTCAGATGTCATGCGGTTGATTCTCCCTTTGCTTAGGCCGAGCGCACTGTATTGCGGCAACTTTTCTGTCACCTTTGCTCGTTGTTAGTCGGTCGATACTGAAGCGATTGGTGTTGCCAAAAAAATATATGATATGTAAGTCGGGCATGCAACGATAAAAGGTTGTATGGACACGGAATAACAATTTGCAGCTAACGATGGGTGCTGTGAGGAAGGCGAGGCGAAGCACATATGAGAGATTTTGAGCGGCGTAACCAGCACTTTGACCGGCTGGTGAACAGAGCTGACCTGCGTTGGCTTGGCCAGAATACGAATCACATTCAGACTCACCCAGCCGTCCAAGAAGCGATGATTAAGTGCATACAGGACGAGGCGTTTCACAACTATGCGCCGCCGGTGGGACTCGAGGAGCTACGTGAGATGGTGGTAGCCGACCTCGGTATCGAGGGTATGTCATCACTGATTACGGACGGCGCAATTGCGGGCCTCTATCACCTTTGCCATACATTATGTGGCCCAGGAAATGAGTTCGTCACGACAGATCCAACCTGGCCATGGCCGACAACTTTCGCCCGTTCCGTTGGGGTTGGGGTCAAGCAAATCCCGATTTATGGTGACGAGTACGAGTATCGCCTGAGCCCGCAACGTCTGCGAGACATTGTGGACGAGAAAACTAGAGTGATTTACCTCGTCGATCCCAACAACCCACTCGGTACATGCTGCACTGCCGAGGAGATCGAAGAGATCGCCGAGATTGCCCGCACAGTGGGGGCCTACTTGATCCACGACTGCACTTATCGAGATTTCGCTTACGATCATCATCTGGCAGCTGCCCACTATCCGGAGCGCACAATAACGGTGTGGAGCTTCTCCAAGTGGCTAGGCTTTGCGGGGTTGAGGGTCGGTTCGCTCACCGCCGTGCCTGAGATTATCGAACGGCTCACCGAGGCACCGCCAAACAATCTGGGTTCCAATATAGTTGCCCAGCGCGGCGCGATAGCGGGGCTAAAAGTCAAGGCAGAATGGCTGAGCACGGTTCTTTCCACGACGCGTGAGAACCAGGAGCTGATCCTCGAAGTCGTTGATGGTATTGAGGGGCTTCGTGTGCCGGTATCGCCTTCGAACGGAAATTTTCTAATCATCGAATGTGCGAAGGCAGGTGTTACCCCAGAAGCCGTTTGCTCGGTCCTGAGCCAGTCCAACGTTATGGTTCGGCAGGGTGCCTACCATACCGAGACTTTCGGCGACAGATTCATCAAGGTGTCTACGAGCACTCCCCGTGAATGGGTGGAAGAGTTCTGCGCGCTTTTGCCCGAATCGATCGAGGCAGCACGTGAAATGACTGCCGATGTAGAGTTCTTCTAGCGATTCGGGTGAGGTAACGGGACAGAACTTATGGATTTGAAACTGGCAGGAAGAACGGCGCTAGTGACTGGGGCCTCTCAGGGGATCGGTGAAGCCTTGGCGAAATCGTTCGCCGATGAGGGCGTGGACTTGCACTTGACGGCTCGAAACGAGGCCGCGCTCGCAAGCGTAAAGAAAGAGATACAAGAGAGCCACGGGATCAGCATCACTCTGCATTCACTCGATTTGACTAGACCAGGCGCCTGCGAGCAGCTATCCGATGCCGTTGGCAACATTGATATCCTGGTTAACAATGCCGGGGCTATTCCTAGTGGAGTTCTATCTGAGATAGACGAGAAGGGTTGGCGCGAGGGTTGGGAGCTCAAAGTGATGAGCTACGTCAATCTCTGTCGGATCTATTACAGGAAGATGAAAGAGGCCGGTTCCGGCGTCATCATCAACAATATTGGGAACAGTGGTGAGGTGTTTGACCCGAAATACATTGCCGGTACGACCGGGAACGCTGGACTTATGGCTTTTACGCGCGCGCTGGGTGGGCATAGTCTGGACGACAACATAAGGGTGGTCGGCGTCAATCCCGGCCCGGTCGACACGCATCGCATCTACAATATGCTCAAGAAGCGGGCAAGCGATGTGCTAGGAGACGAAAACCGATATCCAGAATTGCTGGAGCGGTATCCTCTTAACCGCCCCGCGCACCTACACGAGGTGACGGACCTCATCGTCTTTCTCGCATCCTTTCGTGCCGGGTATATTTCGGGAACAATTTATACCGTCGACGGGGGCATCTCTTCGCGACACTCGATCATATGACTGCCAGTAATGCTTGCCAGACATGACTGAGTTCACCGTCACAGATGATGACGTGCGCCTGCATGTCGAAGACACAGGAGAGGGCACGCCAATCGTATTCGTCCACGAGTTCGGTGGTGATCAGCGCAGTTGGGAGCCGCAAGTGCGGTACTTCTCGCGTCGCTACCGTTGCGTGACGTTTAACGCCAGGGGATATCCGCCGTCGGACGTGCCAGGAGATGTAGCTCAATACTCGCAGGCACGCGCTGTCGAAGACATTCGCAATGTTATGGAGCATCTCGGTGTTGGGCGAGCCCACATCGTGGGGCTCTCGATGGGCGGGTTCGCTGCTTTACATTTCGGCATGACCTATCCGGATCGTGCGTTGTCTCTGGTCGTGGCGAGTGCGGGATACGGCGCTGAAAAGGAGCATGAGGATTACTTCAAAGA
>Ga0315339_1002314_pt1 | contig 14661 bp, 14 predicted proteins | sample ASW17metaG_FD_204514 | JGI IMG/M metagenome (GOLD analysis project Ga0315339, IMG submission 204514) | Ammonia-oxidizing marine archaeal communities from Pacific Ocean, United States - ASW #17 | ecosystem: Environmental > Aquatic > Marine > Oceanic | place: USA: California | collected 2016-12-05
AATGTGCACCAACCCCTGTCTGGAACGACGTTCACGACTTTGCCGCCACCATGGGCGAGCGTAGCAACTGGACGGCGGAGGTCCGGATGCGAAACGGACGCCGCCTGAGTTGCCGGTTTGAATCCTTACCCGGCGGTTGTACCCAGGTTGGTTTTTCGGAACAATCGATGGCGCTCGCACCCACCGTCGAGCGTGAAAACACCGCGATAAGCGCCTAAGGCGGAAGATTCACCAGAATCCTTTCACCTGTTTCTTTCGCGAACACAGTCCTATATGACGCCTTCCATCCCAATGAAGGACGCCAGTCATGCCGGCCACCGCCCCGATCACTCAGGACGTTCATACGATTCCACGCAAATTGCCTGTTGGGGGTCTGAAGAATCTTGTCGGCCTGACCCGTGAGGAACTGCGGGCAGAGCTATTGACGGCGGGCACACCAGAGAAACAGGCAAAGATGCGCGCCGGGCAGGTCTGGCAATGGATCTACCAGAAAGGTGTGCGTGATTTCGCCGAGATGACGAACCTGGCCAAGGACTATCGCGCCCTGCTGGCCGAACAGTTTGAAATTGCCCTACCCGAAGTCGTCTCACGCCATATTTCAGAGGATGGCACGCGCAAATATCTGGTGCGCATCGCGGGCGGGCATGAGGTGGAAACGGTATACATCCCGGAAACCGACCGCGGAACGCTTTGCATTTCCAGTCAGGTCGGATGCACTTTGACCTGTTCGTTCTGCCACACCGGCACACAAAAACTGGTGCGCAACCTGACGGCTGGCGAAATCGTCGGGCAGGTCATGTTGGCAAGGGATGACTTGGGCGAATGGCCCGAGCCGGGCAAGAACCCGCACGACGAAACCCGCCTGCTGTCCAACATTGTTCTGATGGGCATGGGTGAGCCTTTGTATAATTTCGACGCCGTGCGCGACGCGATGAAAATCGCCATGGACCCAGAGGGGATTTCCCTATCGCGCCGTCGCATCACCCTGTCGACCAGCGGTGTGGTGCCGGAAATTGCCCGCACTGCGGATGAAATAGGGTGTTTGCTGGCGATATCCTTTCATGCCACCACCGACGAGGTGCGTGACAAGCTGGTGCCGATCAACAAGAAATGGAACCTCGCGACGCTGCTAGATGCGCTGCGCAACTATCCGAAAGCGTCAAATTCTGAGCGGATAACCTTTGAATATGTGATGCTGAAAGACGTGAATGATAGTGACGCGGATGCGCATCGGCTGATCGAATTGATCAAGGGCATTCCGGCCAAGATTAACCTGATCCCGTTCAACGAATGGCCTGGCGCGCCTTATGAACGATCGTCCAACAACCGCATCCGAGCCTTTGCAGAAATCATCTACAAGGCAGGCTATGCCTCGCCGATTCGCAAACCCCGTGGCGAAGATATCATGGCCGCCTGCGGCCAACTCAAGTCAGCGACTGAGCGCGCGCGCAAGTCACGCGCCCAGATAGAGGCCGAAATCGGCTAGGAAAAACTCTTAGACTGGCCATTCGTCGATCACACGCACGGCTTCGTCGGCGGTTTCGACAAATTTGAACAAATCCAGGTCTTTGGCAGAAATGGTTCCGGCGTCGGCCAGAGCCTCCCAATTGATGATGCTGCGCCAGAATTCCTCGCCGAATAGCAAAACGGGGATAGGCTCCATCTTTTTAGTCTGGATCAGGGTCAGGGTTTCAAACAGCTCGTCCAGAGTGCCAAATCCGCCCGGAAAGCCCACCACCGCGCGGGCGCGCATCAGAAAGTGCATTTTTCGAATGCCGAAGTAGTGGAAGTTAAAGCACAGATCGGGCGTCACATATTCATTCGGGGCCTGTTCATGTGGCAGAACGATGTTCAATCCGATCGACACACCACCCGCATCGGCCGCACCGCGATTACCAGCCTCCATCACTCCGGGGCCACCGCCAGTGACGATGACGTTCTCTCGCCCGCCAGCCTCCAGGTTACGTTCTGTGATGATTTGCGCGAAACGCCGCGCCTCCTCATAGTAGTGGCTTAGCTTGGACAGAGTTTCGGTGCGTGCCTGATCAGCGTTCTCAGGGCGCGGGATACGCGCACCGCCGAACAGCACGATGGTGGATTCCACGCCGTATTCCGATTGCATCAGCTCGGGCTTCATCAGCTCCAACTGCAGGCGAAGGGGGCGCAGTTCATCCCGTAACAAAAAGTCGTCATCCGCAAAGGCCAGCCTGTAAGCTGGGGCGCGGGTTTGCGGCGTATCAGGAACCTCGCGGGTGGATTCGATGTCCTGTTGCGCATCGGCAAAGGGTGCCCGGCGTCTGTCTTTCATAATTCTCTCCTTTGCGGTCTGCATTGCACAGCTTTTGCCAAGGGCTTATAGCCACAAACGAACCGAGACCAGACACGTTATGGAGCGCACCACATGTCCAACGCCCAGCTAGAGACCGCAATAGAAGCCGCCTGGGAGGCGCGCGATGCGATTACCCCCGCGACCACGGGCGAAACCCGAGAGGCCATCGAGGACACGCTGAACGCGTTGGACGGTGGGAAACTGCGCGTGGCTGAAAAGCAGGCCGACGGCAGCTGGCACGTCAATCAATGGGCCAAAAAGGCCGTTTTGTTGGGCTTCCGCATCAAAGACATGGAGCAGCAGGCCGGTGGCCCGCAGGGCGGCGGCTGGTGGGATAAGGTCGATAGCAAGTTCCTGGGCTGGGGCGACAACCAGTGGCAGGCGGCGGGTTTCCGCGCCGTTCCAAACTGTATCGTCCGCAAGTCGGCCTTTATCGCGCCCGGCGTGGTGCTGATGCCGTCTTTCGTGAACCTTGGGGCCTATGTCGACGAAGGCACGATGGTTGATACATGGGCCACTGTCGGCAGCTGCGCGCAGATCGGCAAGAACGTGCACCTGTCAGGTGGCGTTGGCATTGGTGGCGTGCTGGAGCCTATGCAGGCCGGCCCGACGATCATTGAGGATAACTGTTTCATTGGTGCGCGGTCTGAGGTGGTTGAGGGCTGCATCATCCGCGAGGGTTCGGTTTTGGGGATGGGCGTTTACATCGGCCAGTCGACCAAGATCGTTGATCGCGACACGGGCGAGGTCATGTATGGCGAGGTTCCTGCGGGTTCCGTCGTCGTCTCTGGCTCTTTGCCGTCAAAGAACGGCGTGCATCTGTATTGCGCGGTTATCGTCAAAAAGGTCGATGCAAAGACGCGGTCGAAGACGTCGATCAACGAATTGCTGCGCGACTAGGTGTAGCCCGTCAGACAAATATCAGTTGCGCGCTCCGAACCAGCGCGCAACCAGATCCTGATAGTCCCCGGTCTCTATCAGACGCAGGATCGCCCGGTTAATCGGCTCTCGCAGGGGGCTGCCCTGCGGTAGGGCAATACCGTAGCTTTCTCGACGAAACTCTCGGCTGATCAAACGCGCGCGACCTTGCCCCCGCGTCTTGATATAATAGGCTAGAATCGGACCGTCAAAGACCACCGCCTCTACCTCTCCGGCCTCAAACCCCTCGATCAGGTCGGCGAAAGTATCCACCGTCAAATGCGAAACGGCCCGATCTGTCAGCAACCTGCTGGCGGTTGACCCGGTTGTCGTCGCGACCTTGCGGCCATCCAGATCCTCCAAAGACTGGATCGAGCCGGAAATCGCCTCTACGGTCAGTGTAGCCGTGATATTGGCCACAAAGATCGACACGATGAACAGGCTTGATACCACCATCATCACGCCCAACAGACGACCGATTGCTGATCGGGGCATTCGTTCTTCAAAGCCGCCATTGACGACCAGAATAAGCGCCCACCAGAACGACGGAAACAGGGCAGCACGCATTGGGCGGTTAAAATATTCCTGCTTGCCACGTTCTGCCAGCCACATCAGAAAGCCCAACGCGAAAAGAACACCAAAGGCCGCGAGAATCGCGATCAGAAGATCCCAGCGCAGGATCACACGCCATATACTAGGTTCTGAGGAGGCCCCCGACACCATGATCTGCAGCCCGCTTTCAAAGAAAGGCTGGCTGAAATCCATGTCTGCCTCTCGGTCGGCAGTAATTGATATGTTGGCTATCGCGCCATCGACCTGCCCCGTTTCGACGTTCCCCAGCATGGCGGCAAAACTGTCGACATAGGAAAACCGTACGTCGCGACCGACATCTGCGGCCACGGCCTTCATTAGATCAATGCTGAACCCGGCTGGCTCCTCGTTTTGCAAGAACGAGAACGGCGGGCGTTCTACCGTCATGAATTCAAGCGCGGCTTGCTGCGAAAACGCCGGCACGACAGCGACGGCGCTGAAAAGCGCAAACAAAAAGATGGCGAGTTTCTGCAAGAGTCCCCACTCTCAGCGGTTTTAACCTGAGACAGACTATACCGCGCCGCCCGCAGTGCCAAGCTAAGACAATCACCACTCTTGTCGATTTTTAACGGATTCACCTAACAGCGCGCCGATGCCGCAGGTCCAGCGGCCGACAGCGAGACGCTGGGATCACCGACGAGGGGTCAGCAAATACGCGATAGTTGCTCTCCGACCAGCATTTCCACCAGGCGGGCACCGCCAAAAAGCGTACACATCATCACACGGCCCGCCGGACCATCGCCAACACGACCGATAGGCGTCACAGCCCGGCCCGCCGGGCGAATCCCCCGGTTTCAATGGTCTCTCCCGCAGGCACGGGGCCTTGCACCAGCTATAGGCACAGTCGCGCATATCTTCATCCGGCACGGTCATTCCCAGCGCTAGATGCGCCGCGTCGCCCACCATCCACGCATGGCTAAGGTCTTCGCGGATTGCGCCGGTGTCCAGCGTGCGCAAGGTGCCGTCCTACCAGACTCCCGCCGCCATCGCCCGCCCCTCATCCAGTGGATAGGCCCCGAACGACAGATACTGCCTTGGCCCGGCCTGACTGAGTAACCACCCGCACCTTTTTCGATCTGCTTTTCCACCTGAGCAGAAGCATCCGGCGCGTTCTATACAAGGTTCATGATGATCTGCTGCACATGGCCGGGGATGCCCTTTGCCTTGGGCTGATCCACATCCTCAAACGTAATCGAAATCGGCGCTCTTGTACCGCGCACCGCCCAATCGGCGGCGGTGCGCGCTGTGGTTGTCAGATCGAACCAGACAACCTCGCCGGTGCCTTCCGACCTTAGATGCCGCAAGTCCTCGACAATATCGCGTAGGCGTTCCTTGCCGTCTTTTGCCCCATCAATGGCCCCGCGCAGGTTCTTTAGCGCGCAATCCAGCTTTAGCTCTTCGCGCAGTTGCACAGGCTCGGCGCGCCGCCCTCGACTACTTGAAAATACGCCTCAAACCGGCAAGTGTATTTTTCCAGCGTGTGGGTGTTGACATAGACAAAGCTGATCGGGTTGTTCGGCCCATGCGCCCCCCCCCGCGACAAGCCGCCCAGGTGAGGCCGACTTTTCGTTGCGCACCAGCCAGGCCCTGCGCCTCTGTCAGGGATTTGTGGCTTGTCTCCAGGTCGGATCAGGCCTTGCGAAATTCACCCACCGGACGCTCGACAAGCACCGCGCCTTGACTGCGCCAACACTCGTCCAGCCGGGGACCAACGCTTTGATCCAGCGGGGTCGGGCCATCGTCAGTTTCGACCTCAATTTCAACACTGCCGGCGCGTTGCGACAGGATCACCTGATCGATAACCTGATCCAACCGCCCCCCGCGTTGCTTCGGTCACCAGCTCAACAATCGGCGTGCCCAATGTGGCATGATGATCCAGCCCCACCGGCACGGACAATCTGATGGTCTTTGTCGACCACCAGCCGCAATTCAGACATCGACGACAGCACCGACGTCATGAAGCAGCGCAGATCTTCCAGCTCTTGGTTCTGCGCCTCTAGTAATTCCTGATAAGCGACCGGCTCAGAATAGGTGCCTTTGACAGCCTGGATAATATCGCCCCAGGTCGCATCGCTAAACTTGTCCCGTGAATCATCCGGCACCAATGCGACCATCGGCGAACCCGCCATCCCCTTTATATAGACCAAAAGCCACCAAGACAGGCAACGTTACGTCGCCGACCAGGGCAAAAAGTGCCGAAATTGACCATGCCCGGTTGACAGCGAGGCGCGCGCTGGACCAAGTGCGCCTATGGAAAAGCCCCGCGTCTCAAAACAAAAAGTGTTCACTTTGTTGGTCGAGGTTGGCCGCAAGACCGGCGATGGATTGCCCAAAGGGGCGACTGGTGCCGCGCTGATGGTCTATGCCAGCGGTGTGGATGAGGCCGAGGCCGTGCGTGAAACCGCCGCGATTCTGAAGCAGGCCGACATGTCTCCTTTGGATGTGTCGGGCTACGGCACGCTGGATGATCGGCTGGCCGAAGGGCATGATATCAGTGACGAAGAACGCGAACTGATGCAGCGCGCGTTACAGGAGAATTCGGTTATCGTCGCGCAGATGACGCCGTTTTTCGATAAGTAGGTCAGCATGGGCGCAGTATTTCTTGATCTGGATGGCACGCTGACAGACCCGAAGCCCGGCATCACTGGTGGCGTAATTCATGCGCTGACAGAACTTGGCCTGGCTGTACCCGATGCCGACGCGCTGGAATGGGTGATTGGGCCCAGTTTGCTGGGCAGTTTTATCAAGCTGGGCGTGCCTGAACCGGATCAGGCCTTGGCGATATATCGGCAGCACTACAGCGATGGCGGCATGTTTGATTGCACAGTTTATGATGGTATTCCCGAGGCATTGCAGTCGCTGCACGACGCGGAAAATCGCCTGTTCCTGATGACCGCCAAACCGCATGTCTTTGCCAAGAAGATCACCGCGCATTTCGGGTTGAACACCTATCTAGAGGCTGAATTTGGCCCGGAACTGGATGGCACCCGACAAGATAAGGCCGATCTGCTGCGCCATGCACTGGAGCTAACCGGGATTGATGCAGCGCAATCCGTTATGATTGGCGATCGAAGCCATGATTTGGACGCCGCACGCGGCAACGACATGCGCTTTATCGGTGTCGATTGGGGCTATGGAACCGAATTGGAATTGGCCTCGGCGGATCAGCGCTGCGCCGAGGCAAGTGATCTGCCCGAAGCGGTGAAAACCTTACTGCGTTAGGCGAAAACCTTACTGCGTTAGGCGCACATCGCAGACATCAGCACCATCGCCTCATAGCTGCGCAATTCCGGGCTGGCGATGCGAGCGTGGCGTGGCAGCTCCGTGGCCGAAATCTTGGCAAGCGGCGATGTCGCGTGGCGCGCCGGATGTTCGGCGAGATCATCCAGATACAGGCTTTCGCCCCAGGCCCCGGCAATGGATAGGCAAGCGTGCATGTCCAGCAAAACCTGCACATAACAAATCGTATCTGCCCCCCGACCGCGCGGATATGCTGCCATTTTCGCCAGATGTCGTGCCTCTACCAGCACGGAATCTGAGCCAAACAGATATTCCGCATCCACGCCAGAGATCAGCAGCCGATGGTCAGGCGCGACCGTCAGGTCTTGTTCCAGCCCAAAGAACGGTGCCCTTAGATGGATCGGTGCAAAGCGGCCAAAGGCTGGCACCCGATGGGTCACGATAGCGCGCACCGGTTGCAGGCCGTATTCTGCCGTTTCGACCAAGTCACCAGCGCGTAGCTTTTCGACCGCACAAAGGCCATTGGGCGTGTCGATGCCAGTGCCGGCAGCAAAACCAGCCGTCAAACCCACAGGCTCCACCGCATCCGAAAACGCCAATAGCGTCACGGACGGATCAACCCAACAGCCGTTGTCCCTGTTCAGCAACGCAGCAATGTCATCCAGCGACCAGGGGTGTGGGTCGTTTATTACCGACCGCGCCTGTTCGCCGGACTCAAGGTTTTCCATCGTCAATAGCCCGACCCGGTTGGGCGCGTGCCACGATATGGTGAACCGCAGCGTCGCTTCGCGATCAGGTTTGGGGAATTTCAACGCCGCGATGGTGATTGAACCACCTTGGCGATGCTCAATAAAGGCATCACCAGCCTCACCCAGCGAGACTCGAAACTTCCGCCGCCATTGCGCCGTGCGGTCAAGCTCAACAACCGTCTGGCGGTCGCCTTTTTCGGCGTTGAAGTGCACCTCTGCAATAATAGTCCCCGTGGGCAACAATGGGGCCGTCGCACCAAGCGGGTACTGGGGCAACAAAACCGGGCAACGCCCGTCAGAAATTCCGATCCAACTCAACTACTCACTACCTTTATTCTACTACAACTCTTTGTCATGCGGCCATCGCGCCCGACATTAGCACCAACGTTTCGTATTGCTTCAGCGTTCGACGCGCCGAGGGGCTGTATCCAGTCCCTGTCACCGGGTTAAAATCCGGGAAGATTGATACCAACTCATCCTGAGCCGCCTGTTCTAACCCGTCGCCGAGCTGTGGACCGGGCAACATACTTTCGGTTGGCATATCTTCGGAAAACACCACCTGATGTTCGTCGAATAACAGATGGTAATAAGTGACCATTCCACCAGTTTTCTGCGTGACGGTGCGATCATTCAACAGATGCTTCGCCGTAACCAGAACCTCTCGTTCGCCAAACAACAGCTCTGATAGGCTGTCGCGGATCAGAATGCGGTGCAGCGGTGCCACCATAAGAGTTCGATGATCACCAAAGGTATCCGCAGCGATTCTTATCGGTGCCTGGTCCCCCTCGGCAAGGACAGTGCGGTTCCCGATCCAGCGCAGCGGCTGCGGGCCACCATCATGAGTCAGCACCATATCACCCGGTTGCAGCGACTCTACCAGAACCTTGCCATCAGGCGTGCCAATCAACGTTCCGGCCACAAGACAGAGCGCGGTGCTCACCGTGTCACCTTCACCAAGGCTGTCCTGCGCCACAGCGGTTGCATCGGCGTTCTGGTCTATTGGTAATTGCGGCATACCGCACTCCTGCCTCGTAAAGGTCAGAGCACGCCAAGCTGTACGACAGCACATTGGTGCCATCAAAAAACTAGTGAATACTGCTCGTGCAGGCCGTCTTTGCGGCCTTTAACCCTGCCTCAGGTATTTTACCAATTATTACGACATCTGCCTGAGGATGTTGTGAAAAGTGGGATTGTGGCGTATTCGCCAAAAAATTGTTTCGATTTCGCCACAGGCAATCCTGTATATCGCTTGATTGCGGTGAAGACATACAAGCTGTAGTGGTTTGCCCAGTTCAGGAGATTGCGATGTCAGACCCGATTGACCCGGTTCAACTTTGTGCAGAGTTGATAAGATGCCCCTCTGTCACCCCGATAGAGGCCGGTGCTTTAACCATTTTGCAGACCGAATTGCAGGCGGCGGGGTTCGAATGTACCCGTGTTGATCGCGGAGAAGTCAGCAACCTATTTGCCCGCTGGGGCACCAAAGGCCACGCGCGCAGCTTTGGTTTTAACGGCCATACTGATGTGGTGCCCATCGGCAATGCCGACGACTGGAGCGTCGATGCCTTTAGCGGTGAAATCCGCGATGGCTGGCTGTGGGGGCGCGGTGCGACCGACATGAAATCTGGAGTTGCCGCCTTTGTCGCCGCCGCGATTGACTATGTGAAACAAACGCCGCCGGACGGCGCGATCATTCTGACAATCACCGGCGACGAAGAGGGCGACGCGATTGACGGCACCACCGCGCTGCTGGACTGGATGAACGTAGAAAACGAGGCGATGACCGCCTGTCTGGTGGGCGAGCCGACCTGCCCGGAAAACCTGGGCGACATGATAAAAATCGGGCGGCGCGGGTCGATGACGGCGTTTTTCACTGCGACCGGCGTGCAGGGCCATTCCGCCTATCCGCACCGTGCCCGCAACCCGGTTTCTGCCATGGCGCGACTGATCGACCGGCTGGTGTCACACAGCCTTGATGACGGAACAGAGTTCTTTGACGCCTCTACCCTTGCCGTCACCACGATTGACACCGGCAACCCGGCGACGAATGTGATCCCGGCCACGTGCCGTGCGACGGTCAATATTCGGTTTAACGACGCGCACAGCTCTGACAGCCTGATGAAATGGCTGGCGACCGAGGCCGACAAGGTCGCAGGGGAAACCGGCGTTGGCATTGAGATGCGCACAAAAGTGTCTGGCGAAAGCTTTTTGACGCCGCCCGGAGAGTTGTCAGCGCTGGTTATGGCCGTGGTTGAAGCTGAAACTGGCATCAAACCCGAACTCTCTACCACCGGCGGTACGTCAGATGCGCGGTTCGTGAAACACCACTGCCCGGTGGTCGAATTCGGGCTGGTCGGCAAAACGATGCATAAGGTGGATGAACGGGTCGAGGTTGATCAGATTGTCCAGCTAAAAGCGATCTATGGCAAAATCCTAGAGACGTATTTTGCCTGACCGCCATCTGGTGATCATGTTGAAGGAACCGCGCGCGGGTCGGGTGAAAACCCGACTTGGGCGCGACATTGGCATGGTTCCAGCCGCCTGGTGGTTTCGCCATCAAGCAGCCGCGCTGATCCGTCGGCTGCGTCATCCGCGCTGGCAACTGTGGCTCGGCGTGTCACCAGATCGCGCGGGTCTACAAAGCCGTTGTTGGCCCGCCGATCTGCCCCGCCTTCCACAAGGGCGCGGCGATCTGGGCGCGCGCATGTCACACCTGTTTCGACACCTGCCGCAAGGCCCCGCAGTGATCATCGGCGGCGATATTCCCGGTGTCAGGCCGCGCCACATACAGCACGCTTTTAGGGCGCTAGGCGATCATGACGCGGTGTTTGGCCCGGCCACAGACGGCGGTTATTGGCTGGTCGGGTTGAAACGGATGGCCCTGCCCCCGCCTTCATTGTTTGCCAATGTGCGCTGGTCCACCGAGCACGCCCTGTCAGATACAATCGCCACCATACCGGGGCAGCGCATTGCGCAGGTTGATATCTTGCAGGATGTCGACACAGCCCGCGACCTTTCCGCATGACGCCGCCGTCTGTGCGTGCTACCGCATAGGCATGAACAATCTACCCACCAAAGACCAGATACTGGCCTGGATTTCTGAAAATCCCACCCAGACCTCCAAACGCGATATCGCCCGCGCCTTTGGCATCAAAGGGGCTGCCCGCATCGACCTGAAGCGCATGCTGAAAGAGCTAGAGGCTGACGGCCATCTGGAGAAACGCAAAAAGACCTATCGCGACCCAGAAAAACTACCGCCTGTGTCCGTGTTGCTGGTAATGGCTCCGAATGCAGATGGCGATCTGTTTGCCCGTCCGCTGGAATGGCAAGGCAGCGGCGCAGAGCCAGGAATTTTGTTCGTTCCACGTGCCTCTGACCCGGCATTGGGCGAAGGCGACCGCATTCTGGCCCGGCTGACAGAGGTGAAGGCCGACGATCATGTCTATGAGGCCCGTCTGATCCGCCGGATCGGCACCAATCCGCGCAAAATGCTGGGTGTCTTTCGCAAAGGGGCCGAAGGTGGCCGCGTGCTGCCCATCGACAAGGGGTCGGACAAGGAATGGCGCGTGCCTGCTGGGGCCGACTTTGGAGCCAAGGACGGCGAGCTGGTAGAGGCCGAACAAGCCGGGCCGCGCAACCGCCTGGGCCTGCCAGGCGCGCGTATCGTCACCCGGCTGGGCGACCCCAGCGCGCCGCGGGCCGTGTCGCTGATTGCCATCCATCAGCATGGTATCCCCGATGAATTCCCCGATGAGGTGATTGCAGAGGCGGACGCCGCCAAACCCGTCGAACTTGGCAAACGCGAAGATCTGCGCGAGCTGCCGTTGATTACGATTGATCCGGCAGATGCGCGTGACCACGATGACGCCTGTTTTGCCCGCGCCGACGACGATCCCAAGAACCCCGGCGGGCATATCGTTTGGGTCGCCATTGCCGACGTTGCGGCCTATGTGACGCCCGGTTCGGCGCTGGACCGCGAGGCGCGCAATCGCGGCAACTCTACCTATTTCCCTGACCGCGTAGTGCCGATGCTACCCGACCGCCTGTCGGGTGATCTTTGCAGCCTGCACGAGGGTGTGCCGCGTGCCTGTCTGGCCGTCGAAATGGTGCTTGATGCGCAGGGCAACAAGCTCCGCCAGCGGTTCACCCGCGCGATGATGAAATCTGTCGCCTCGTTGAATTACGTCGAAGTACAGAATGCCCGCGACGGCAAGCCTAACGACAAATGTGCCCCCTTGATGGAGGGTATCATCAACCCGCTTTATGAGGCATATGAGGCGACAAAACTGGCGCGCGCCAAACGCCAGCCACTTGATCTGGACCTGCCAGAGCGCAAGATTGAACTGTCTGACGATGGTCAGGTTGCGTCGGTCGCGATCAAGGACCGTCTGGATGCGCATCGGCTGATTGAGGAGTTCATGATCCTCGCCAATGTCGCCGCCGCCGAGGAACTCTTCTCCCGCAAGACCCCGCTGCTGTACCGTGTCCATGAGGAACCCGCGCCCGAACGGCTAGAGGCGCTGCGCGAAGTTGCGCAGGCCAGCGGGTTTAACCTTGCCAAGGGGCAAGTCCTGCAAACCCGGCATCTGAACAGCCTGCTAAGCCAAGCCGAAGACAGCGAATTCGACGAGTTGATCAACATGTCGACGCTGCGGTCGATGCAGCAGGCCTATTATTTCCCCGAGAATTTCGGCCACTTTGGTCTGGCGCTGCGCAGTTACGCGCATTTCACCTCGCCGATCCGGCGTTATTCTGACCTGATCGTGCATCGCGCGTTGGTGTCGGGGCATCACTGGGGCAAAGACGGGCTTAGCCCCGAGGACACCGCACGGCTTGAAGATACCGCCAAGCATATTTCGGAAACGGAACGTCGTTCGATGACCGCCGAACGCGATACGAATGATCGTTACCTGGCCGCCTATCTTTCCGAACGGGTCGGTAATGAATTCAGCGGGCGTATTTCCGGCGTCCAACGCTTTGGGGCCTTTGTCCGGCTGGATGAAACCGGGGCCGACGGGCTGGTCCCGGTGCGCACAATCGGACGGGAATATTTCCGCTTTGACGCCGAGGCGCAGACCCTGATGGGCGAAGACACCGGGCTAGAGCTTTCTATCGGCCAGCGGGTCACCGTGCGCTTGGCAGAGGCCGTTCCCGTGACTGGCGGTCTGATGCTGGAGCTGCTGGAACTGGAGGGCAAGCCGCTGCCCAGCAGCCCCAAACGCGGCAGCCGGGGTGGGCCACGGCGCAAGCCGACGAATGCGAAACGCAAGGCGGCCAAGACGGCCCGCAAGGTTGTGCGAAAACGGCGGTAGCACGCTGGCCTGTTGCAGCGCGAAACCTAAAATGCGATGCAAAACACACGGCGGGGCTTTGCCAATGGCCGTGTCGATTGCTTCCAGACCGGAAACAATCGCGCTAAGATGGAATCACAAATGGTTTGGGTGACATAAATGCGTATTGCACTTGTAATCGGTATCCTGGCGCTGGCCCAGGGCGCATTGGCGCAAACCACAGCGGTCGACAGTTCTATCCGGCCTCTTGTGCGGCCCGGATTGGCGCAGGTGGTTGAGGCACGCGTAACAGCACCCGCCTCCTCAAACAGCAGCTTCAAACGTTGGGTCGCTGAATTTCGCAAACGCGCGCTGGCGCAGGGCATTCGCAGCGATGTCTTTGACAGGGCCTTTCGCGGTGTCAGCTATAACGCCAGCATCGTCGACAAAGACCGCAACCAATCGGAATTTACCAAGCAAATCTGGGAATACCTTGATTCTGCAGTCTCAAAGGCGCGGGTCAACAACGGCCGCGCCGCGCTGTCACGCAATGCCAAGCTGCTAAGCCGGATAGAGGCCAAATACGGCGTCGAAAAAGAAGTGGTCGCCGCGATCTGGGGGCTGGAAAGCGCCTATGGCACGTTTCGCGGCAGCACGTCTATTATCGAGGCCCTGGCGACGCTGGCGTTTGACCCCCGGCGGTCTGCGTTCTTTGAGGAACAGCTGATTGCCGCGCTGCGCATCCTGCAGTCGGGCGATACCACGCCCAGAAACATGACCGGCAGTTGGGCCGGGGCGATGGGCCACACACAGTTTATGCCGGTGTCTTATCTGGCGCATGCGCAGGATTTCACCGGCGACGGGCGACGCAATATCTGGGGCGATGACCCTGCCGACGCGCTGGCGTCTACCGCAGCCTATCTGGCGCATCATGGTTGGACCAAAGGCCAGCCTTGGGGCATGGAGGTCGTGCTGCCCAAAGGGTTTGACTATTCCATCACCAGCGAGCGGTTCAAAAAGCCGACGCGCTTTTGGGAAAACCTCGGCGTGCGTAGTGCGCATGGGCTGAACCTGCCGAACTACCGCAAGACATCCATCCTGCTGCCCGCCGGGCATAAAGGCGCGGCGTTTATTATCTTTGAAAACTTCCACGTGATCGAGAAATACAATACGGCGGATGCCTATGTGATCGGCGTTGGGCATCTGTCTGATCGTATTCGTGGCGGCGCGGACATCCGATCTGGCTGGCCCCGCAACGACCGCGCGCTGTCATTCACCGAGAAACAGGAAATGCAAAAGCGGTTGCTGGCAAAGGGTTTTGACCCTGATGGCATCGACGGCATTATCGGCCCCAATACGATTGCGGCCGTGCAAGCCTATCAAAAATCAATCGGCGTGGTGCCCGACGGCTATGTGTCTTTGAAAGTATTGAAGAGCCTAAGATAAGTCCGCTGCGCAGGCCCTGCATTGGCCTGCCTACGCACGTCTGAGAGGGCTGAAGTCTTAGGCAGGAATGGCCCGACCCAATTTGAAATCAGCAAAGTGAGAGGCCCAGCCCCCTGAA
>Ga0315339_1002315_pt1 | contig 14654 bp, 15 predicted proteins | sample ASW17metaG_FD_204514 | JGI IMG/M metagenome (GOLD analysis project Ga0315339, IMG submission 204514) | Ammonia-oxidizing marine archaeal communities from Pacific Ocean, United States - ASW #17 | ecosystem: Environmental > Aquatic > Marine > Oceanic | place: USA: California | collected 2016-12-05
CTGCTGCCGAGACCGCCCTCGCCACCGCCCACCAGTTGCGCCGCGATCGTGGCTCATGGCTCTCGGCCGCGGCGCGAATCGGCACTCTCGAGCGGACAGCGTCGCTAATGGCGGTCCAGGCCGAGGAGCTGGCGGTCGAGGCGGCGCGTGAGGGCGGCAAGCCGCTGATCGATTCGCGGGTCGAGGTGGCGCGCGCGATCGATGGCGTCCGCCTGTGCGTCGAGGGCCTGCGGACCCAAGCGGGCGGCGAAATCCCCATGGGCCTGAACGCGGGCTCGATGCAGCGACTAGCGTTCACCCGACTCGAACCGATCGGCGTGGTGGTAGCGGTGAGCGCCTTCAACCACCCCCTCAACCTTATCGTCCATCAAGTCGGACCGGCTGTCGCCACCGGCTGCCCGGTCATCGTCAAACCAGCCCAAGACACCGCACTGTCGTGCCTGAGATTCGTCCAGATATTACGCGAGGCGGGGTTGCCGGAGGAATGGTGCCAGGTGTCAGTGACCGCCGGGCGCGAGGTCGCTGAGCAACTCGTCACCGATAGCCGTGTTGATTTCTTCAGCTTCATCGGCAGCGCCCGGGTCGGCTGGCACCTGCGCTCGAAGCTCGCGCCGGGCGCGCGCTGCGCCCTCGAACACGGCGGGGTAGCGCCGGTCATCGTCGCGGCTGACGCCGATCTCGACGACGTGCTGCCGTTGCTGGTCAAAGGCGGCTTTTACCACGCCGGCCAGGTATGCGTTTCGGTGCAGCGCGTGTTCGTCCACGAGACGATCGCGAAGGACGTAGCCGATCGCATCGCCGCGGCGGCCGCCCAACTGGTCATCGGAGATCCAACCAACGAAGAGACCGAGGTCGGCCCGTTGATCCGCCACGCCGAGGTCGAGCGCGTGGACGAATGGGTGCGCGAGGCGGCCGACAGCGGCGCCCAGGTGTTGAGCGGCGGCGAACGCGTATCAGAGTCGTGCTATGCCTGCACCGTCCTCTACGATCCCCCGGAGGAGGTGACTATCAGCCAGAACGAGGTGTTCGGGCCGGTCGTCTGCATCTACCCCTATCGCGACCTCGACGAAGCGATCGCACGGGCCAACGCGGTTCCTTATGCCTTCCAGGCGGCGGTCTGCACCCGCGACATCGACACCGCGCTGCGCTGCCACCGGCGGCTCGACGCCAGCGCTGTGATGGTCAACGACCACACCGCCTTCCGCGTCGATTGGATGCCGTTCGCGGGCCTGCGCCAATCGGGCCATGGCGTCGGCGGCATCCACCACACCATGCACGACATGCAGATCGAGAAGATGATGGTCGTCCGCTCGAAAGAACTTTAGCGACGGCGCCTGGGGAGAGGGACATGAGCGACCAAGACCGCAAGCTGCGCAGCACCGAGTGGTTTGGCAAATCCGACCGCGACGGCTTTCTGCATCGCAGCTGGATGAAGAACCAGGGGCTGCCGCATCACCTCTTCGATGGCCGACCAGTGATCGGCATCTGCAACTCGTGGTCCGAGCTGACACCGTGCAATTCACATTTCCGGCGCGTTGCCGAGCACGTCAAGCGCGGCGTCTGGGAGGCCGGCGGCTTTCCGCTTGAGTTCCCAACTATCTCGCTCGGCGAGACCTTGATGCGCCCGACCACCATGTTGTTTCGCAACCTGATGAGCATGGATGTCGAGGAATGTATCCGGGCCAACCCGATCGACGGCGTGGTTTTGCTGGCCGGCTGCGACAAGACCACGCCGGCACAGCTGATGGGCGCGGCGAGCTGCGACTTGCCGACCATCATGGTCTCGGGCGGGCCGATGTTGAACGGCAAGTTCCGCGGCCGCGACATCGGCTCGGGCACCGATGTGTTCAAGTTCTCCGAGGAGGTGCGGGCCGGCAAGATGAGTCTCGCCGCCTTCATGGAGGCCGAATCCTGCATGTCGCGCTCGAATGGGCACTGCATGACCATGGGCACCGCCTCGACCATGGCGAGCATGGTCGAATCGCTTGGCATAACGCTGCCGACCAACGCGGCGATCCCGGCGGTCGACTCGCGCCGCTACGTGCTCGCGCATATGTCAGGCCAGCGCATCGTCGAGATGGTGCGCGAGGACCTGAGGATGTCGCGGATTCTCACGCGCGAGGCGATCGAGAACGCGATTCGCGTCAACGCCGCAATCGGCGGCTCAACCAACTTCGTCGTGCATCTGCTGGCGCTCGCCGGGCGCATTGGCGTGCCGCTCAATCTCGCCGACTTCGACGCACTGGGCCACGACATGTCCCTGTTGGTCAACCTGATGCCATCGGGCGAGTACCTGATGGAGGACTTTTACTACGCCGGCGGCTTGCCGGTGGTGATGAAAGCGCTCGGCGAGCTTTTGCATGGCGGTACCCTGACCGCCAATGGCCAGACCCTGGCCGAGAACGTCGGCGAAGCGATTTGTTACGACGAGCGCGTCATCGCCACGATTGACAAGCCTTTCAAGGAGCGCTCGGGTATCGCGGTGTTGCGCGGCAATCTGTGTCCCAACGGCGCCATTATCAAGCCCTCGGCCGCGACGCCCGCGCTGATGTCCCATCGCGGCCGCGCGGTCGTCTTCGAAACACCCGACGAGCTGCGCGCGCGCATCGACGACCCAAACCTCGATGTCGACGAGACCTGCGTCCTGGTCCTCAAGGGCGCCGGACCACGCGGCTATCCTGGCATGCCGGAGATGGGCAACATGCCAATGCCGAAGAAACTGGTTGAGCGCGGCGTCACCGACATGGTCCGCATCTCGGATGCACGGATGAGCGGCACCGCGTATGGCACCGTGGTCCTACACACCGCACCCGAGGCGGCGGTCGGCGGACCGCTCGCGCTGGTCAAGAACGGCGATGAGATCGAGATTGAAGTGGCGGCACGTCGCCTCCACCTCGATGTGTCGGACGATGAACTCGCGTCGCGTCGCGAGGGGTGGCGCGCGCCGGCCAAACGGCACGAGCGCGGCTATGCTAGCCTATACATCGACCACGTGCTACAGGCCGACCGGGGCGTCGATCTCGATTTTCTGGTCGGCGGCAGCGGCGCTGCCGTGCCACGCGAATCGCACTAGAGCCAGATGGCGCATTGGGACCAAAAGGCAGTCGCGATGGCGGGGCCTGAGGGACCATCTCGTTGGTGATCAATCTCGAGGCAAAGGACGGCGCGTATCTAGCCGACGTCCAGCGTGGTCTGCCGCGCATTGAGGCTGACGCGCTCAACTTTCTCGTCAAGTACACGAACGGCGGCGACGGCGGCAAGCGGCTGATCGACCTCGACTTGGTGCTCGGCCGGATTTAGAAGATCGTCGACCACCGGGCCGACAAGGGTCACGCCCGAGTGCTGGTCGATACTGTAACTCAGCTGCGCAAGCGCTGACGCGAGGTCCAGCCGGAGCCGGGTCTCGGATGGCCTGCGGGAGGGCCGCTTATAGCGTCGGAGCGTCGAGCCAGTGAGGCAGGAAACCGCGCAACCAGGCCCGGATCCGCGGCTGGTGGCGGGGTGTAAGGCGGAGTTGGTCGGCCTTCGATTGGGCACCTCGCCAACCCAGCTTGGCGGCACCGCCGTCGGTCCAGCGATCGACCGTCTTGGCCGTGACCTCGGGGTGAAACTGGATCGCGTAGGCACGATCGCCATAGCGAAACGCCTGATTCTCAAAGGCCTCGCTGGTGGCTAGGCGCACCGCCCCAGCCGGCAGCCCAAAGCCGTAAGAATGCCACTGGTAGACGGCAAGCTCGCTGTCGAACAGCCGCTTTCCCGCGCTGGTCCCCCGAATCGGGTGGTAACCGATCTCGTGCAGGCCCCCGGGGTGGAGTTCGACCGGGGCGCCGAGCACGTCAGCTAACATCTGGCCGCCGAGGCAGACCCCGAGGAACGGCAGACGGCTATCGAGGGCCCCCGCGATCCAGCGCTTTTCCAGCCTGAGGAAGGGAAATTCCTCCTCGTCATGCACGTTCATGGGACCGCCGAAGATCACCGCGCCGACGTGCTCACCATCGAACTCGGGCAGCGGGTCGCCGAGGCAGACGCGGCGCACGTCGGTCGTATAGCCCATACGCCGCAGCTCACGTCCAATCCGGCCCGGCGTCGACAGCTTCTGATGGACGATAAGAGCGACCTTCCCCCGCATGGCGGCCAGCCTAAGGAGAGGCGGGAGGGTGGGCAAGCATCACCGTTTTACGTGAAACAATTGGGTGCTGCGGCCGGCCCACGCGCGACGTTTGAATTCGTTAGCGTTAATTGGGAATTAGGGACTGATCGCTAGTATCGGCCGCGACGACCATCCTCGATGCTGAAGGCAGACACCGGGCTCGGATAGAAGATCCTCTACCTGGCGCAGCGACAGCCGGTCGCGGACATACACCAACACCGCGAAGCGGATCACCTCGGGCGAGCTGTTGAAGTATCGGAAGGGATTCTTCACCGACCGACGCTACGGATCGCCTCTGCACGGCTCAAGCCGATTTTCTCTGACTGTGCCCCGACCGGCCAACCGGTTGCCGCAGTTCGTGGTGACGGGGTCGCCTTGGCCTGACGAACATCTGGGCGGCATTTGGTGGCAGTGGCGGGGGCGAGCTCGTCGTAATCTTGAAGCCGCTCGGTGCGCGCTGTAGCATTGGCGTCTACCCTTACCTATTCTTGCGGGATTGGCCAGTGCGACTACGCCCCCCGACGGTAGACGAGACGAGAGCTCTCGCCGAATCGCTACATCTCACGATGGCAACGAGCGAGTTGGAGCAATACCGTAGCCTGATCATCGAGAACCTGGCCGCCTACGCAGCCGTCGACGCGATGGTGGAGCCCAAGCCGGCGGTGAAATACTCCCGGACCCCGGGGCATCGCCCGGAACCCGAGGAAGACCCCTACAACGCCTGGTATTACAAGACCGAGATCAAGGGCGCATCCGATGGCTTGTTGGCGGGCAAGCGGGTGGTCCTGAAAGATGTCATTTGCGTCGCCGGAGTGCCCATGGCTGCCGGCACCGCGGTGATGGAGGGCTTCGTACCCGATGTGGATGCCACCGTAGTCACCCGCATTCTGGATGCCGGGGGCATCATCGCCGGCAAGGCGGCCAGCGAGGGTTTCTCCTTTGGCGGGGCGGGCCACAATTCCCTCACGGGGCCGGTGCGCAATCCGCACGATCCCTCCCGTTCCTCGGGCGGCTCTTCCAATGGCAGCGCGGCGCTGGTCGCCGCCAAGGAAGTGGATATGGCTATCGGCGGGGATCAGGGAGGCTCGGTGCGCGTGCCGGCCTCGTGGTGTGGCATCTACGGCATGAAAGCCACCATGGGCGTCATCCCTTACACCGGCGCAATCCCGATGGAACCGACGCTGGACCACGTCGGGCCCATGGCCAATTCGACGCGGGACGTGGCGCTGCTGCTGGAGGCGGTCGCCGGACCGGACGGACTAGACCCCCGCCAGCCCGAGTTCACGCCGGAAGCCTATTCCGTGGCTCTCACCGGCAAGGTGGACGGCCTACGCATCGGCATCCTGGAGGACGGATTTGGCTATGAGGGCATCTCCCAGCCCGATGTCGATCAGGCGGTGAGAGATGCGGCGCAGCATTTTGAGACGCTGGGCGCCGAAGTCAGCTCCGTTTCCGTGCCAGCCCACCGCGACGGGCCGGCGATCCTGGTGGCCATGGCCCTGGAGGGCGTATACAGCACCCTTATCCTGGGCAACGGGATGGGGCATGGCTGGGCGGGTTTTTACAACACCCATCTCTTGGAGTACTTCGCCCGCGCGTTGCCGAGGCGCGCCAACGACTTGTCGCCATCAGCGAAGACGTTCATGTTGACGGGCGCCTATCTTCACAACAACTACCACGGCAAGTACTACGCCAAGGCGCAGAACCTCGCGCGCAAGCTGACGGCGGCCTACGAGAGAATTTTCCAACAGGTGGATCTGCTGGTGCTGCCGGCCACGCCTATCAAGGCGACGGAGCTACCCCCCGAAGACTGTGGCCCAGAGGAATCGGTGCATCGCTCCTTTGAGATGTTTGTTGGTTCCGGGGGTCAGTTCAACATCACGGGAATGCCTGCCATCAGCGTGCCTTGCGCCATGTCCGAGGGGCTGCCGGTGGGAATGGCGCTTGTCGGGCGCAAGTTCGAGGACGGCGTGGTGCTCAATGCGGCCTACGCCTTCGAGACATCTACCGATTGGACCACGCGCCGTCCTTAGAGACACGGGAGTACCGCTAGCTTATCTCGCGTCTTGTATGGCGCTCGCGTTTCGCTGCTGGTGGGCTTGGGCGTCGTGGTCATCGCCGCCGGGATCGGCACGCCGGTGAGGGTAATTGCGGGTTTCTTCGGTGGATCGCTGGACAACACGATAATGCGGCTTATGGACGCGTTCCTGACATTTTCGCCCCTGTTGCTGGCCATGGCCAGCATGAGCACCCTTAGCCCGGAAACGAGGACGTCATTTTGCCGGTGAGTTTGGTGTATATCCCCGTGTTCGCGCGGCTCGCGCGCGGCAATACGTTGAGCCTACGCGAGAATACCTACGTCTCCGCCTCGGTGGCGCTGGGCGCACCCAACTGGCGCGTTATCCTAAGGGACATTGTGCCCAACATCATCGGCGTGATCGTCGTACTAATCGTCATTACCTTTTCCTGAACGGTGATCGTGGAAGCCTCCTTAAGCTTCTTGGGCTTGGACGTTCAGCCGCCCACCTCCAGTTGGGGCCGCGACTTGAATGAGACGCGACAATATCTGAAAGAGGCTTGGTGGTTGATGACCGTTCCCACGGTGATGATTGCCGCCGCCGTGCTGAACATGAACTTCACTGGAGACGGATTGCGAGACGCGCTCGATCCCCGCACCAACCAATGATCCGTCCGTTCTTGAACAAAGGAGGCAAATTGTGGCCAAGGAAATGAACGTTGATCCCCGCGCGCCATATGAAAACCTGGAGCTGCTGCTGACCACCGAAATGCGCCCACACAACATGCTGCAGGGCTTCATTCGCCCGCTGTACGAGCTTGCGCGCGGTGAGAACCCGGTTACCTACGATATTTCCCAGGCCATCTTAGGAATGCAGAACGCTAACGTGGCCATGGTCACCGGCATCGTCATCGAGGGCCACCTGCCCAAGGGGGAAGTGGATGGCCCGATCGGCGCCGCAGTGCTGGGACGGGCGCTAAGCCTGCTCGGTCACAACGTCGATATCATGGTCGAGCAGGACATGGACGATGTGGTGAGCAGCCTTATCGATACGCTCGGATTCGAGGGCAATATCGTCCACACCGCCGATCGCTCACCCGCAGAGGTCATGGCGTGGGCCGATCACTACGACATCGCCGTCACCATCGAGAAGCTGGGACGCAACCGGGAAGGGATCCGCCACTCGGTGATGGGGACGCCGCTCGCCAAGGCCGGCGATTACTACATCGACGATTTCATCGAGGCGATGAACGACAAGGGTAAGTTGACGGTCGGCATCGGCGATGGCGGCAACGAGATTGGCTTCGGCAAGATCCACGACAAGGTCCGGGAGATCGTGTTGTTCGGCGCCGACTGCGGCTGCCCCTGTGGCGGCGGTACCGCCACCACCACGGCGACCAAGCACCTGTTTTCCGCTGCGGTCTCCAACTTCGGCGCGTACGGCGTGGCCACGGCGCTCGCCTTAGGGACAAACAATCGCGATCTGATGGTCGATGGGAAGACTGTCAAGAAGCTGATCGAGGGAGTGGTGGCGTTAGGGTGCCTGGACGGTGGCACCGTAGACCCCAACTTCATCGGCGATGACGGGATTCCCATCGACGCGGTGATGCGGGTGGTGGACCAGTTGGGGAGCATCTACGCCCAGTGGAACGGCTCATTCGACCGTCATTTCTAGTGCGCCGCACGCTGAAGACGCGTCTCACTCGGCTGGAGAAGCACCCAACAGCGGCGAAGGTAGAAGTACTGTGGGTGAATGTTGATCGCGGCGAAACCCACGAGGGGGTCATCAAGGCCAGATACGGCCATCAGGTACCGCCGGATGTGGAACCCATTACAGTGTCGTGGATGCTTCGGGCATGATCCGCCCGGCTAGCCTCGGTAGATATACGAATAGGTGAAAGAAATTTAGTGGTATGGAAATAGTCCTTCTGTTGGATATTCAAAATACGGCAGATGGAACTCAATAGTCTTTCTCGGCCTTATGTTTTGAGTCTGAAGGAGCAGGAGGTTTTTGATGAGGACAGTAAGGTGGCGGACTCACCAATGTCCTTGCTTAGAGGGCTAACAGTCAGGCTGCCTGCTCTGTCGTCGGATCGATTATTTTGCGAATTTCGGTCACCTTGGTGGCAGGGAAACCACTGATTTCGGCGTGCTTGTGGATTAATTCCTCGTTGTCAGCGAGGTACACACAAAATGTCTTGTCGCCTGCGACATATGACTCGACCCATTGGATACTAGGGCCCAACTGGCGCAGGACTTCATTCGACTTCTTCGCCGCTTCCCGCAACTGTTCACGCTCAGCGCTGCCAATTTCTGGGATATCACGCTCGATTATGTATCTAGGCATGTCGCTCCTCCCTTTGTGAGCTTTCAACAAATGACGCCTCGTCCATCAATCCGGTGCAGTTCTGCATAAACGAATAAACAAGAAAATCGTGAGTGGCTTTAACGGGAGTCTAGGACGTTTCTGATGGTCTGAGGTGTGGTGACACCTAGAATATCACGAACACACTTTAGAACTCATTTGTGGGACGCTGAGACACAAAAAAATGGTGGAGCCGAGCGGAATCGAACCGCTGACCTGCTGATTGCGAACCAGCCGCTCTCCCAACTGAGCTACGGCCCCACAAAAGATGGAAAATCGTTGTCGCTGTTAGATGAACTGACCTTCATTGAAGGGCAAAAATCTTCTCGTTATCACGTTCACATCAATACACATATCGTTCATACACTGATTTATCGTTCTATAATCCGTTGATATTAAACAACACAATTGGAGCGCCATGCCTTGCGAACGTCGCGCTCTCCCAACTGAGCTACGGGCCCGATCGCACTTGCTGTCGAACGCGGCCGACGGCAAGCGGGCTAAACATGGGACCAGCCCCGGCCAGCGTCAAGACGGACGCGGGCACGAGTCGGGCACAGCTAGGGTCACGGCCGCTCTAGCCCAATCCCGCCAACTGGGTTAATGTGCGTTTGCCGCGTGCGTTCCCGGCGGCGCGGCGACCAACGGTTCGCGAACACCAGATGGATGCTCTTAAGTCGCTGATCTATTCAGTGGTCCAGATCTACATCTATCTCCTTATCGCCTCGGCGGTGCTGAGCTGGCTGGTCCACTTCAAGGTCATCAACACCCAGAACCGCCTTATTTTCGTCGTAGGCGATTTTCTCTATCGCATTACAGAACCGGCGCTGGCGCCGATCCGCCGCTTGATCGGGCAGATGATCCCCGGCTTGCGCGGCATTGATATCTCGCCGATCGTGCTAATCCTCGCTCTCGTGTTCGTGCGCGATCTGATCCTCGACAATTTGTTCTAATCGGCCTTGCCAAGGGTGATTCCCGTCACCGTCGCGTGCGGCGCCCTGCGCGTAGCGATCAAGCTGAAACCCGGCGGTTCGGCCTCGCGCATCGAGGGTGTAACGCGCGATGCGGCCGGCGATTGCTACCTCTATGTCAAGGTGCGGGCAGCGCCGGAAAAGGGCAAGGCGAATGCCGCGCTGATCGCCCTGCTCGCGCGCGCCTGGCGAGTGCCGCTACGGCGATTGCATATCTCGGCCGGCGCCACCCATCGGCGCAAGACGGTGCTGATCGAGGGTGCCGATGACCAACTCTTGGCCCAACTGACGGAATGGATGGCGAGCTATGACAACTGAGCTACCAGCGGCCGGCGGCACGGCCCAAATCATCGACGGTAAGGCGTTTGCGGCCAAGCTGAGGGGGCGGATCGGCGCGCAAGTCGCCGCGCTCAAGGCCGAGCACGGCATCGCGCCGGGGCTCGCGGTGGTGCTGGTCGGCGAGGATCCGGCCAGCCAAGTCTACGTTCGCAGCAAAGGCAAGCAGACCCGTGAGGCCGGCATGGAGGCGTTCGACTTCCACTTGCCGGCGAGCGCCGGTCACGATGAGGTCATGGCGCGGGTCAACACGCTCAACGCAGATGACCGGGTCCACGGCATTCTGGTGCAACTGCCGCTGCCGCCGCAGGTCGAGGAGGGCGCCATCATCAACGCCATCGACCCGGCCAAGGATGTCGATGGTTTTCATGTCGTCAACGTCGGACGGCTAGCGACGGGACTGCCTGGCATGGTCCCGTGTACGCCCTTGGGCTGCCTGATGATGCTCAAGGAAACGCTTGGCGACCTTAGCGGCCGCCGGGCGCTGGTGCTGGGGCGCTCGAACATCGTCGGCAAGCCGATGGCCGCCCTGCTGGTGCGCGAAAGTTGCACTGTCACCGTGGCGCACTCGCGGACCCGCGATCTTGCCGGGGAATGTCGGCGCGCGGACATCTTGGTCGCCGCCGTCGGACGCCCCGAAATGGTCCGGGGCGACTGGATTCAACCGGGCGCCACCGTCATCGATGTCGGCATCAACCGAATCGAGCAGGCCGAGGGCAAAGCGCGTCTGGTCGGCGACGTCGCGTTCGCCGAAGCGATCGAGGTCGCCGGCGCCATCACCCCAGTGCCGGGCGGGGTCGGGCCCATGACCATCGCCTGCCTGTTGGCCAACACGCTGACCGCCGCCTGCCGGCTACACGGCATCACGGTACCCGACTCCTAGGTCAGCCGCGGGCGCTTTTGAGGAGCCGAAGGCGTAGTGCGTTGAGCTTGATGAAACCGGCGGCGTCGGTCTGGTCGTAGACCGAGTCCGCCTCGAACGTCACGTGCTCGGCGCTGTAAAGGCTATAGGGCGATGCACGGCCTATCACGTGGACTCCGCCCTTATAAAGCTTGAGCCGCACCGTGCCGGTCACGAACTTCTGCGATTCATCGATCAGCGCCTGAAGCATCTCGCGCTCGGGTGCAAACCAGAACCCGTCGTAGATCAGCTCGGCATAACGCGGCATCAGCTCATCCTTGAGGTGGGCGGAGCCGCGATCCAGGGTCAGGCTCTCCATGGCCCGGTGGGCCACAATCAAAACGCTGCCGCCGGGGGTCTCGTAGACACCGCGCGACTTCATACCAACGAATCGATTTTCGACCAGATCGAGCCGGCCGATGCCATTTTGCCCGCCGAGCTCGTTGAGCCGGCCGAACAGGCGGGCGGGCGACAGCGTCTCGCCGTCGATCGAGACCGGATCGCCGGCCTCGAACCCTATCTCGATCACAGTCGGGCGGTCGGGCGCGGCCTCGGGCGCGACAGTGCGCTGATAGACGATGGCCTCAGGTTCAACGGCCGGGTCCTCCAGTATCTTCCCCTCCGACGAGGTGTGCAGAAGGTTCGCGTCGACCGAGAACGGCGCCTCGCCACGGCGATCGCGGGGAATCGGGATCTGATGCTGCTCGGCATAGGCGATCAGGTCGGAGCGCGAGGCGAGGTTCCACGCGCGCCACGGCGCGATGACACGGATATCGGGATTGAGCGCGTAGTACGCGAGCTCGAAGCGGACCTGATCGTTGCCCTTGCCGGTCGCGCCGTGTGCGACGGCATCGGCTCCGGTCTGCGCGGCGATCTCGATCTGGCGCTTGGCGATCAGCGGCCGCGCGATCGAAGTGCCGAGCAAGTACGCGCCCTCGTACAGCGCATTGGCGCGGAACATGGGGAAGACGTAATCGCGGACGAAGGTCTCGCGCAGATCCTCGATAAAGATCTCGCGGACGCCGAGCATCTCGGCCTTAGCGCGGGCGGGCTCAATCTCGTCGCACTGGCCAAGATCGGCGGTGAAGGTGACGACCTCGCAGTCGTAGGTCTCGCGCAGCCATTTGAGAATGATCGAGGTGTCGAGCCCGCCGGAATACGCGAGCACCACTTTCTTCACGGTATCGGCCATGAGACGCGCCTTTTAGGGGTCGGTCCGGTCCCAACGGACCGGCCGCGAGTATAGGCGAAACCGCCCTCGCGACAAAAATCGGCGGCGGCCTGGTCCCGGCCTGTCCGCCGCGCCGCGCGCACGTTAGAATTCGCCATGCCCGGTTCGAGGAGCGAGAGCATGGCCGACGACGAAGATGTGAGACAGGCGCGGATCGATCTCGCGGCGGCGTTTCGCCTTGCCGTCCGCTTCGACCTGCATGAGGGTATTTGCAATCACTTCACGTTGCGGGTGCCAGGCACCACCGACCAGTACTTGCTCAACCCGTTCGGCCTGCACTGGTCGCAGGTTCGCGCGAGCGATCTACTGGTCGTCGATGATGACGGCGAGCGGGTGGCCGGCGAGGGCGAGGTCGAGCGGACGGCCGCGGTGCTGCACGGTCGCGTCCATGGCGCTGTTCCCCAGGCCGCCTGCGTGCTGCACACCCACATGCCCTATGCGACCGCGCTGATGTGTACCGAAGACGCGCGGCTCGAACATCTGACCATCGCCGGGCTGCGGTTTGTCGACCAGATCACCTACGACGACGAGTTTGAGGGCATCGCGCTCGATTGGCAGGAGGGCGACCGGGTCGCTGCCAAACTCGGCAATCACAGCGTGCTGATGATGGCTAACCACGGCGTCATGGTGACCGGCCCGACCGTCGGCGTCGCCTTCGATGCCCTGTATTTCCTGGAGCGCGCCTGCCAGTCACAGATCATCGCGATGTCGACGGGCCGGCCGCTGAAGCGGATTCGCGACGACGTGGTGGCCCGTGGGGCGCAGCAGATGAAAGAGCTCGAGTGGCTGGCGGAGGCCCACTTCACGGCGCTGAAACGCGTGCTCGACCACACGGAGGCCGATTACGCCAACTGAGCTCGCCGTCGCGGCACGGGTGGCGCTGGCAGCCGTCTGCCGCCTCGACGAACTTGCGGCCTGACATTAATGCCGGCCGACACGCCGGCGCCGAATCCTTGTTGACTGTGCGCGCTACGGATGCGATTGCGCCGCGGCGCGGCGGACGTGTTGGGGGATGCGCTCGCTTGCCGATTTAAGCTGGCCGCAAGCGGCCATGATGTCGCGACCGCGTGGCGCGCGCACCGGCGAAGCGTAGCCAGCGCGGTTAACGATCTCAGCGAAGGCGCGGATGGCGCTGGCGCTGGCGCATTCATATGGCGCGCCGGGCCACGAGTTGAACGGGATTAGGTTGACCTTGGCCGGTATGCCGGCGATCAGGCGCACCAGTTCACGGGCATCGGCGGGCGAATCGTTGATGTCCTTGAGCATGACGTATTCGAACGTGATGCGACGCGCGTTCGAGCCCGAGGGATAGCGCCGGCACGCGGCCAGCAGCTCGCTCAGCGGGTATTTGCGGTTGAGCGGCACCAGTTCGTCACGGAGATCGTCGCGGACCGCATGGAGCGAAACCGCGAGGTTGACGCCGAGCTCGGCCCCGCAGCGCTCCATCATCGGGACCACGCCCGCAGTCGACAGCGTGATGCGGCGGCGCGAGATGGCGATACCCTCGCCGTCCATGACCAGGTGGAGCGCTTGGGCCACGTTGTCGTAGTTGTAGAGCGGCTCACCCATGCCCATCATCACCACGTTCGAGATGAGCCGTGGCGCGCCGTCGTGCGGGGTCGGCCACTCGCCGAGCAGGTCGCGCGCATGGACGAGCTGGGCGACGATTTCACCCGGATCGAGATTGCGCACCAGGCGCTGGGTTCCGGTGTGGCAAAATCGGCAAGCCAGCGTGCAGCCGACCTGCGAGGAGACACACAGGGCGCCGCGATCGGTCTCCGGTATGTGGACGGTCTCCACCAGCGCGCCGGGGTCGAAGCGGATCAGCCATTTGTGGGCGCCATCGGCGGAGCGCTGATCCGTCACCACCTTACCGGCGTCAACCACATAGTGCCGGGCAAGCAACTCGCGCAGACGGCCAGAGATGCTGGTCATGGCCGCAAATTCGCGGGCGCCACGGTGATAAAGCCAGTGGTAAAGTTGGCGCGCCCGCATCGGCGCGCTCGCCGCAGGCTCGCCGAGCGCGATTACTGCCTCGGCCAACCCGGTCCGATCCAGACCAAGAAGGTTGCGGCGCGGCGCGCTCACGCTGGCCGCCGTTTCGAGGACTGCAGCGGACTCGATCATCCTCGCGGCCCCGGTCAGCTGTCGCAGGCCTTGCGGACCGCCTTGGTCGCGGCGGTGAAACCGCGCAGCGAGTAAGTGTCGATCGTTGTAGTGCCGCGCTGCGAGATGCCCGTCACTCGCATGGTGTTGCCCCGGATCATCGCCCGCACGATTTTCTTGTCACCGTCCTTTTCACGTGCCCAGGCCGTGTCCTCATAGGTGAACATGCGGAACGACTGCTCGCCGATAGTGACCTCGACGTCGCTCTCGGGTTTATAGGGATAGCCGGCGTAGACGCTTACCTCATCGACGATTTGGTGGGCGGGACGGCGAGTCACTAGGACGTAGATTTCGCCGCGCTTGACATTCGTGGGCTCGGTCTTCTTGGGTTTACTCGCCATGTAGCAGATGAGCTTGCCGTCCTCAACGAAGGTGAAAGCGTCCCAGTCCCGGTACTCGCCGATCAGTCTGGGTGAATCAGCGGCCCAAGCCGGAGCGGCGGTCAACACGGCGACCAGCGCCAGAGCGGTGAGGATCATTGCTCGCATGGCGTAAGGATAAACAGCCTCACACACGA